>Ga0214919_10003116_pt1 | contig 25408 bp, 21 predicted proteins | sample LL1503_MetaG_FD_177994 | JGI IMG/M metagenome (GOLD analysis project Ga0214919, IMG submission 177994) | Freshwater microbial communities from Lake Lanier, Atlanta, Georgia, United States - LL-1503 | ecosystem: Environmental > Aquatic > Freshwater > Lake | place: USA: Georgia | collected... | reverse complement strand
CAGTGGGTCCTTCAATCAGTACCGCCACGTTGGCCATCGCTACGCGGTGGGCCAGGGCTAGCAAATTGCGGCTGATGGGGTCCACATAGACCACGCTGCGCACGGTCTCTTGCGCTGGCGCGGTGTGGTGGTGGGCTGCGCTGTTGTTGGCTGAGGCGCTCACGACCGCACTGGCCGCGGCGTTGACTGCGATGGTTTTGGCGGCCTGGCTGGCGGCGCGCGCGCGGCTAACGGTCTGGGCCCAGGCGGCGGTGCTCCAGTCATCGGCGGCCAAAGCATGGCAGGCGCCTTGGTGAATAGAGGCAATCGCGGCTTCCAGGTGGCGGCGTTCGGTGCGGCAAACCATGGGCAATATCAATCGGCTGGCTTTGACCAACGCCGCGCTATCTTCCAGCAGGCTGATGTCGGCTCCTAATCCGAGCACCAACATGGCGTAGGCGGCTTGCTCGTCGGCTAGCGCCTCTTGCAGCGCATCAAGCGTGCTCACGGCGGTAACCACCAGGCCGGCACCGGCCAAGGACTGCGCATTCGCCGCGCTCAGCGGGCGAAATGGGTCCAGCCAGAGGGCTGAAATGGGCAAATGGGACGCGGACATAAGGTGCTATGGTCAAAAAGGTGTCAGTGGAGTCACCCTATTTGCAAATCCCGTGCCACGGGTTTGCAAGCGTTTATTGACGACTTACCGACACCCCAGGCTTGGGTGAGGCTAGGGCGGGCTTGGCGTCAAAGCCTTGGCAGGGGCGGCCGTCTAGCTGCACGATCTGTATAGAGGGCAGCATCTTGGACTTAAAGCCCATCAGCTTGCACAAATACGGAAGCGCCGGGTCCCAACTGGTAGCGAAATGACGGCATTGCCAGCAGTTGATCGCCTGATTTGAGGGCATGGCTAGGGTTGGAATGTTTGGGGACATGGCCGCCAATAAAGCAAGAGTGATGCCGGTAATTTGCGTTCCAGTACCGGTTGGGGCTTAGCTACGCGGAGCGATGGTTTACCCGCACTGGGCATGGAAGATGCTTTGGTTTCCAAGCTCAATGACTAATGATCCCATGACGCTTACTACCTCACCCAGCCTGTCGCTTTGCATGATCGTTAAGGACGAGGCCAACATGTTGCCCGGGTTTTTAGAGCGCGTGCGAGGACTTTGGGATGAGTTGGTGGTGGTTGATACGGGTTCAACGGATGCTACTGTGCGCCTTTTAGAGGCCGAAGGCGCACGCATTCTTCACAAACCTTGGCGTCAAGACTTTGCTGAAGCTCGGAATTTTTCGATCGAGGCTGCGACGGGTGATTGGATATTATTTCTAGATCCCGACGAGTATGTTTTGCCAGCGTTTCTAGATCAGGTGAGAGCGGCCATGGGCAATGCCACCGCGGGTGCAGCCACAGTGCTGATGCAAGACCGGCGCGAAGATGGGCATGTGCAGGAGGCCCGCCTGATTCGTATGTTTCGCCGCTACCCCGAGGTGCACTTTCGACACGCAATTCATGAAGACGTGGCAGAAACATTACTGCCACGCCTGCGCAGCAGCGGATACGCAATTGTGCAACTTGAGGCGCCAATTGCTCACCACGGCTACCGCAAGGACGTGGCTTTGGCGCGCAATAAAAAACAGCGCGACACAGCCATTATTGAAGCGACTTTGCACAGGGACCCCGATGACTTGTATTTGCATTTCAAGTTGCTCGAGCAAGCGCGCTTCTGGGCAGATGAACGCTTGGCGCTTACGTCGGCCGCGGCTGCATTGGATGCGTGGAATCGCGCGCCAGACAGTGCCCTGAACTTCTGGGCCGGCGAATTAGCGGTCATGATCGTCGAAGGGCTTCATGCCGGGGAATGGGAGCGCGCACTGGACTTGTTGGAAAGATTCGGCCAAAGAGTCCCACATTCACCGGCCATCGCCTATCGCAAAGGCGAATTGTTAGAACTGCTCAATCGCCTAGAACAAGCCAAATGCGCTTTTGAGGCTGCGATATTAAAGCCAGGCCCAGCAATAAATATTCAATTGAACGGCGTGCGCCCAAGAATGGGATTGGTTCGAATCGCTATCGCGATGCAGGATATGGAAACTGCACGTGAGCATTTACAAATTGCGCACCAAACGGCACCCAATGATCCTGAGGTAGCCTTTACTATGGGATTAATATAAAACGGCTCGATAAAAATAATAAGAATTTGAAGACTAAACCAAAGACTACGTATAAATTTAAATTATAAAATGAAAAATACGCAAGATTTTGAAAGCCGCCTTCAAAGATCTAGAATACTACATTCAAATGACGATCTTTATGGCGCAAAAACTTGCTGTGAAAGACTGTTAGATGATTATCCGAAGCAAGTCCAAGTGATGCAAATATTGGGTTGGATAAATGCGCAAATTGGGCAGTGGACTGTTGCAGTGGAAATCTTAAGCAACGCGATTGAAATAGATCCAAACAATCAACATTCATATTATATTCTTGGAAATATAATGTGCAAATTCGGAAGTTGGTCGGGTGGAGTTGAATGTTATATAACGACAATGGGAATTGATCCCAATCATTCCGAGGCAGCATGCAATATGGGAAATGCCTACCTTGAATTAAATCAATTCAATGATGCACTTGCCAGTTATGACATGGCAATCAGGATAAATTCCCGATACGCTGAAGCATACTCTAATCGAGGCAATGCACTTCGCAAGTTGGACCGTCTAGAAGACGCGCTGCTAAGTCTAGAACATGCAATTGAAATTGACCCCAAATTTGCACAAGCACACTTAAATCGAGGAGTGGCAATGCAGGCGCTCAATCGTCATGAGGATGCCATAGAGTGTTATGACAAAGCTATTTTGATTCGCCCTGATTATGCGGAAGCACTCACTAACCGCGGAACGGCACAATTGATGCTAAATCGTGTCCAAGAATCCATTGCAAGTTACGATCAAGCTATTCAAATACAAGCGGACTACGTAGACGCATATTGGAACAAGTCGCTCGCGCTACTCGTTTCAGGAAACTTCGTAGAAGGATGGAAGCTTTATGAATCTCGTTGGGGTGATAAAAGCGTTGATCCCAAAAAACGCAATTTTAGTCAGCCATTGTGGCTAGGCGAAGAAAGTCTTATTGGCAAAAGCATCTTGTTGCATGCCGAGCAAGGATTAGGTGACACCCTACAGTTTTGCCGGTACGCTAAGTTATTTAAGGGTATCGCCGGCAGGGTCATCTTAGAGGTCCAACAACCACTTGTAGCCTTGTTTGAATCATTTGATGGTATTGATGAAGTTGTCGAGCGGGGTAAACTCTTACCCACATTTGACTACCATTGCCCTTTGCTTTCGCTGCCATATGCATTTAAAACGGAACTTAACAATATACCAAACCAAAACTCACCGTATATTCATGCGAAGCATGGGATGCGTGAACACTGGAATAAGAAATTAGGTGAAAAAAAAATACCACGGGCGGGACTCGTATGGCGTGGAAATATAGATCATAAAAACAATAAAAATAGAAGCATGGACTTAACACAGTTACTAAAATACTTGCCGCAAAATATTGAATATATAAGTATGCAAAAAGAAATAAATGAAATTGAACGGGAAGCGCTACAAGATAGATCAATAAAAAATCTTGGCGATAGCCTATTTGATTTCAATGACACTGCTTCGATTTGTGATTTATTAGATGTAGTTATAAGTGTTGATACCAGTGTCGTGCATTTAGCAGCAGCGATGGGTAAAAATACATGGCTGATATTGCCATTTGCGCCAGACTGGCGATGGATGCTACATCGATCCGACAGTCCATGGTATCAATCCCTGACGATTTATCGGCAAGATGTTTCAAGGAATTACCAACCAGTGCTTGAGCGCATCAAAAAAGACTTAATTGAGCAATTTGGTGTAAAAACGAAGTGAGTAACTTGATTAAAAAATGAAATAACAGCATGCACGATTTTAAATGAAAAATAAAATATTAATCATCATTCCATATTACCGCAATGCTGAAGCATTAGCCAAATGCTTGCGAGCATTGGAGGAGAGTACATTCAAAGAGCTTGAAATATTTATAAGGGATAACTCGAATGACAATATCTATTTCACTGCTGCTGTCAACGAGGGAATAAAAAAGGGGCTTGAGGACCCTGCAATTACCGCTTTCCTCGTATTAAATCAAGATTGCTATTTGGAGCACAGAGCCTTGGAGGTACTTCAGGCGCATCTATTGCAGTCTTCAGACTGCGGCATTGCCTGCCCACTGCAGATGGATAGTTTCAACTCTGTTACCTGGGGGGGCTCACTCGAGGCCTTTCCGACGGGTAGGCACTATGCCATTCCAATAGATCAATATGATCAGCCATTTACCACCTATTGGGCTAATGGAGCCTGTATGCTGATCCGCAGAAACATGGTCGAAGAAATTGGATTCTTAGACAAAAATATGAAGTTCATCTGCTCCGACTCAGATTATTCATTCACAGCACGTTCACGCGGCTGGCAGGTGCATGTGGTACCGTCCGCTCGATGTGAACATACCTTGGGAAGTTCTTCACATCGCTCCGTTGGCGAAATTGATAAAATAAAAATAGAGGATGTCATATATTTTTATGAAAAATGGATATCCGGAGATCTGTACTGCCGAATATCCTATGAAGGTGAGGGACTGTTAAGAGAAGATTTAACACATTTGATAAATGACCTAAGAGGCCAAATCCGTAATAATTAAAAGTGTCAATCAGACTGAAATTCTATAAATAAATTTGTACGAAATTCATCATTGAATAATAAAACGTCGTAAAGTATGAACAACGAAACCTTACCTAAAGTCAGCGCAGTCTGCCCAACCTATGGACGGGAACAATATGGCGCCCGCCTGTATGAAGTTTTTAACTCCCAGACATATGCAAATAAAGAGCTTTTAATTCTCGATGACAGCGATACACCATCTTCCTTCTTCTTGCGTCTCAATGATCCTAAAGTTCGGTATTACCATACCACTTTTCGAACACCCGTCGGCACTAAACGTAATTGGCTAGCAGAAAACGCAGAGGGGCAGATATTGGCGCATTTTGACGACGATGACTATTACGCACCCAACTACATATCCGCAATGGTTAGAGCGATGGGAGAATCAGATTTAGTAAAATTAAGCGGATTTTATATTTTCAGTGTTACGCATCAATCATTTGCTTACTGGGACCTCAATCAGGTCACTCCATTACATTTTCGATTGGAATCATTGCGTCCCATCGACATATTTCATACAGAAGCCATGCAAGATGGTGAGCGAGAACTTTGGCAATTAAAGAATCTTTTGGGGTACGGGTTTTCATGTGTATACCGTAAGAGCTTGTGGAAGCAGGTTCCTTTCACAGACGCACGTCACGGGGAAGACTTTAATTTCGTTGAAGCAGTTATGCAGGCTGGTGCTTCGGTAAAAATGCCGACGGATCAAAAAGGCCTCGCTTTGGTAATGCGTCACGCAACAGACAACTCGATCGTATACCCGCAGTATTTATTACCTTTACACACTCTTGAGTCACTTCTGGGTTCCAGGGGAAGGGCTTATGCCGAACAAGCTGCAGCTTACCTCTCATGAAAAACCGATCACAACATAAAAACAGAGAACGATGAAGTCGAAATCAATCCAAATTAACACACTGATAAAATTAAATTGTCAAATATGCCGCAATCGAAGTGAATAAATAGTGGGGAAAGAATGAGTTACTGAATCGGAAAAATTGAAATAGAATTTTTTATAAACATCAAATAAGGCAAGCAGAATGAAAGAGAAAATAATACCTGGAATAATAACAGTTAGAACATCGTCGAGCCGCCTTCCGTCAAAATGTCTCTTGCCCTTCGGTGACGGCAATGTCCTCCAGCATGTGATTCGTAGAGCGATATTTTTTGATATTGAGCCCATTGTTTGTACTAGTACAGACGCTAGTGATGATGTAATAGAATATATTGCATCCAACGAATCGGTAAAGTGTTTTCGAGGATCATTGGTCAATAAACTTAAGCGGTGGTCTGACTGTACCGATCGATATGGCTTGCAGTCATTCCATACCGTCGATGCGGATGATCCGTTCTTTGATGGAAAAGAAATTGTAAGAAGTATGAAAACGCTAAGAGATGGTGGCTTAGATATGGTGTGCCCTACAAAATCCTCATCTTCAGGGGGTGCAAGTGTTGGATATTCCCTGACGGCGGAAATTGTTCGTAGAGTTTCAAATTCACTCAATGAGGAAACTGATACCGAGATGATGTGGTATTACATCGATAAAATTCCTGACCTAAGGAAAAAAATATTGGATGAAGAAAGTTCGAGGCCGCAAAGCCTGAGACTTACGCTTGACTACCCTGAAGACTACTGGCTTTTGGACTCAGTTAGACGAATTTTAGGAAGCTTTGCAACTAAAATTGAAATTGAAGATTTGTTTAATAACAACCCCGATCTGTATAAAATAAATTGGTTTAGAAATGAAGAGTGGCAAGCTGGTCAGGCAAGTAAGAAGGTATAATTATTTAAAGCGCGCCTAGAGATTCTAAATCTAAGAATTCTTGTTGTAAATTTTATTGAGCAAAGATAAAGGCAAATTATGAAATACGTCAAAGCAAACCCATATGGAAAATATAATGGTCGGGAGTTAGAATATATCATGCGGGCATTGGATACCGAGGATCCTGATTCCAAAGCGTATCCCTGGGTTCAGCGGTTTGAGGAAGCCTTTGCCGAGAAAGTAGGCGCGAAATATGCAATTGCGGTAAATTCAGGTACCTCCGGATTGCATGCTGCTTTGTTTGCGGCAGGCATAGGTCCTGGGGACGAAGTTATACAACCAGCAATGACGGTGGTTATGGATGCATACGCCACAATTCACTTGGGTGGTGTCCCCATATTTGCCGATATCGTACCCGAAAATCACAACATCGATGTTAAAGATATTGAGAAGAAGATAACTTCACGAACTAAAGCGATCATTACAGTTTCTTGGCAAGGTTTGCCGGTAGATTTAGACCCGATACTGCAATTAGCTAAAAAGCATAATTTGTTGGTTATCGATGACTCTTCGCAAACGATGATGGGCAGGTGCCATGGGCTTGTTTCCGGTGCCAACGCAGATATTGGAGTATTTAGTTTTGAAAATAAGAAACATTTGACAACCGGCTCTGAGGGTGGGATGATTGTCACTTCAGATGCGGAGTTAGCAACCAGAGCGCGTAAATTTGCAGGCATAGGCTACAAGCATATGACCGCGACTGCTGGCCGTACACACCTCGCTAAATCCACATTTCAGGATCCCGCCTATGAGCGATTTGACACCATAGGGTTAAATTACCGAATGAACGCAGTTTCCGCGGCCATAGGTATGGCGCAACTTGAGCGTGTGGATCATATTGTCGCCAGAAGGCAGGCCTGTGGAAAATTATTCTTAGAGGCAATTGCTGGTTGCAGCTGGATGACTCCTCAGACAGTGCCATCAGGATGTGAGCACACTTTTTATACCTTTGCGGTGGATTATCAAGGCGAGATTGCGCATGGTGTAAAGTGGAAAGAATTCTACAACCGCTATGTAAAAAATGGCGGCGATGGATTTTACGGGTGTGTAGTTATTCCCTATCTAGAACCCGCCCTCCGAGGTAAGGAATTCGGCGGTAAAAAAATAGAAGCTGGGTTGTGTCCCAAAGCCGAAACATTGCAACCCAGAATCATGCAATTTAAAACAAATTATCGCGACTTGAGCAAAGCTAAACATCAAACAGAAATATTATCAATTTTGATTAATGAAATAGGACGCGCATAGGATCAAGAACATGTTAAGAAACATAGCACCTAGATTTGGAATTGTGCAAGGGCGCTTGATTCAATCCCCGCCAGGACAACTCCAGTGGTTCCCGCAAGATTTTTGGGAATCTGAATTCTTTCTTGCAAAGTCATTAAATATAGACTACATCGAGTTAATTTCTGAGAGATTTCATAATCCTTTGAATCCGATATGGATTGATGAAGGGTTGGAAAAAATAAAAAAATTAGTTGATTTTAATAATTTAAAATCGCATACTTTATGTAATGACTATATTATAGAAAATTCACTCTCAAAATCCACTGTGGCGCTTACTCAAAGTTTGGATTTAATAGAACGATGTGGGAAATTGGGGTGCAAGAAGTTTATATTGCCCTTATTTGAAAGCTCTGAATTGAACTATTCAAATTATAAAGAATTCGTTGCACCATTACGTACATTGGCGGACCATGCACAAAAACATGACTTATTACTTTGCTTGGAGACGATTTTTAATGCAGAAGAATTAATCATGGTTTTAGAGTATATTAATCACGCGGCAGTTGGTGTTGTATACGATACAGGTAATAGGGTTGCGTTTGGGCATGATTTGGCAGGTGATATCCGAAAACTTGGAAATAGAGTTAGTCACGTACATATCAAAGATAAAAATCAGGCAAATGAAAACGTATTGCTAGGGACCGGCTTGGTTGACTTTTTTAAGGTATTTAAAGCGCTTTCTGATATTGAATATGATGGTCCTTATACCTTTGAAACCAATCGCGGGTCAAATGCTCTGAGAACAGCAAAGTACAATATGGATTTTGTGAATTTCTTCATTTCTGAGGCTGCCGCTCCTTGACTTTCAAGAATATATTATTTATCGGGCTTGGCGGCGCTGGACAAAGACATTTAAGGGTTTTTCAAAAGCTACTTCCTTCCGATGTTAATTACAGTGCTTTTCGGCACTCCAAAAAAACCCCGCTTTTGAACCCTGATTTTACGGTTAGAAATAGTTCAATTGAGGATATATACGGTGTTCGGATGTTTGATACCGTTGAAGAGGCTTTTGCGAATAAGCCTGATTTAACGGTAATTTCGACTCCAACATCGTTCCACTATCCATTTATGATGTTGGCTGTAGCCGCCGGGTCGGCTATTTTTGTGGAAAAACCATGGGATGAGAGCTTGGTGAATTTCCACACTTTCCAGCGAGAAGTACTATCGAAAAGGATTCCGTTCCATATTTCGTTTCAGCGAAGATTCCATCCGCAAATCCAAGAGTCGCATAGCTTAATTAGTTCAGGGGCTATCGGTCGCCCAGTTGCTGCTTCTTTTACTGTTTACTCCAATGTCCCTAGCTGGCACCCCTATGAAGACTGGCGTGAACTTTATGCGGTGAGGCCTGAAATGGGTGGAGGAGTACTATTAACTGAAATCCATGAATTGGATCTAGCAATATGGTTTTTGGGTTTGCCGAAAGGGGTTTTTTGTTGTGGTGGAAATTTCGGAAAAGAATTGTTAGAAGTCGAAGACACTGCCCAAATAACTTTCATTTACGATAACTTCACGGCGCAAATCACGCTATGCTTTATGCATGGTAAGCCTTCGAGGAGTTTTCATATTGCCGGAACACTCGGCGACCTAAAATGGAGTGGTGATGAATACCAGCTGTCATTTACAAATTTTGAATCTTGTCCAGAGGAAAAATCAGTTGATGTGGTAACAAATGACCAGTTATTCATTAGTCAAGCCAAAAAATTTCTGTTTGAATGGTCTACCTCCAATACCCGTGACTCATTAGCATCCGCGAAAAATTCTTTGGCAGTCGTTGAGGCGGCAAAAAGGTCAATGCAAAGTAAGGCTATTGAGTGGTTAGCTGACGTATAATGAATCTATGGGTATGTTGATAAATAATATATATTATGAAACTTGATAAATTCAGCCTCGTTGGAAAATCTGCTCTCATAACTGGCGCAGCCGGCTTATTAGGATATCAGCATGCCGAAGCTTTGTTGGAGATCGGTTCCAAGGTAATCCTTACTGACATCAATGAGAATTCCCTTAAAGAAGTGCACGCAAAATTAGAGCAGCGATATTCTTCAGCCATGATTCGCTCGGAATCGATGGATGTTTCTAATCTTGATTCCATTCGTAAAACCGCTGGAGTTTTGATCAATGATGAGTGTCGTGTAGATATTCTAATTAATAATGCTGCAATTGATCCTAAAGTAAAAGGTATAGCAGGCATTAAGGAATCGTCAAGACTAGAAAATTTCTCCATTGACCAATGGAACCTGGAAATTTCAGTTGGTTTGACCGGTGCATACCAATGTAGTCAGGTATTTGGTTCTGGAATGGCGCAGGACGGTAAGGGTGGAGTAATTATAAATATCGCTTCTGATTTGTCGGTTTTCTCGCCAGATCAGCGTCTATATAGACAAGCAGGTATCGATGAGAGCCTGCAGCCTGTCAAACCCGTTACCTATTCAGTGATCAAAGCTGGGCTGGTAGGGCTGACACGCTACCTTGCCACGTACTGGGCGCACCACGGAGTGCGCTCGAACGCGCTGTCTCCAGGCGGTGTCTACGTGGACCAAGGATCGGATTTTGTACAACGTCTGGAAAATCTTATACCGCTTGGACGAATGGCTCGGCAGGATGAATACAGGTCTGCCATTCAGTTTTTGTGTTCGGACGCTTCTTCCTATATGAATGGACAGAATATTGTCATGGATGGCGGGAGGAGCGTTTGGTAAATAGTACTCGTTTTGGAGTATTTAACACACAAAAACGACGAGCTATACCTCATTAACTAACATTTCCTAGGTGTCAAACATGGAACAAACTCCGGTTCACCAAAACGCGAATTTGACAGTATTGGAATTGATGCCTTCCAATTCAATGCGTGTCATGGAGATTGGATGTGGTTCAGGTGCACTTGCCAGAGAATTTAAAATTATTAATCCTGCATGTCACTATGTCGGCCTAGATGTGGTTGAGGATTATCTGATTATGGCGAAAAGACATTGTGATGAAACAGTTTTGGCTGATATCGAAAAGCAGGATGAAAGTTTCTTTGAAAAATATAAAGACCGTGACTGTTGGATTTTTGCGGACTCACTAGAACATCTAATAGACCCTTGGCTACTGTTGAGAAAAGTAAGGGAAGTAATACCTGTCCATGCATACGTGGTTGCATGTATTCCAAATGCACAGAACTGGAGTCTGGTCGGTAATTTAGCTATCGGTAATTTTAGGTATCAGGACTCAGGTCTGCTAGATAAAACTCATTTACGATGGTTTACCAGACAAACTATGTTCGAGCTTTTTGAGGGCGCTGGATTTATTGTTGAGTCTGTAACATCAAGGATAAAGGATGACCCTGATAACATGCCATTTTTGTCTATCATAAAAGATATTGCAAATTTCGCTGGTGCTGACGTTGAAACCGTTGCGCGAGATTCGATACCTTTCCAGTATGTTTTCAAGGTCAAACCCAGATAATCAATTTTCTCCGTTTAATGCTTCGATAATTTAAGATATTATTGGTGTCACGCCGAGTTCTCGATTAATTTGCCTTTGTCGGCAATAATTAGGAAAAATTTTCTGTCGCAATTTTTGCTTTGAGTGGTTTCAAATACTGGAGATGAGCGTTCAATTGAAGTTCATTGCGTCTTTCGAGTTCTAAAAGAATAAAAACGCAAAGGTCTACACTTTGGAAGCAATAATGCGCAAGCGCAGCATATTTCTTCAATTGAGTAGCCGATAATTCCTCAAGCAGGAGCGGGTCCTTGACATAAACAATATCTGATTCGAGCAGTTGATTCCCCGGAATTCCTAAATTATTATTTATTAGTGTTGGGGCAATGGACCAACGCTTAACTTCTAAGAAACAATGCGGAACATAACCACGGGAGCGCATCCAAATGTCGATATCGCCAAATGTTGGTTGGTGCTCATAGAGACAAATATATGGAACCTCAAGTTGGATAGCTAGACAATTTTGGAGCTTTCCCTCGCCGTTCTGAAGAACTGTCAGTTCCGCGCCTTGTATATCCATCTTCATAAAATCTATATTTGGAAGCCCTTGAATATTATCAAGCTTTTGTGTTTGAATTTTTTCAGCTCTTTCAACTCGGCCAAATTTCTCAAACCCATTAAAAAATTTGAGCGCGTTCGGGCGTGGTTTCAGTAGAGAAGTCATGCCGCTAGACGGACTAGCCAAATATAGGGTTTGCTCGGAACCATCGAACAGAAAATCTTTATGGATCGTCGCGTTTTGACCAAAGGCTTTCCTAATATTTTCGATTTGGCGATCATCTCCCTCAAAAGCGGTGAGGTATGCTAAATTTTTATCGAGCAACGCCTTGTATACGGGGGTTTCAGCAATCGCCGCGGCACCGATGTCCACCACCTGGATTCTCTCTTCTAGATTCAAAAATTCGAATACATTCATTTGAATTTTCGCCTGTAAATAGACCAAGTAGCGCTTATAATGATTATCATTTAACTAAAATTTTACTTGTAGATATAAATTCTGCTTCCATATTTCCTTGTGTTAAGTCGGATATATTTATATTTGTTTTATTACACACAAATAATTAATTTATCATATATCAGAAAAATACAGCGCATAAGATGACCAGCTATTTAAAAATCTTCTGCTCCACTAGGCCGCAAATAATGTGACCAATCATAATATGGCACTCTTGGACTCGCGCAGTTTCATTTGATGGTACACAAATGCAATTGCAGGCGACTGCCAATTTCCCGCTGCCCATGCCACACAGCCCCATAGTTTCAACTCCCAGTAGCCGCGCAGATTCCACAGCGGCTAGGATATTGGCACTATTGCCACTGGTACTTATTGGAATGAAAAGATCTTCTGGCTTTGCGATTCCTATTAGTTCTCTGGCGAAAACCTGTTCATAGCCATAGTCGTTACCGATTGCGCTGATTGCCGAGTTATTGGCGCCCAAGACGAGTGAAGCCAAGGGTGCGCGATCAAATAGAAACCGCGACGTGAATTCAGCCGAGAGGTGTTGCGCATCGGCAAAGCTTCCTCCATTACCGGCAAAAATGACTTTTCCACCAGAATTCAAGCTATGGATGCACATCTGCGCAAGCTCTTGCACCTGCGCAATAATTTTGGAATCCCGCAGTAGCGCTTCTTTTACGGCCATAGATGCCTGAATCTGTGCGACTATTTCTTGTATCACAGTGTCGCCTCAAGTCTTTCCAGTGCCAGCCAGAAGCCTTCGCCACCGTTTTTATGCCCTTGCCATATTTCCGGGATAAAGGTCGCAGAGGGGCATCCTTTTTTTAAGATTTCTCCCAAACGTGAAAAATCAATATCACCTTCTCCGATTTGCAATCCCTCACCGTTCAAGCCCTTTGCATCGCCAAGGTGCAGGTGAATAGAGTAGGGCGCAATCTTCTCTGCGAAAGCATAAAAATCAATACCAAAATGATTGCAGGTCAATCGCGTGTGGGAGATATCAAAGCACATGCGCAGCTTCAATCTTTGGCACCATTGCACGATCTCATCAACTTGCACGAAGATGTTTTGGAATCGCTGGCCACCAAAGTGCCAGGGGAAGGGCGCCATGGTTTGCGGAATGATTTCTACTCCTTGCATATCCAGTGCGGTCAGGCTTTGCGCAAAGCGTTCGTAATAGCCTTGGATGGACGATGTCGGTAAGGGCGCATCCATGGTGAAACCGCCAATATTCGCCACGATCGGTGTCCGGCCGCTATTGGGGAAATAACGCTTTAGTTCACGGGTGATATCGATCACCCGCTGCGTCTCCTTGATGGACTCATGGCGGTAGGCTTCATCTGGCGTTGCCAAGTCCATAAGTCGGCTACCTGCAAAAAGCTCTGGGGCATGAACCACCAGATCGGCTTCATACGGCCCATCCAAATAATCCGCCGGATTCAATTCCATGTCGGAATACGAAAGGTGAAATTCCCACAGATCGGGGTCAATACGCGCAGCGTATTCACGGAAGTCGTGGTACCGCACCGGAACGCCCCATGGTCGGCTAAATCCATACTTCTTCGGCTCGTTGCGCTTATCGGTCAAATCGGAAGGGAAGAAGTAATCTTCCTCATGCATATCGCGGCGCAATGTGCGGCCTAACAATGCCTCGTAATTTTGCGGTGACAAGCCCTGTCCCGGGCTGCGAACCTTAAAGTGCTCTGGGCGCAAAACCGAACCACTGCTAATGGGCTTTGCTGCAACGAGGCTCTTCCCAAGGTTCTCTCGATTAATCATCTCGCCCTGCGAAAGCTGGCGCACTGTGCCCTGCCCAAGCGCCTGCTCAATTTCGCGAATTCCGTTCACCATGTCGGTAAATTCACTTTGGGTCAGGCTTGCCGCATGGTCAGGGCCTTCCATGGTGCGATCGAGCGTAAAGTGTCGCTCAATAATGGAAGCGCCAAGCGCTACTGCGGCCAGCGAAACATGAATTCCCCGCTCGTGCCCTGAGTAACCAACTAAAGGGTGAATTTTCCGCAACGCTACCATCCACTGTAAGTTGATGTCGTGCAAAGGCGCGGGATAGGTGCTGTTGCAATGAAGCAAAGCGAATGCAACCTTGCGATGATTAAGAAACGCCGTTGTAATTTCGACCTCATCTTGGGTACTCATGCCCGTCGAGAGAATAAGCGGTTTGCCCGTTTGGGCTAGGACATCCAGTAGCGGTAAATTTGTCAAATCCGCTGAAGCTACTTTGAAGGCGGGAACGCCAAATCCTTCCAGCACGGCGACGCTTTTGGCGTCCCATGGAGTACACATATACGCAATGCCAATTTGAGCAACATGCGCAGCAAGGCGTCGATGCTCGTCAACGCTTAGTTCAAATCGGTTGAGTAAGTCAATGACATATTCAGTGCCTAAATCCTCACCACTTTTACTGAGGCTGCGCTGGCGATATACCTGGTCAAGGTGGCGCATTTGGAACTTGACACAATCGGCACCCGCATCGCGAGCATTTTCGATCATTTCAATGGCGCGGGCAAAACTGCCGTTGTGGTTATTGCCGATTTCAGCAATCACGAAGGCCCGGGGGCCACCTACTTCGAACTTTCCGAGTTTGATCGTCATAACTAATGGCCTTCAATTTGATTTTTACGCTCACGTACAGTCCAGGCCTGCAAGCCTTGAGGCTCAAACCGGAACGGACGGATTTTTAAACCTGATGTCTCCAGGTGGGCAATGAGCTGGTGCTTGCTATACGGCGGCACATAAAACAAGAAAAATCCCCCTCCGCCCGCGCCTAAAATTTTGCCCCCAATGGCCCCCTGTGCCTTGGCGTCTGCGTAGATCTTGTCGAAACGTGCCGAACTTATCTTGTCGCTAAATTGCCGCTTAAATTCCCAGGCTTTATCAAGCGATTGCCCGAATTGGAAAAGACGACCGCGCAACAAATCATTACGCATTTCATAGCTCAGTTTGACGCTGGTTTCCATGATGTCACGGACGTTCGATGAGTCCATTTGCTGGCGTTGGTCTTGATGTATTTCGCCTGAATCATGCGCCGTACCAGTATCACATAAAACCAAACATTCTTCAAGTTCAAGTAATGTGTCCGGATGCACGCGCAGTGGGTGAACAATGTTCTGGTCCATGCGAAATTCCATAAAATTGAAACCACCAAACACGGTCGCGTACTGGTCCTGCCACCCACCAGCTACCCCTAGATGGTGACGTTCGGCTTGATAGGCTATTTCGGCAAGTTCGTGCAAATCCCATTGATCACGTCGAAACTGATTGAAGCAGCCCAATATAGAAGCGGACACAACCGCTGAGCCCCCTAGGCCGGATCGCATCGGGAAATCAGAGTACAAGTAAAGCTCAAATCCGAAATCCGGACTGATCGCCCGGAGTAATGCTTGGATAAGACCAAACTTCGTATTTTCTTTAAACGCAGCGGACAAGTTCTCGGCATGCAAGGTTTCGCCTAGATCCAAGGATCTGATAATGATCTGCTCGTCATCGCGGATTCGCAAGGTCGCATGGCTATACAGCGAGATGGTTGTGTTAATGACTGCACCACCATCATTGCTTGAAAAATAGTGGGTTAAATCGGAACCACCTCCGCCAAAGCTTATGCGAACGGGTGCACGTGCGCGGGCGTACACCGCGCCTTCAGCTTGCACGGGCATGTGATCGCGACTGACCAGACCAACCAATCGCCGCGCATCATCTAGCAAGGGGATGACGCGAATGCGATTGCTCAGTGTTTTAAGCAAAATTTCGCGCGGCGTGCTTTGATGTTCCCAGACGAAATTAGGATTGGCACATCGATCAACCGCGTCCTCGATTGATCCACCTAGCATCAGATGGCGACGAATATCGCCATCAGTTGCCATAGAACAAACTACGCCCAAGGCATCGGTGACAAAGATGATGCCGTGCTGATTGGCTTCAATCAGTTGCAAGGCCTCTCTGACAGGGGCTAATGTGGAAATACGAAATTTATCTAATTGCATAGCGCAAACTGGCGACCGGAGGCCGCCCAATCACAAAAGCGGTGGTAATCATCAGGTATTCCAATATCGATGAAATCAGTCGTTAGGGGCACGGCGCTTAGCCGATTTTCCCGCACCAATAAGGGGTATAGATCGCGCTCAATGGAAAGACGTTTACCGTCCCAGTTGCGAAACAGTTCGGCATTGAGTTTTCCCAGACCGCCATTGATCCATCCGCCGGTTACAAAGGATTGTTTTTCGGTGAACTCCTGCACTAAATGCTGATCGTCAAAACGCACCTGCCCATACCGGCTTACATCCGCTAGCTTTATGACAGCCATCGCAGGCGCGGGCGCTTGCATCAATTCTGCGATACCTCCACCTAGCCAGGTGTCGGCATTCACAAACAAAAAATCTTCATGGAGACCGAGCTGTTTAACCCCGAAGGCAAGGGCGCCGCCCGTATCCAGTGGATCAATTTCTACTAGCCAGTGGACTTGGCAAGCGCTAAGCTGTCCGTCCAATTGTCGACGCAGAAAGTCAATGATCTGATCGGCCTGGTGGTGCAATAAGAATGTAAATTCTCGAATACCCTGAGCGTACCAATGCGCAATTTGTAACTGCAAAAAAGGAGCATCACCTATTGGGGCCAAGGCCTTTGGAATATCTGCAACCGCTGTACGTAAGCGGGTACCAAAGCCACCGGCCAATACTAAAAGTCGCATGCTGCACCTCGCATTGCAGTTGTACCCACAAAAATGAGCGACTTATCCATGATCATAATTTGACTCTGGTGCATTGCAAGCAGTTTACTTGGCATTCCATATTTCCGATGCACTGTGAAATAAACGCGAGCAAATTAGGTATTGGGCTCTAAGTGTGCAATTAAAGTGTCAGTTTTACCGATAGCGGCCAATGCGTTGCCATATGCGGCAGTCAGCTCCGGCGTATCGAGAAATCCCCAGCGCTGGTGGCCGCCTGGGCCGCCTTGGCTCAACCAGTGCAAGTGATTGGAAAGCGGGTAGCGCTGAAAGTGCTCAATCGCCACAATACGCATACCCGCCTGCCGCGCTATGGTTTCGAGGGTGTGTGCGTTGAACAAAAACAGGTGCTGGCTCCAATAAGTGAAACCTTGGAAGGCCGCGCAGTCGTAAAGGCTAAGTAAAACATCGTCCGAACTGGGCACTTCGATGATCATGCGGCCACCAGGCGCTAACAGATTTGAAAGCGTGCGCAGCATGCCTCGCGGATCGGGCAGGTGCTCCAAAACGTGAAAGGCAGTAATGAGGTCAAAACCAGTGCCGGCCGATTCTGTACCCGGCACAATCTTTAATCGCCCCTGCCAGTGTTGGCGTACCCGTTCTTCCAATTCGATACCCATCACCTCTGCCGCTAAATGATTTGCCTTTTCCAGAAATCCAGCAGCACCACAGCCGAAATCAAGCAAGCGCTTATTAGGCAAAAATACCTTGATCATGTCGAATCGGCGCTGATCATCCCAGTGCGTTTCCTTTAACCAGGCATCTATGGTGGCAGGTTCTGAGCCATGCATACCTGATTTTTCGTAAAAGCCTGAAGAAATATGATCGATAGCGTCAAGGCTAACGAGGCCGCATTGCGTACATTGCACAATCCCCAATTCGGGAGCGTCGCGCACTTGACCTTTTCGGCGAACGAATTCTGGCGACTTACATAAATAGCAATTCATTTAGTGACTCGAAAAGGTATAAAACACACACACTATTTTTTTGACGCGACTCTCACCGTTTATTATCCTGCGGTGCAAATATTTCAGTGGTAAAGATACTACCAATTATCACCATTAGGCGTTAACTTCTTGAAGCATATTATCGACAGTTGCAATAGAAGTTGTTAGCACAGGCATAAGCTTCGTAGTCTGGTCGATCACTAGTTTGTACAACATCTTGGAGGCCGATAAGTTTTGCTTCAAAGTATCGTTCGCAACACTTAATTTTAAAGTCTTCCTAATTTCTTCCTGGATCGCGATAGAAATGAAGTTTGATGATTTAATTTCTTTTATTAACTTCTTTTCTATGTCCGAAAGCTCAGATATTTGAGCCTGGCCTTTGCCAATCTTATTTGCCAATATATCGCATTTTTTTGCTAAGTTGAGGCTAATATCAATTGCTAACTTTATATCTGCAAGTGACCGCTTTAGCTTTTCTAGTCGCGAGCTCTTATCGATAGACTTAAAAAATTTCGTAAAAATATCCTGCTTATCGATGGGTGAGCTGATTTTCTTCTCTAGTTCTTCGGTTGCGCTTTTCAGCGAAATATGTTCGAACCCTTCAATAAAAGCACCGCCCTCTGTACAATTGAGTAGCCGCGGTGCTGGTTCAGCCCTCATAAACTCTTTTGCCCAACGCTCAAACTCGGCATGGAACATGGCATAGTCGGCTTTCGTTTGAACTACGTCACCGTAATAACCTGGGAGTGTCGTTAAGTCCCAATTTTGGATCTCACTTAACGAATCTCCAATAGTCCCTACCATTGAATTATTTGAATTTTTATACTTAAATGTTTTTTTGTCTTCGCCAATTTCAATCCTGAAGTGTCCATCGGCCGCGTTGTCTGAGTATTGCCTGCCATTCGCAAATGCTAAATCTTGGCCAACTAAGATAATAGGATTGCATTGTAATTGACCAGCTATGGTAAAGGCTAAAGTCGAAACCGATCCGCCGCCACCTCGAACATAATTATCGTTAAATATGTCACAAATCCAGCTGTCAAGTGGTCCATTCACAGCAGTAGATATGACTTTGTCTTTGTATTTTCGCAAGGTATGCGGGAAACAGGATACGCCGATGAGTAGTGCCTTTACATCGATCATATCGTAACCTTCAAAAAAGTTACTATAGTCCTGCGGGTCAACGACCATAACGATGTCGGGCGTAATGCCTGCTTTTTGCAGTGCGCGTATGGTTTGGGCTGGTGCGACAAGAATTGCCCTATCCTGTATTTGCTTTAATCGATGGATATTTTTATCCAATGATGGTCCGGGCGATATGATAATTAATGGGATACCTTTTGCAAACTCAGAAAAATACTTTATTGAAGGTTGACTCGCAATAATTGGTAGATTTTCGATGCCTTGAGTAACCCAGCGACTACCATAAATATTAGTAGTGAATCTATTAACTTGTAGATGTTGATATGTTTTCTGGATTTTTTCCGTGTACTGCTTTCTGATTTCCAACTCCTCCTCGTCAATCTCCTCATTTATTTCAACTAACACGTCGACTACAAATATCCTAGTCGGTATATTGGGCATGAGACTTGTGAAGTAATGTTCTACCTGATTTGGCTCCTTTAAATATACTGCCCCCTCTATTTTTCGGTCTTCAGACATAGTACTAGTGCAAAATACCAGTATTCTTTTTTGCCCGCGTTTGGCCAGTGATCTGATTATGCGATCATCGCTACGGCTGCTGAGCACCATAATGTCAAGGTTCCAGTCCCACGCCTCCGGTATGATCATATCAAGTATGCCGTCCGGACCTTCCGGCAACTTCATTAGTGCCTTGATCGAGCCGATGGTATGGTAGCGTTGACGCCATGCGTTTCGATAATCCTCGCTCTTTTTGTATTGTGACAGCAATTGGCTGATCTTGGCGCGTTTTGCTTTTGGCTGCGAATCAAAATAGGCTTTGTGTTTTGCGTCTATATCTTTGATGTCCGAGTTCAGTTGACGGATTCGGTCCATGGATACGCGTACTGCGTTTTCGTCACCTTCTATGCCCGCTGCGAGTATTCTCTCGCTTTCATCGGCTAATTTTTCTAATATGGACTCTAGATTTAAGACATTAAGATCTTTCATACTTCTATTCTTTTTGTATGGTTACAAAATGATAATGGCGCAGTCCAGAGTACTTGGACTGCGCCATTATGAGGCGGCTACCGTTTTAACAAGGTGGCTACTACTTAACCCTTCAGCAGTGCCATGACGGACTGGGGTTGTTGGTTGGCCTGTGCCAGCATTGCCGTTGCAGCCTGTTGAATAATTTGCGTCTTAGCAAGCTGGGTGGTGGCCAATGCGTAGTCGGTATCCATAATTGTGCTACGAGACTGTGTTGCGTTAGACGATACGTTTGTCAAATTGTCAGCACCAAACGCCATCTGGTTGATTGCGGCACCAATGCCAGCGCGTTGGTTATTAATTGTCTCCAAAGCCATTGAGATTTTGTTCAGCGTGGCAGTGGCGGTGTCAAATGTTGCAATATCGATACCCGATAAACCAAAGCCATCGATATTCATAGGCCCCACGTCTACTTTGATGGTTTGATCCTCATCTTTCCCAGCCTGGACAGTGAAGGTTGCATGTAACTTCGATGTAGGAACGGACCAACCTTGCGAGACTCCAGATGCATTGAATACTTCAACTGCTACTCCAGAATAAAGACTTGGAACTGCGAGGGCGGAAGTATAAAGAGCAGGCATAACCATATTGCCGGTGGTGTAAGCATGCGCGCTTTCAGGCCAATAGGTGGCGCCGGTAACATAATGCCCTGACAAACCATTTCCTGAGACTGTAGCCACCAAGGGTTGTGTGTCATACATTACCGCAGAATTTGTCGTTTGAAGGTGCCCCCCACCTGCCAGCAATTTCTGATCATTCCACATGGTATCTGTGGATATACGTTGAATCTGCTCGGTCAAGCCCTGAAATTCTTTGTCTAGGTAGCCACGCTGGGTGTCCGAATAAGTTCCGTTCATGGACTGGACGGCCAGCTCGCGCATACGCTGCAACATATTGGACTGCTCCACCATGGCCCCCTCAGCGGTCTGCATCATGTTGATGCCATCATTGAGGTTGCGCACCGCCTGGTTCAGTCCACGGATCTGCGAGGTCATGTTTTGGCCGATCGCCAGGCCTGCGGCATCGTCTTTCGCTGAATTGACCCGAACACCCGTGGATAGCTGTTCCATCGCAGTCGCCTGTACGCGCGCATTGGTCTTCATTGCATTCTGAGAATACATTGCGCTTACGTTGGTATTAATGACGGACATTGAGATCTCCAGTAAACAGTTAAGTAATCACGGCAAGTGACAACCGGGTAATTCGCCGCCCTGCGTCAAAAGTCAGACACCAAGGCTCATAGGTCAATAAAAGCAATCTCTGTGCCATGTATTTCCGGCAATGTGTTGCCGTCCCTGGCTATAGCAGGCATAAAAAAACCCGCCAGCGGCGGGCTCTTTTATCCCCGCTAGGCGGGGTGTCTATTGGCTTACTTGAGCAAGGAGAGTACGCTTTGAGGCTGCTGGTTGGCTTGCGCCAGCATGGCAGTGGCTGCTTGCTGCACGATCTGCGACTTGGACAGCGTTGCAGACGCGGTGGCATAGTCCGTATCCATGACGGAGCTGCGTGAGGCTGCAATGTTGGTCGAGATATTGGTCAGGTTATCTGACGAATAGCTCAACTGGTTCATTACCGCGCCCATCGTGCTGCGGGCAGAGTTGACCGTGTCGATAGCGCTGTCCAGTGAGGTAATCGCTGCCTGGGCACCGGCAAAAGTCGAAATGGTGGCAGTGGTTGATACGCCAATAGCCACCGCGTCCATCGCGCTCATGGTGATCGAAATAAGGTTACCAGAGTTCATGCCGGCCTGGAACACCAAAGAGGTGCCATACAGATTGGCGTTATTCCAAGTGGTACCGCTGGCGATACGGTTAATCTCCGTGGTCAGCGATGCAAACTCGTTATTAAGGTACATACGCTGGCTGGCGGAGTTGGTGCCGTTGGAGGACTGCACAGCCAATTCACGCATGCGCTGGAGCATATTGCTGGTCTCGACCAGGCCGCCGTCTGCAGTTTGCAGCAGGTTGATGCCGTCGTTGACGTTGCGCACCGCCTGGTTCAGGCCACGTACCTGGGAGGTCATGTTTTGGCCGATGGACAGGCCTGCGGCATCGTCCTTGGCGGCATTGATACGACTGCCCGTAGCAAGCTGTTGCATGGCGGTGCCCATGACCTTGGAATTGACCTTGAGTGCGTCCTGGGCATAGGCTGCATTCGTATTTGTGTTGATAACTGGCATAACGGTTCTCCAAAAAATAAATTTAAGCCTCAAATTAAGGCCAACTTGTTGAGAACCCCACGTCAGAATTTGGACACGAAGGGCCTACCTCAGAGAATAAGCAATACCCATGCCATAAAAATGCGGCAACTCATTGCCTTGGTTTCCCCGTCCGGCCATAAAAAAACCCGCCTTTTGGCGGGTTTTGCTTCAGGTTAGGCCTCAGCCTAATTGCCACTAAGCGAAATCACTTCAGCAGCGCGAGCACGTCTTTCGGTTGCTGGTTAGCCTGCGCCAACATCGCGGTGGCCGCTTGCTGGATGATTTGGCCTCTGGAGAGTTGGGACGATGCAGTAGCGTAATCTGTGTCCAGGATGGAGCTGCGTGAGGCGGCAATATTGGTCGAAATATTGCTCAGATTGTCAGCCGAGTAGCTCAGCTGGTTCATCACCGCACCCATAGTGCTTCGGGCAGAGTTGACCGTGTCTATAGCGGCATCCAGTGAGGTGATTGCCACCTGGGAGCCTGCAAAAGTTGAAATGGTGGCAGTGGTTGAGATGCCGATAGCCACAGCGTCCATTGCGCTCATGGTGACCGAAATCAGGTTACCTGAGTTCATGCCAGCCTGAAAAATCAAGGCCGTACCATACAGGTTGGAGTTGTTCCAAGTAGTGCCGCTTGCGATGCGGTTGATTTCGGTAGTCAGCGAAGCGAACTCATTGTTTAGGTACAGACGCTGACTGGTGGAGTTGGTGCCGTTGGAAGACTGGACCGCCAATTCCCGCATGCGCTGGAGCATATTGCTGGTCTCGACCAGGCCGCCGTCTGCCGTTTGTAGCAAGTTGATGCCGTCGGTCGCATTACGCACCGCTTGGTTCAGTCCACGTACCTGCGATGTCATATTTTGACTGATCGACAGGCCTGCAGCATCGTCACGGGCCGCATTGATACGACTACCTGTAGCGAGTTGCTGCATGGCGTTGCTCATGGTCTTGGTATTGACCTTGAGAGCATCCTGCGCATACTGCGCACTAGTATTGGTATTTATTACAGGCATTGGAATTCTCCAAAATATTTAGAAATATTGGCAGCAAAGTTACTTGATCAGCGAGAGCACGCTTTGTGGCTGCTGATTGGCTTGTGCCAGCATGGCAGTGGCTGCTTGCTGCACGATCTGTGACTTGGACAGCGTTGCAGATGCGGTGGCATAGTCCGTATCCATGACGGAGCTGCGTGAGGCTGCAATGTTGGTCGAGATATTGGTCAGGTTATCGGCCGAATAGCTCAACTGGTTCATCACCGCACCCATCGTGCTGCGGGCAGAGTTGACCGTGTCGATAGCGCTGTCCAGTGAGGTAATCGCCGCCTGGGAACCAAAAAAAGTCGAAATGGTGGCAGTGGTTGAGATGCCTATAGTCACAGCGTCCATTGCGCTCATTGTGATCGAGATGAGGTTACCCGAATTCATACCGGCCTGGAATACCAAAGAGGTGCCATACAGGTTGGAGTTATTCCAAGTGGTACCGCTGGCGATACGGTTAATTTCAGTTGTCAGTGAGGCGAACTCATTGTTGAGATAAATACGCTGGCTTGTTGAGTTGGTGCCGTTGGAGGACTGCACAGCCAATTCACGCATGCGCTGGAGCATATTGCTGGTCTCGACCAGGCCGCCGTCTGCAGTTTGCAGCAGGTTGATGCCGTCGTTGACGTTGCGCACCGCCTGGTTCAGGCCACGTACCTGGGAGGTCATGTTTTGGCCGATGGACAGGCCTGCGGCATCGTCCTTGGCGGCATTGATACGGCTGCCTGTTGCAAGCTGCTGCATGGCGGTTGTCATGACCTTGGAATTGACCTTGAGTGCATCCTGCGCGTAGGCTGCATTCGTATTTGTGTTGATAACTGGCATAACGGTTCTCCAAAAAATAAAACGGATCTGTAAATAACGACTTCTTTAGTGAGAACCCAACGTCAAATTTTGGACACGCAGGGCCTACGAAATGTTAGTAGCAATACTTATGCCAATAAAATGTGGCAATATTTGGTTTTCAATTGAGATTCGGAAATGAAAAACCCACCTAGAGATGGGTTTCAAAGGGTCTTGTGCATCTAAGGTGAATTATTTACTCATCCCTTCAATAGGCTGAGTACGCTTTGTGGTTGTTGATTAGCCTGAGCCAACATGGCCGTCGCAGCCTGTTGGATGATCTGGTTCTTAGCAAGTTGGGCCGATGCTGTGGCGTAATCGGTATCCATGATCGTGCTGCGCGACGCGGCAATATTGCTGGAAATATTGGTTAAGTTGTCGGCTGAATAGCTCAACTGGTTCATGATCGCGCCCATAGTGCTACGAGCAGAGTTGACGATATCAATGGCGCTATCGAGAGAGCTTATGATGCCTTGCGCGCCGCTAAATGTAGAAATGGTGGCCGTAGTAGAAACTCCAATAGCCACTGCATCCATCGCGCTCATAGTAATTGATATTAAGTTACCAGCGTTCATGCCAACTTGGAACACCAAAGTCGTTCCGTAAAGAGAGTCTTTATTCCAAGTTGTTCCGCTGGCGATGCGGTTAATTTCCGTGGTCAGTGAGGCGAACTCATTGTTGAGGTAAAGGCGTTGACTGGCGGAGTTGGTGCCGTTAGAGGACTGCACAGCTAATTCCCGCATGCGCTGGAGCATATTGCCCGTCTCGATCAGCCCGCCATCTGCGGTTTGTAGTTGGTTTATACCGTCATTGGCATTTCGCACCGACTGGTTCAGGCCCCGAACTTGGGATGTCATATTTTGGGAAAGCGAGAGGCCCGCTGCATCGTCTCGCGCCGCATTGATCCTGCTGCCGGTGGAAAGTTGCTGCATCACGTTGCTCATGCCTTTGGCATTTACTTTGAGTGCGTCTTGCGCGTATTGCGACGCGGTATTTGTATTAATAACGGGCATATCAGTTCCCCAAATAATAAAAAATAACTTTGGTGCTTGCGCTAAAGTAATTAATTACTTAACGTCAAAAGTCAGACACCAAGGCTCATAGGTCAATAAAAGCAATCTCTGTGCCATGTATTTCCGGCAATGTGTTGCCGTCCCTGGCTATAGCAGGCATAAAAAAACCCGCCAGCGGCGGGCTCTTTT
>Ga0214919_10003115_pt1 | contig 25417 bp, 22 predicted proteins | sample LL1503_MetaG_FD_177994 | JGI IMG/M metagenome (GOLD analysis project Ga0214919, IMG submission 177994) | Freshwater microbial communities from Lake Lanier, Atlanta, Georgia, United States - LL-1503 | ecosystem: Environmental > Aquatic > Freshwater > Lake | place: USA: Georgia | collected... | reverse complement strand
GGTACCTGAGCTTGTAGAAGCGCCAGTAGTGAACCCTGCAGTAAAGGTGCCGCTGAACTTACCGAAATTGGCGGCAACGGGGTTGGCCAGCGTCAAAGCAGCCGCTGTTGAGCCTGAGGCAATGTTAGAGAAAGCGGCTGCCACTTCATTGGCCGTCATGTTCACTCTGGCGGTGAAAGTTAAGCCGTTGACCGTGACGAAATCGTTAGGGTTCAGGGGTTGGAATGTAAGGACATTCGATTCAGTTGTGCCACCTTGGGTGGTAATGGCAATACTCGAAGCTGCCGCACCAGTTCCTGATATTGTGAGGTCGGTTTTGTCGCCAGTAGTTGATGCCGTCAGTGTCACAAGCTGACCACCGCCATCGGCAGCGACATACGTATTGCTGAAGGTACCTTGGTATGCAACGCCGGCTCCTCCTGTTGCTACCGTAGAGCCAGCTAACAAAGCTGTTTTTACTTGGGCGGCAGTGTTTCCACCGGTGCCACCGGTTAGGGTGACACCGTTGATAATGAGTGTCTGTCCTGCAGCAAGGGCGCCAATAGTTATTGTCGCTACTTCAGTTGCACTGTTCGTGCCTTCCGTTTTTACAATCGTTGGAATACTGTTACCACTAACGATATTGCCAACATTACCTTTGCTGGTTGCAGTGGCAGTGACTTGGTTGGTGCTGGCTGCGCCAGTGGTAAAGCCTTCAGCAAAGGTGCCACTAAAGTTGCCCTTGGTGACCGCAGTCGGGTTTGCAGCAGTGGCAGCCAATGCAGACATGCCTGACTTCAGATTGGCAAACGCAGCAGCCAACTCAGAATTGGTAGTGGTTGCTGTAGAGGTAAAAGTCAACCCGTTCAGCGTAAAGCCTTGACCTGCTGTCAGTTGTGGAAAAGTAACGGTGTTGCTCTCGTTAGCACCAAAGCTGCTTGCAGCCGCGCCCGATACGCCCGTTACGCCCAAAGGATTGGACGGAGGCGTGGTGTCTAAGCCCAAACCAAAGTCAGAGCCCTGCACAGAAGTTGAGTCATACCAAACAGACAAGTTTCTGCCGTCGGGTGTTGTCAGTGTTAAGCCGCCTGTGCCGCTGTCACCCGCTACCACGCCGTGCACCGCAGTGCCTGCGTTGATACTCTCCATCACATACTGACGGCGCTGGCTTTGTGTGTGGCTTGCTGACAAGCTAAGCGACACCTTCTCACCATTGACATACAAGTCAGTTTGGATGGAGGTGTTGCCTACAGTGGTTTTGGTAGCGCCAACGGTGGCAGCACCTGCCACAGCGCTAACACCTGTCACACCCACTTGTGAATTGATGGCCGCAGCAATGGCAATGGCACTGCCTGCGTTGTTGCTGCCTGCAGCAATGGTGTTGCTCTTGGAGTCTGCTGCCGCAATAGATGCGGGAACAGCAAAGGAGCCTTTGTCGGTTTGAATCTCTAGGTCGCCTGTTTCTAAAGCTTTACCCGTACCTGTAGCGGCTACACCTGCGCGAGTTGCAGTGGCAGTGGTGGGTAAGCCTACGGGTGTACCAGCCTTGCCGTTCAAAATAGGAAAGCCGTTCCACTCATGCATCTCAGAAACACGCACAATCTCTTGCTTGAGCTGCTGGAACTCTTGGTCCAAGTAGCTGCGCTGGTCAGACGAGTAAGTAGAGTTGGCAGATTGAACGGCCAGCTCAGACATGCGCTGCAGCATGACCGTAATCTCTTGGGTTGCACCCTCAGCCGTTTGAATCATGGAGATGGCGTCCCCCGCATTGCGAATCGACTGATTCAAGCCTTGAATGTTCTGCGTCATCCGAGCGGCAATGGCCAGGCCTGCGGCATCATCCTTGGAGTTGTTGATGCGCTTGCCGGTTGACAGCTGCTCCATCGCAACTTGGCTGTCGCGTGCGGCCACTTTAAGGGCCGACTGCGTGAACAGCGCTTTGACGTTGGTGTTAATGACGGTCATGGGAATCTCCTAATGGGGCTAGTGGCAAGGTGTTGCGCTGTGTTGAGTTGCATTGCTGCGTGGCAACACGTTGCCGCTGTTTGTGCCGTTAGTTCAATTAATTATTTAATTAGTTGGTTAAAGGTGATGCAGGCATGGCGTCCTGAACTGCTGTGGCCATGGCGTTGCGTTCTTGAAGCAGGGTGGCATCGTTGGGCCACTGTTGAAGTGCAGACTCAATCACTTGATGTGCTTCAGCGACATCGAGGTTGCAGGCCAGTGCGCGGGCCAGCATTTGGTATGTCATAGGTTGAACACGGTTGTTTTGAACAGAGACTAAGTCTTGCAAGATCTCGACAGCTAGAGGCCAGTCTTCACGGGTAATCGCTAAGAGGCCAGAGATAGCCAGAATGTCTTCACTAAAGGGATACAGGGCCAGGCCTGCTTCTGCCAAGGCTTGTGCAAGGTCTGGCTGGTCTTGAGCAACTAAATATTGAATGCCCAGACGGAAATCTACTGGTGTAAAGCGTGAAACTTCTTTGAGGTTCAAAGATTGCTCTGCGACCAAGTGTTGCATGGCCTGTTGTAATTCAATGTGCATGTCTAGCTCCTGTAGTGAAAGAACATCAGCAACATGAATGAAATCAAGGCTGCAGATGTGAATACAGGGTATGGAGCAAGAGGTATGCCAGCTTTTACTTGCCGCTTTGTGTCGAAATATTGACTGCAAGTGGCATGAGGTTGCCGGAAATGGCGACAAAGCGGCAAAGGTTGGTGTTACTTGCTGAGTAATTGTTGATATTGATATATGGATGCAACTGTTTGTGGTTTTGACCCTGTAATACAGTACCGCCGGTATGATTAAGTTACCGATCGTTTCTCCCTGAACAGTGTGGTTGCTTTCTGCTCTAGAATGGTGATTGTTTTAACAGCAGTAATGTGTTTGATCTAATTAAAATTAAGGATATGAAATGATTGAACAGCTTCACAATACCCTTTTTGATGGCAAAAGAGTCGAGTTAGAAAAATCAGTTCCTCTAGCGGGCCCACTTCTGGTACATATTGAAACAACTAACCGTTGCAACTTTAAATGTGTTTTCTGTCCAGAGTCTGATGAAAACTATCAGGAATTATCTGGTGGATATAAATCAATGCCTTTTAATGATTTTAAAAGAATTATTGACAGTCTTGCTGCGTTAGATCAGCATCCTCGGATATTAAATTTTTTCGTTATGGGCGAACCTTTAATGAATAAAAATATTTCTGAATATATTTTATACGCTCGAGGTGCATTACCTAAGTCCATTCTCTCGTTATCTACAAATGGAGCTCTATTGACAGAAAAAAAATTCGAAAGCTTGTGTAAGTCAGGTCTTGACTTTTTGCGCGTTTCAATTTTTGGGTCCAGTGACGAGGCTCACAAAAAAATACGCAAACCAAAGTCAACTTGAATGATATAAAAAATAATATTAATAATTTTGTAAATTACAGAAATAATGTTGGCGTAAATCGTCCTCTTGTTTATATTAAATCTATTCTTTCTCCTCGCGAAAGTGAAAATCAAGATTTTAAAAATTTCTTTGCAGAGATAGGCGATAAAAGAGTTTTTGAGGGTCTTAACAATTGGAATGATGACTCTGATAAATATACACGTGCATTAGATGTAACGGCTGATAAATTAAATGACTCGGAACATTTTCAAAATAAAAAATATGTTTGTGCTTATCCATTTTACTCGATGATTGTTCACAGTGATTTAAAAGTTTCTGTATGCTGTATTGATTGGGACAAGAAGACTGTTGTTGGAGATTTAAAAAATCAAAGTGTTTCGGAAGTATGGCATGGTCAGGCAGTACATTTGTTTCGAATGCAACATTTAAATAGAAAAAGACATGAAATTAAAGCTTGTAAGAACTGCACCTACCACCATACGCTGGAGGATAATCTTGATTCATTAAGTCCAGAGCGCTATCTAGAGAAATGGAGTGAGGCCCATAAACTGCATCCGTCAGGAATAAGATCGACAGCAGATAAAAATCATCAAGTAATTAACTTCCTACCCCAAATTTTTACTAAGTGAGTTTAGTGGATGCTTTGAGTACTAGTAATATCAGTTGTGTGCAGTACAAAAAGAAGCTAAACAACTCGTCACAACAATTAAGCTTGAATTCTAAACGATTAAAGGAAAATGAATGCCTAGTTCGGGAAGTTACATCAGTTATAATTACTGAGTACGTGAATAAAAATAAAACTCATTTGTAGTCGCAAAAGGAAAGCAATTCTTTGCAATTTGATACAACAAATCGCTTTCTTTTAGCTCCAAAAAACCTACTCTTTTATTTAATAACTGAACATATCGATTTGTTTTTTTAATTACTGCTACCCATGGGATCCCTGGAAAATTTTTATCCGTGATTTGAAGTTGTTGATCAAGTGCGTACATCGAATCTACAGGTCCGCATTCTTCATTACAAACAAACCATCCACCCACCAATACGGTTAATCCACGTATTAATTTAATTTGATGCCAAATATACAGCATGGGCTTTTCGTCCTTAATCATTAAATATGAAACTCTTTCAGACGTTAACCACCAGATATAGTGATCTAATTGCTCTACTATCTCAGTATCAATCATATTTTTAAGATTTATCTCTAAATTTCTTGCTTCTAAATATTTATTAATATGACTATCATTTACAAGAATTAATTCATATTTATAATCAATTTTAAATACGGGTTTGATAGATTCTTGAATAATAACCGCATCATCTTTAAGGCTAGGATGGATATTATTGCTAATAAGGTGATCCATTAACAATGCTACTCGTTGAGCACCTAAGGAATCAAGGGGAATTTTTTTATAAAATTTAGAAAAGTTTTTCACTCTATTGTAATTATTAAAAATTAACCAAGTGAGTTTACTAATTTTTTTGAAAGACTCGTTAGTTAATTGATTCAAATGAAAAAAATGTCCTAAATCTTCAATATAACGCAAGTTATTGAGTTGATTGCTTGACATTGAAAATGTAATAGAAGGAATATCTGCTATCAAGGCTTCATAAAGAGTTGTGCCAGCAGAACCTATGTATAAATGTGCTTTTTTAAGATGATTAAATAGCGTATTGGTATTTAAAATTGGAATTACTTTGCAATTTTTTTCGGCTAAATTTAATATTAAATTTTGATTGATGGCGTAAGGGCCTACCACTGGGTAAATAGTGTAATTAACAGCATTAAGATTGCTATTTAATATGTTTTTAATTAAATCACTTAGAATACTCATGTCACCTCCACCGCCGATGCTAAGTATTATTTTGAATTCATTAACGCTATCAATATGGTCTTGGGCATCACTCTTGTAATTCAAGTAGTCGATAAAAACGTACTTCGGACCAAGCAATTTGATACATTCAATATTTGTTTTATTTTGATAGCGATATTGAGTTAACTCGCCTTCCCATTTTCCATCAATCAATAAAGAGCAATAATGCTGTTCACAATTCATGTCATCAAAGACAATTATGGGTACTTCTAATGAGCTAACAGAAAGTTCCCAACATTTGGAAAAACGATAGTCATCTACTACTATAGCCTGAATATTACTTGGCAATAAATTTTGGAAAAATAATGCATCTGATTTATCATTTAAAAAGGTATTATCAAAATCATAGAGAAAATGAATAGTAAAAGGATAAAGATATTTTCTTAAGAAATCACTTTCATGATCTATATAAAAAAAACAAGTATAACCTTTGTGTAATAGTTCAATAGCTAATCGATAACATCTTGCTAGATGTCCAATCCCAACAACAGAGCTAGCATTGGTTCGGAATGCAATCAATTGGAACCTTGAGAATTATATAGTGCAAGTAATTTTGAGCTCAAATTTAATTTGAGTGAATTTAATTCATCACGTAATACGCGTTTGTCGATCTTGCCAGAACTTGTCAAAGGGACCTTATCTTTAAAAAAATATTTTATAGGTCTTTGATAGCCTGATAAGTTATTCCTAACATTTTTACGTAACAAATTTTCTAAGGATTTTGACTCTGCATCTGAAACAATCACGGCAACAGGAATTTCTCCTAAAAATGAATCATATATTCCCAGTACATAGCTTTCTTTAACACCAAATGTTTCATTTAAAACAACTTCAATATCCGAAGGATATATATTTATTCCACCGGAAATAATAATGTCTTTTTTTCGATCAACAAAAAATAGAAAACCATCATCATCTAAGTATCCAATATCGCCAGTTAGGAAATATCCGCTTTTAAATGACTCAGAAGTAATCTCAGAAAGACCATAGTAACCAGACGAAGCCAATGGACTTTTTACAATAATTTGACCTATGGTGTTGCGATTACAATCCATCATTTGATCATTAACAATTTTAATATAAACATCAATATTAGGAAATCCCACAGATTTTGGTTTTAGCTTTGCTTGCGAATTATTCAAACTTGTTGCTGTACCAACTTCTGAAGCACCGTACATCTCATGAAATTCACAAGGCATTTCTTCAAATAATTTGCGTTTTACCTCATCGTTGATCGCTGCAGAAGAGCTAACAAGGCACCGCAATGAAGGAAATTGGAAAGGTTTTTCCATAAGAGGATCAATAACCTCATGTAAGTGTGAAGATACTGGTATAGCAAAAGTAACTTTATTTTTTTTTACCGTAGTTATCCAATTCTTTGCTGTGAATATTTTTAAAATACATAGTGTTCCACCGGATAATAGTGGTAAAAATGTGAGTCTTTGTCCTAATGAGTGATAGAAGGGTGAGGCGCATAAAACCACATCATGATCATCAATTTGATAAGATTTAACAGTTTGATCAAATCGTGCTAATTTATTTTCTTCAGAAAAAATAATTGGCTTGGGGTTACCAGTAGAGCCTGAAGATAAGGTAATTAAAAATTGATCATAATTTTTTAAACTATCAATATTGAGGAGTGAAAAATAAGGTTCAAAATCATCATTTTTAAATTTCAAGTCAAGTAAATCAGTTAAATTAATTTTTACTATATCGGGGTTAAAATCATTTGAATCCATTTTTTTTTGATCATCAGTAATGATCGCATTTGCATCTACAGATGCAAGCAAATGTTGTATTTGCTTAATATGTAATCCAGGATTAATAGGAATAATGGTGGCTTTAATTAAATTTAAAGCTAAAACAATAATTGGAAGCTGCATACCTTCATTAATGCATATTGCAATTCTTAAGTTATTAAAATTAACTTTTTTTCTTAGGAAATGTGCAATCAATTCTGCTTGCTTTATTAAAGCTGAGTATGTAATAGTCTTATCTCCATCAACTATAGCAATTTTTGAAGGAAATTTATTTGAATTATTTTTAACTTTATTAAAAATTATACTCATATTAATGTTAGTATTTTTTTAGGATAAGACCTGCTAAGCCATTAATAGTATGATGATGACTAATAATGAGATCATCAGCAGTAAATTGAATGTCAAATTCCATTTCTACATCAGATATGAAGCTAAGAAGTTCAAATGAATCAAGATTACCTTCAGTGATGTAGTTGAAGTTTCCAATATCATCAGATAGTTCGAGTCTGTACTCAGCTAAAAGTTTAGATAATTTGATACAAATTCCATCAATTTTTTCAAGATGATTCATATAATAATAAGCTCTTTAAAGCATAAGTGAGCCGCCATTAATATGCAGGGTCGTTCCAGTAATATAATCTGACATAGAAGAAGCAAGAAATAGAGCACAGTCTCCAACCTCCTCTGTATCTCCAAGCCTTCTCATCGGTATTGCGTGTTCTAACTTTGACCGGGCTTCCTGTGACATACTTTTAGGCAAATCAGTATCAATAGATCCTGGTGCTATGGAATTGATACAAACATTATATTTAGCATATTGAAGGGATAAATGCCTAGTCAAAGCAGAAATGGCTGCTTTTGATACTTCGTAGCTTGGAGATGCGCCTGGGTGAGGTAAAAAAGCCATCTGAGAAGTTACGTTGATAACTTTTCCATACATCTGCATTCGCATAGTCGGAAGAAACATTCGGCATAAGTGAAAAGTGCCGTGTAAATTGACATCAATTACCCTATGCCAATCTACTAAACTCAAGTCTTCAAATGGTGTGCGCGTAATGATTCCAGCGCAATTTACTAGAATATCAGCCCTACCAAATTCAGAAATTGTCCTTTCTAAAACGGACTCGCAGAACGAGAGATCAGAAACATCACCAATAATGCTTAGAGTTCGTACACCCAGTGATTGAGCCTCTTTACTAACTTCTTTTAAGCGATGCTCATTTTTTAAACAAATAAGAACTAATGAGGCCCCCTCTTCTGCAAAGCGAAGTGCAATGCCTCTGCCAATTCCTCGTGACGCACCAGAAATCACAGCAATTTTTTGTCTTAGTAAATTAGAAATCATTACTTAACTCACCTTTGAATAGAAGTTTAACATATTATTAAATTATAAAGTTGGGGGCTATTCTTTTTGGAGATATGCCCATATGTAATGCTTTCTTAACAATTTCTCCATAATAATTCGATGATGCAATTAATATGCTTGAATCAGATTCAATCAATGTATCAGGGGACTGAATAGTCATACCCATAAATAGTGTACCTATTTTTTGTAAGTTTGTATCTACAAATCCGTGAATTATAATTTCCTTTTGTTTTATTTTAATCGACGTAGTAATTAAATATTTTGCAAACTCACCAGTTCCCCAAATGACTATATTTTTATTTAAATGATAATTTAATAAATGAGAAAATTTATAAACTAAATAATTTATATCTTCATGTTGTTTAAAATTGAAATCTATATTATAAATAAATGAACCTATAGATCGTAGCCTAGAATAAATATGGTCATCAAAATTCACTGCTAAAACACCTTTGTCGGTTAAAAGATAGTAAAGAATAATGATTCCGAGTACTTTATTATTTGATAAAACTTGACTTTTAAAGTCTGTACTTATTAGAAAATTACAATTCAATAAGTCATAATTAATTAAATTGTTAACAAATGCTTGGATTTCATTATAGTCGTAATTATCTTCAGTAAAAATATATTTTATGGTAATAAGCTCTGAGTTATTTCTTGAATAATTATGAAGATTATTTAGTACAATATCTAGTCTTGAAGAACCGCGAATTTTTTTGAAGGTATTTTCGGTTCCAGCATCTATACTAGTTGTAATGGTAGCTAATTTATTATCTAATGCCTCTTGTAAGGACTTGGAATATTTTAGAGCATTCGTAAAGATACGTTGAGTGCGTGGTTTAAAATTTTTAGTTAAATAGGTAAAAAGATCCTCAAAATCCTTCCGAATAGTTGGCTCTCCACCACCCCACGCAATATGCAAATTGGTATCGATTTTTGGAAGATTTTCAAGTAAAATTTTTAAATCATATTGTGGGCTTACACCACCATAGTAAATTTCAGAGCAGTACGTGCACTTCATATTGCAGAGCGAGTGATCTTCAATTGAAATTACATTAATCGCCTCATTCTCAACTAGCCCCCAATCTTCCAAAGACAGGTGAGGACAACCGCTACATAAAACATCAGTTCCATTATTAATGCTTTCTAATAAATTTTTTTTTGCATTAATCAATTCTTCAAAAGAAACATTACGCTTATTAGTTAATTTTATAAGCGGTACATCTCCTTTAATCTTTCCATTAACAAAAAATCTTTGACAGCATGCACGTATTTCATTCGGTGCAAGATAAATAGCTTGTTGTAGATAAATGCAACTTTTTGATTTCATGGCAGGATTTTAAATAACTTTTTATATAGCAAAGAAAGTTCAACTAAAATATCGGATGTCAACTCGTGTTTAATCTCTAAAAAACTTCTTGTAAGTATATCTTTGCTTGTAAAGGATCTCGCTGGCATATTATATATTTCCTCGTTAGATCTAATCAGATCTTTAAGATAATGTAATAGATATATTTTATTGCTATCTGATCCTCCATTCAAAAGCACAGATATTATGGCAGAAGCTATATATCCATGCATGCCGTAACTAAAGTCTTCTTGAAATTCTGGATAATTGGACATATAATTTTTGATTGCAGTATTTTGCACAGCAATTGGCGATCTTAATAGTCCTTGAAGGTGCACTTTTGATACAGTATTTATAATAGATCCTTGACGATTAATTTTTCTATATGAATATAAATTGGAAATAAATAATTTAGAAGAAAGCATCATTGCGGCATATGAGAAAGGGATATCCTCGTAGTATCCTTCCGAAAACTGAAGATTGTGCTTCTGTACCAAAGATGCAGCATATATACTAAAAATAACAGAACCGTCAAACTCTCCTCGAAGACATTTTCTAACTATTTTATGATTATTATATGTTAAACGATGAAAATCATATCTAGGATTATCAACTCCATTTTTAAATACCCAAGCATTGCATGTGATCAATTCAGCTGATTTCTTAGCACCAGCGACAAATGATTCATAGTATTGTTGTGGAATAACTTCATCATCAGAGTCAATAAAGCCTATGTAACCTAAATTAATTTCTTCAAGAGCTATATTTCTAGATAGGCCTGGACCAATATTAGTTTTATTACGTAGTACTTTGATATTTTTATCAGTTTTAGCAATATCTAGGAGCAATTTAAATGAACCATCTGTAGAACAATCATCTATCACCCATAATTTGACGTCATTTAAATGCTTAGAAAGTTCTTGAAAAGAAGCAATAGATCTTTTTAGGGTTGACTCAGCATTAAATACTGGCATAATGATGGAAAGTTTCAAGATTTTATAATGATTGTGGGTTAATAAAATGTAAATTATGAAAAGTCGAATATTATAATTTATATTATTAATTAATTAAAATAATTATGATTGAAAATTAATTATTTCCTTTTTGGTATTCGAATAAATATTAAAATTTCAGCGGTTTAATCATAAAAATCGACGTGTAATTTTCTGCTATCAATTTTAGACCGACCCCAGTTATATTTATGACGCTATGCAGCAATTGAAAATTCCTTTAAATCTCTATTCTCATATTTTAAACCGCAGTGTTTTCTTTGTCTAGTATTTAGTTTGTTAACGAACACATCCAAGTGATGAACATAATCCAGTTTCCTTAGCATTCTTAAGCTTGTACAGCCGGCTTCTTGATGTTCTGAAGACAGTGTTTTATAAGGTTATTAGATCGATAAGCCTTTGCCAATTAATAAAAATTCACGTTCTGATTCGATGCTAAGTGCGGTTCTCAGATAAGATTTTAAAAAAGTTGATTGTGATGTATTTGTTTCAATGGTTACTGGTTCGCTGAATCCATTACCTAAACCAAAGTGAAAGTCCAATAGCCAGTGAAATGCTTGTGGATTCATCCCTAGCCATTCAAAGAACATTTGATTTAGTGATGTATAGCCACTAGATTTAAAAATCTTCTGTTCGTAAGACGTTTCTATCGAAATAGCATCAGATCGGGTAATCCTACCAAAACGTATTTCTTCGCATAGATGGTCTCGAACGCGACCATATCCTAGTTTCCGACGTTTAATGGCATCGTGCACACTCATGTAGACTAGATTATCAACATGATCGTAGGTGTCAAAAGTACCCGGGCAATCGGCAGCTCGCGCGCCAAAACGACGCACCGCATCCTCACTGTACTTCCTCTTATCCCATGGCAAATAATTTGATAGATAAATACCTTTTACACTCGCATCAGCAAGCTCTCTGTCGCTTGGGTACATCGAAGTAAGTATGTCTTTCTCACTCAATAATGCTTCGCCTGAAGCCAATTCCTGAGACTCAAAGCCCATCAGGTCGTGCTCATGTCGGCTTCTTCTGGTCATTTCGTTCTCATCAATATATGAAAACATGCCTACTTGCTCAGTCGGTTGGTGCACTGGCCATACTATCAGCGGAATTTGAAGCTGTATTGCAACTTTCACAGGCCATACAGAATGCCCAGCTAGGAATGGCCAGTGGACGCTACCAAATCGTGAAAGAGTTTCGCGCATCAGCTTTCGGTAAATCTGGGGTGATTGGGTCTTGAGCAAGATATCACAGTCAAATGTATCGCGAATCAAGTCTAGGTTGTGAATACCTACAGTGCTGTTGAAGTGAGAATTAAATGCCACTAACAATGGATTGAGGCCCAGCTGATTTTTAACGACGTCTACGACAAAAAAATACTCTGCTGTCCCACGTACAGGAATAACGCAATCGTAATTTCCTTTTCGAGCACGATGAGTTTTAACAAGTCGTTCAAGCAATGAGAATCGCCCTTGCCAATCAAGTGATGTCTTCTCTGAGTGGGTATTACATCCACTGCAAAGTCCCGTATCATCGAATGTCAGACCGAACGGATGTCTGCTATCGTAAAGGCAGGCCCTGCATTGCTTGTAAGGGCGTTGAAATACTAACTTACCTGCGCGCCTTGATTGACCAGCTGACTCGGGCGCTATTGTCGAATCAAAATCATTTACCCCCATATGGCCGAACCTTTCTTAAGAATTGCTGGCCAGTCTGAGCATTTATTTGGCTGCGGTGAGTGTTAACTGCCAATTCTTTAGCAAGTAATGGATTACCAAATGCGACGCCTATAGTATCTTGCCGTTTTAACAACCCCGCTGCTTGGCTGGCATCAAGCCCACCAAACCATATCAGTTTGTGTCTAGTTTCATTGATGGGTGTGTAATCGCTAACTTTATGGGTTCCAGCCATACCTTCATGCTCGCGGTCGATGATCATAATCTCGCTTATGGGCAACTCATTGAGATGGTTCAAAAAAGCAGACCAAGTCTCGCTCCGCGGCGAGTTAATTGGAGCAACTGTGAGCCCCTTCGATCCATAAACTAACGGTACCGCTCCGATTACTGCTTGCTGTCCAATCGCGGCCGAAATGCGATCGATCTCCTTTGGATCCTGCCACATAAGAGTCTCAACTATTACCCGATCACAACCTTGAGCTACTACCGCAATGGCGTGACTTGCTGACCGTATGCCACCGCCAAAGGCAATTGGAGTTCGAACCGCAGAAACACGGATTTGCTCAAGTATTGAAAAATCTGGCCTATTTCTACCTCTGGAAATATCGACAACCGCTATTTCATCAATGCCCCACCGATCCAGATTTTGAAGTACAGTGCCTAAACTACCAGCGGGCTTATGCCGCAAATAGCCATAGGACATTACAACTTGTCCGTTTTGAATCGGTACAAAAGCAATAAGCCGCTTAAAAGCCATAGTGTTTCATCGTATTCTTGATAAAAGTTAGACCGGCACTCTGACTTTTTTCGGGATGAAACTGAATGCCGCACAAGTTATTTTGCAGAAAGTAAGCAAGTAATCTTTTTTTATCACTGGTAAAAGCAGACTCCTGCATGATTGCATTCGTATTAATTTGATATCCATGGTTAAAGTAAAAAGTCTTTGCGGAGGTCTTAAGTAAAAGGGGTTTTGTTTTTTCATCAAAGCCTTCTTTAATGGTTGAATCAATTTGAATGTCGCTCCAACCGTTGTTAAATTCCCCACTTGGTATGGGAGCAACTTCACCGGGAATTAGATTTAGTCCGGTGCATTCGCTCTCGTATAGCTTGCCGAACAATATTTGCGCACCAACACAAATACCGATGATGGGTCGCTGTCGTGCATGCATGCGCAAAAGAGCATGGTCAAAACCAGATCTACGAAATTGTGCCATCACCCTGCCTGATGCGCCTACACCTGGTATCAAGGCCAAATCAGCATTATCAATTTGAGACGCTGATTCAGCCACTTCTGGAAAGTAGCCTAATTGATGGAAAACATCGATTAATGAACTTATATTGCCAGCCCCATGCGGAATGAGCACTATTGACTTAGACACGGTCTACCCCAGGTGTGAATAGAGGTTGTGGGCGTTGCATACCGGGCACAGTTTTAAACAATAGGGGGTTCGCCGCTTTGTGTACTTGTGCCCAGAAATCTAATAACGCAATACCTACATATCGGCAGAAAGAATCAATATATTTATCGTCGCAGATGCCGTCGTATCGTTTTGCAAGCACAGCACCTTCTTTTCGTGTGAGACGTCCGCTACGAATTTCTTCATTAACAAAGTCACTTGCACGACCAAAGCCTAATTTGTAATACTTGAGCATCATATTGATAGTTGCCCACTCTTCGTCAAGCATGGAGGTACCCAGTAGATCTCCAGTCGATAAAACGCCCTCCTTTCGGATATGCATGCCATGTGTCATAGCAAAAACCGAATTACCTGCGAGTGACCAGTTGCTCCAAGCTGGGCCAAGAAAAAGAGTATTGATTTGTTTTTTTTTCATTGACAACATATCTGGAAATTGATAAGGCAGTATTCTTTCAATGCCGCCTACTTGATCAATCATCCAGCCTAGATCTCCTCCAGAAAGTGTATTTATATTGCGAAGATTATTTCCGTCCCAAATGGTTGCACCCATGCTGCCAGACTCGCCTACTTGCAATGCTGGATTTTCACCCCATAGAATTAGCTTGATATCATGTGCCATTGCCATTTTGGGTACACCAGCAAAAAGTGCCATCTCAGTAGCTCGAAATATATTGGTAAATCGAAAGAATGCCTCTCGCATCAAGGCACGTGAAGTTTTTGGTGCTGGGCCTAGCATCACGCAATCGAAACCGTGGGAAATGAGGTTTGACAAATTTTTTACACCAACCTGTGAAACTTGCCTAGGTGGATAAGCCACGCATACAAGGAGTGGCGACAAGCCAAGCTTTTCACGAACCCACAGTGCTTGCCGTGTACTGTCTTTGCCGCCGCTGACGCCAACAATACAGTCATATTCCTGGTATTTTCGTCGCTTTGTTAAACGGCGGACAGTTGTTCTCAGCTCCTTAAATCGAGCCTCATAGGCAACTTGGCGCGATACTTCTGTAAAGTTGCAAGGAATACAAATACCTTCATCGTTGAAAAGAGCGTTAGGTCTTGTATCAGGAGAAAGACAATTTTTGCAATATCGCATGTAAGTTTTTACAGATAAAAAATCGCAGAATGGAAGTTAGGCCGTGCTTCCAAGAACTCGCGTAGGTGCGTCTAAATTAGATTTAATTTTTCTGAACTAAATGGAATGTGATCGAACAAGCTTTACGAATTCCCATGTACTAAAGTTGGCACATTTTAAATTAAGTCTCTTAAAGTAATTAGTGACCGATCAAACAATAACTTCCCAGCTTAATCGGTCTCCAACTTGCAGATCGGTTGTAACTCTTCGGCCAAGTACCGTCTTAAAATGTTTTGGATGCAACCCAAATGAGGGGCGTATGCACTTGATATTTGCTTCAGATAGTACTTCACCGGCATGAATTGGTGACACCACATAAATTGAACGTCTACCAAGCAAATTTTCCTGGGCACTAGGGGTAATTCGATAACTTACCTCCCCAAGTCCCTTCTCTGTCAAACGAATATCTTGCACTAAATGTGCAAATTCTTTTTCACCCATCGAAAAGAAAGAATCTACTGTTTCTAGGTCATCATTTAGTGTGAAGTGTTTTTCAATTAGAACAGCACCCAAAGCGACCGATGTCAAAGCAGCTAAATTTCCTATGGTGTGATCAGAAAGGCCGCATAGCACGCCAAATCGGTTCTTCATATCAGTTAAGGTTAGCAAATTGGCTTCGTCAGGTGGCGCAGGATAGGCTGAAGTGCACTTGAGTAAGATAATGTCTCGAGCACCAGCTCCACGAAGTGTTGCTAATGCAAGCTCTATGTCGCTAAGTTCTGAAAGTCCTGTCGAGATTATTATAGGCTTTCTCGTTTGAGCAACCCGCTCAAGTAATGGGATATGGGTAATTTCCTGTGATGCGATTTTGTAAGCTGATGCATTTAGGCTTTCAAGTAGATCTACTGCAGTCTCATCGAAAGGACTGGAAAAAACTTCCAAATCTAACTTTCTAGCCTCATTGAAGATTTCAGCATGCCAATCCCACGGCGTAAATGCTTGGTCATACAACTCCCAAAGTGTCGAATAACTGCTCCACGGCGACGAACCAGGAATTCGAAAATCATCTCGATCACACTTTAATGTGATCGAATCAGCTGTATAGGTTTGAAGTTTGATTGCATCTGCACCTGAACGCTTTACAGCACGAACTATCTCGAGCGCACGCTCAAGTTTTCCACCATGATTAGCGGACATCTCGGCAACTATAAATGCGGGATGCCCAAGACCGAGTATATTCTTCCCAACTTTAACTTCTTTCGTCAGTTTACTCATATAAAATTACCCTTCGATGCAGAAAAAATTAGAGGGGCCAAAAGCTCAGCACGCTTCCAATCATCCTCGTCATCGATGTCTTGTACTCGCCACCGAGGAATCTTTACTAAAGCTGTGCGCGGGCCAAGACCATTGGTACCATCAATCCATGCGTTGGGCCGTCCCCAATTAAATTGACCGGCATCGTGAAGTGCTATTGGTAAATCCTGAGATCTTGTTAAGTAATGTTCAGGAAAGATCATATTAACCCCACCATTTAAACTTTCGCAAAATGAACGGAAAACAGGTGCTGCAAAGGTTGTAACTCCAATTGCATATTCTGAATTACTTGAATTCAGCAGATTTAATCCACTCCTTATGTCACTAACTTGAATAAACGGAGCAGTTGCATAAATACAGCAAACGGCGTCAACATCGTATCCTTCGTTAATTGCCCACTTTGTTGAGTGAGCAACGACTGGAGCCGTACCAACAAAGTCATTAGATAATTCCGCGGGACGAATAAATGGTGCAACTGCACCCCAATGCGTAGCAACTTCAGCAATCTCTTGATCATCAGTTGATACAATGATAATGTCAAATAAGCCTGATACCTTAGCAGCTTCAATTGACCATGCGATCATAGGTTTTCCACAGAATTTTTTAATGTTCTTTCGAGGAATTCTTTTACTACCACCACGAGCAGGAATTACAGCTATTTTCATAAATCAGAAACATTACTTCGCTTAAGAACAAGCAATTCAGAATGAAAGTTGTCTACAGTTTGATATCCAAAAGGCAACACATTTCGATCAACCAGTTCATATTCCTTCAGCATTCCTAGATAGTCGTCCCCAAGTACGGGGGAATCTACTCCTAATTCTTCGCCTCTTCTGCGATTCTTGCCTTCTCTCAAATTACGCAACAAAATCCATTTCGCTTCAAGACGAGAAACATGCATCAAATAATTCTTGACTATGTGGGGCTCCATTTCTTGAAATGAAATAAAGTTAACAAACAAGTCCACTTGACCTTTAAGTTTTTCTATCTGCCATGGGCAAAGCACAGTCGCCTTTGTTAAGGAATCAATCTCAATTGAATCCATTTTGTCTGTTTCCGCAAAAGTTGTAACGTCCTCTTTGCCAAAAGTCTCAATAAGGTAATGCTGAGCAATAAAACTTATTGGTGGAATATCAATGTCTACGTAGCGAAGGCCATCTATCTCGGCTTTAATTAGTATCTCACCAAGTGTGCCAAATCCTCCACCAATCTCCAGCACAGTCCTTGGAACTTCTCCATTCAGATGCTTCTTGAGCAGTGAAAGTCCGAGTAAATAGTTTAATGAGGAGCGACTAAAGCGACAACCATCGAATTCAAATTGCTCAATTGGAGTTCCAAATTTGCTTTCAGAAAATTTATTCAAAAAAGGTAACTGTTTTGGATCATCGGCGGCCAAAAGTGCTCGGTAGTCTGAGAGCGCCGACATTCGGCCACTCAAAAAGTGATTAAGCGCAAGTTGTGCCTTTGAGTCGTCTGGATAATGATCTTTCAGCCAATTAGTCAACCCAGCGACTTGCTCCGAATTGAAGCCACTCCCTGGCGAGCCGTATGTGGGAACAAAGAATCCTAAAGCGGTATCAAGTGAGCGAAAAAGATCCACGCCATTAAGTTCTAGTTCTGATGCGATCCGATTTGAGGCAGCTTCCCAGAAAGATGTGGGGCGGTAAAGTTCGCTTGCAGCCTTCATACTCTCTAAGGCGAAATGCAGTTCTGGATATCGGTAAGCATTGTCACTCATGATCACAATATTGCTATTTTAAAGAAATGGCTGACGTAAGAGCGGTGATTACTTTATCTTGCTGCTTATGAGTCAAGTTTGGATACAACGGTAAACTGATTGCCTCTTTGTAGTAGGTTTCTGCTTCAGGAAAGTCGCCCACGCTAAAACCCATTTTTAGATAAAAAGGCTGAGTGTGCACTGGAATATAGTGTAAGTTAACACCGATGCCCTGACCGACTAAAAATTCAAAAACCTCTCTGTGGCTAGCGCTAAGCTTATTAAATTGCAGGCGAATAACGTAAAGATGTAAAGCTGAATAACAGTCCTCTTGCTGCCAAGGAGTGACCAAAGGGAGGGTGGCCAAGAACTCGTCATAACGGCTAGCCAAATGGTGGCGTTTTGCTACATATTCTTTTAATCGTTGCATTTGACTGATTCCAAGCGCAGCTTGAATTTCGGTCATCCGGTAGTTAAAGCCAAGCACAATCTGTTGGTAGTACCATGGGCCATCTGGGGAATGGGTCATGCTGGCTGGGTCGCGTGTGATGCCATGACTGCGCAATAAGCTCATACTTTGTGCCAGTTCAGCATTGTTGGTCAGCGCCATTCCACCTTCGGCGGTCGTAATGATTTTGACAGGGTGAAAGCTGAAAACGGTGATGTCGCTGAACTGGCAATTACCAATAGGCATTCCCATGTAATGCCCTCCAATGGCGTGCGAAGCGTCTTCAATAATCTTAAAGCCATATTGCTTAGCAAGCGCATGAATGCGATACATATCGCATGACTGGCCACAAAGATGCACTGGAATGACAATATCTGGCAACCTTCCAACTTTTTCTGCCTGCACTAGTTTTTCTGCTAGCCTTTCAACACTCATGTTGTAGGTTTTCGGATCGATGTCCACAAAATCGACGTTCGCACCGCAGTAAAGTGCACAATTTGCGCTCGCAACGAAAGTAATAGGGGATGTCCAGACAAGGTCACCCTTATCAACTCCAAGAGCCAAACAAGCAATGTGAAGAGCACTGGTAGCGCTATTAACTGCAACTGCATATTGAGCCCCACAGTAATCGGTAACAGACTTTTCGAATGCAGGTACTACAGGGCCCTGTGTTAAGAAATCTGATTGCAAGACACGTATAACAGCTTCAACATCAACTTGGGTGATTTCTTGACGGCCGTATGGGATCATGGCGATTAGTTTTTACCTATTGCATCTCGATTTTTTTCAATCCAAGTACGCAAAAAATTAATGCTCATCCACTCTGGATTGCTATCGGAGCTGTATTTAAAATCTGAGGGTACCAATTTTCCACCGTTGATTCTTGCTGGGTCTGAACTCCAGTCGTGAATAGCTGGTAAAACCTTGTAATGATCGGCATATTCGTAAGTGTGCGGTACATCCTCAGTGCCAATCATTTGTTCATGTAGCTTTTCACCAGGGCGGATACCTACAAATTCATGCGTCGCTTCCGGGGCACAAGCAAGTGCAATGTCAGTTACTAACATTGAAGGAATACGCTTGACATAAATCTCGCCTCCCACCATGTCATTGAAAGCATGCCAGACGAGATCAATACCTTGATCTAAAGTTATCATGAAGCGCGTCATACGAGCGTCAGTAATGGATAACACCCCCTTTTTCTCTTGGCTCAAGAAAAACGGGATTACTGAACCACGAGATCCCATGACGTTGCCGTAACGTACTACAGCAAAACGTGTATCTTTAACTCCAGAATAAGAGTTGCCTGAGATGAAAAGCTTGTCTGATGTCAGCTTGGTGGCTCCGTAAAGATTGATCGGACTGCTAGCTTTGTCTGTTGAGAGTGCAACAACACGCTTTACTTTCTGGTCAATGCAAGCGTCAATAAGGTTCATGGCACCGATTACATTAGTCTTAACGCATTCAAAAGGGTTGTATTCAGCAGTAGTTACAATTTTGGTAGCAGCTGCATGAACAACAAAATCCACGCCATGAAGAGCGCGTGATAACCGATCTTTGTCTCTTACATCACCAATGAAAAATCGAACACGTTCATCTTTTCCATAGAGCTTGGCCATTTCCCATTGCTTCATTTCGTCGCGAGAAAAAATAACTAACCGGCTAGGGTTGTATTTTGCGAGAGTCTTGGGTACAAAAGCATGTCCAAAAGAACCTGTTCCGCCAGTGATAAGAATAGATTTTTTAGTTAACACTAAACACGCCTCAGCTTTGGTTGGATCACATTCCAGTGACTGCGATCATCACTAATAATAAAAAGCTCACTCGTAGACATTCAAACTGACGTCTCGTGCACCCCTTCCTAGAGCTATCATACACTTATGATTAAAAGCATGAAATGAGGTTAGGTTGAATCAATCGAGTGATTATTTGATTCAATAAATGAAGTAACGATTTCAATTACCCAATAGCTGGCTTTGCGTTAAAAATGACCGCAAAGGCCTTTTATATTAAAGAGGACAATTAACAGGTTATTAGATCAAAGGGCAGTAACCACTAACTCCTTATGGGGCTGAGAAACTTGATTGATAAGTTTCCTCCATCTTTTCAACAATTATTAATATTTATCTTTCATATTTGAATGTAAATATTTAAAATAATAATTTTATTATGAATTCAATAAATCACACCAGACTTAATGTTAATGAAATAAGATCAGATGAATTTCAAATATTATTGGAAAATGCACGTAAAAACGATTTGAATCGACTACATAAACGCCTTAGGGAGTTTGTATCTGTTGGATGTCCGGCTTGCGGTGATCAAAACTCATATTTTCGATTTGAAAAATACAAATGTAAATTTTTAGAGTGCAATAATTGTTCAACTCTCTTTATGTCACCACGCCCGACACCAGAAATAATGAATGAGTATTATACTAACTCTGAAAACTACGAAATTTGGGAAAAATTTATTTTTCCAAAGTCCGAATTTAATCGGCGAGAAAAAATATGCCGTCCAAATCTGGAGCGAATAATATATGAGTGTAAAAAATTAAATATTAATGAGGCTACATTTTTAGAAGTTGGTGCAGGCTTTGGTACATTTGCGTTACTCGCAATGGAGTCAGGATTTTTTAGCAGCGTTGAGGTCGTAGAAAGAACACCTCATATGTCAAAGGAGTGTCGCGCAAAAGGTCTCAATGTCATTGAGTCAGCATTTGAAGAGGTAGCGCACGAAATATTTAAATCTGTCGATGTTGTTGCCTGCTTCGAAGTAATCGAACATGTATTTGATCCTTTTGACTTTTTAAAATGTATTAATAAAGTATTAAAAGTTGGCGGACTTCTTCTATTTACATGCCCTAACGGTAAGGGCTTTGATACCGAAATGCTTGGATATGATTCGCCATCAATTGATAATGAGCATGTGAATTTATTCAATCCACATTCCATAGCGATGTTATTAGAGCGCGCTGGTTTTGAGGTACTTTCATCAGAAACACCTGGAAGATTGGACTGTGAGTTAGTTAGGAGGGCTGCAATAGCAAATAAAGTTGACTTTACTGGAGTTCCATTTTGGGAAAAAATATTTATAAAAGATTATGAAAAGTATGGTGAAAATTTCCAAAATTTCATAGCAAATAATAAGCTCTCAGGTAGTATGAGAATTATCGCTCGTAAATTATTATAGTAATTAATTTTTGACTTAATTATTAATTTTAACTATTTTTTAAATTAAATTTACTATATGTAAAATAAATTTTATAAGTGCTAATTTATAGAAAATAATTATTCAAACTTATAGTAATTAGTTCTAATATATTCAGAGATATCTAGTAAAACATCTTTTAGAGGCGCATCTTTTTTTGGGGTAAATGGAATCATATTGCATGACCAGGGATAGAGTTCTTCACCTAAATTTGTCCAGCCCAGCTCATTCATAAAAGTCAAAGTGGGTTTGCCAATTGAAAATGCAATTGGAGAAACTGCTGTATCGGCAGTAATAACTAAATCTAACTGATCAATTAGCGTGAATGTACTTTCTAGATCATTTTTTAAATCAATAAATGGCCATCTATGTATTTTTTTATTAAAAATATCTTCAGCTTCATTTAGCTCGCCTTCACACTCACCGTATTGAAGATTAATAAAAATAGCATTAGGAATGCTAAAAATTGTTTGCCATTGAGATAAGGGTATATAGTTTATTTCTCTTTCATTTGTCAATAAGCCACTTCTCCAGCAAATACCAATCTTTAAAAATTTTGAATTTTCCTTAAAGAAATTATCTAACTCTGAGTTATTGAGTTTGTTGGGAACTAAGTAGCTTTCTGAAGATTGAAAGTCTGATATATTTTTTCTGAATAATCTTGGCAAAGAACCCATTGGAATATGGTAATCATAATCAAATAGTAATTGATTTTTATTTAGATCAAAATGTGGAGATCTTACAATAAAATTGGGATATGAGCGTTTTACAATACTAACTAATCGCTTATCACATTCAACAATTACTTGTATTAATTTTGTTGATAAATCTTTTAATAAAGATATAAATAAAATTTCATCACCAATGCCTTGCTCTGCCCAAACCAATAACGACTTTTGAGATTCTTCTTCACCCAACCACATTGGTACATTGAATGTCCTATTCGGTTGACGTCCTTTGTTAAAAGGTATTCTATAATCTAAACCGGAGTCGAAATATTCCCATCCTTTTTCTAGGAATCCCATTTTTAGATATTCGAAACTTAGGTTGTATTTAATGAAAGGAACTAAATCACTTTTTAATATTGGAACTAAGTCGAGTAATTCATTATATGAATTAATTGCTTCAATATTTGAATTTTTTAAGCTTAGAATTCTAGCTAAATTAAATTTTGCATCTATTGAATTTGGATTTAACAATAAAGCAGTTTCAATGCAATATGCTGCCTGATCATATTGATTTAACCCGATAAGTGCTGTTGCGAGATTTACGTGAAAATCTGATATATTTGGAAATAAAGCTATAGCTTCGATACTAATTTTACTGAGTTTTAAATAATCTCCTAAGCTATGATAATTGCTAGCTATTCCTGAATAAGGCATATAATTATTTGGATCAACTAGTATAGATTTTTTCAAGTAATCAATGGACTCCTGATGGCGGTTAAGTTTTTGCAAATCTATTCCAATATTGCATAAAATAATTGGATTATCTTTTGAATTGCTTTGAGCTTTTAGATGGTAAATAAGGGCTTTATTGTTATCACCCAATTTTGAGTAACAAGTCCCTAATTCATTTAAAATAGCAAAATTGCTGGGCTCGATGCTCTCTGCAACAAGCAAGTATTTAACTGCTTCATTGTGATTGCCTTTTGATAAGTGCTCCTCAATAAGACTTAAATTATCTTGAAACTTTTTAATGATACTTCGATGTTTTTTTATCATTACTAAATCAGTGTAAATCAACATAACATAGCAAAAAAAAAGGCCACTGTAAAGTGGCCTTTGAAGTCTCAAATAATTATTTGAGTAGTGCCAAAACCGATTGTGCACTTTGATTAGCTTGAGCCAGCATAGCAGTAGCGGCTTGTGTAATGATTTGAGACTTGGCTAAATTAGTCGTTTCTTTTGCGTAGTCTGTATCCAGAATTCGACTGCGAGATGCAGATAAGTTGACAGATGTCGTTTCAAGATTAGAAATTGTTGCACTCAAACGGTTCTGATATGCGCCCATAGAAGCACGAGAGTCAGTTACAGTGTTAATAGCTTGATCGAGGGTCGACAATGCAGCTTGAGCGCCAGATACGGTTGTTAAGTTCAGAGAAGAAACTCCAGCACCAGCAGTTGCAGTTGCAACGTTGTAAGTAGCAGTTGCGCCAATAGCAGCGGCAGACGTGCCTCCAACGGTGATTCCAGCAGACTGGCTTGAAGTCAAACTCAACTTGCCGTAGTTTACTCCCGCAGTAATTCCTGAAGAGCCAACTGATGTAGCTGTCAACTCAATATTCCTGCCGTCAGCGGCAGTAAGGGTGTACGCTCCAGTTGCTCCTGCATCAACGCTTGCAGTAACACCAGTTTGTGAACTTACTGCATTGATTGCTGCTGCAATGGAGCTAGCAGCGCCTTTTGCGGTAGCATCTGTAGTACCCGTAATAGTTACACCATTGACACCAAGTGTAAATGTAGTAGCAGTAGCAGAACCAGCAGTAGCCGCAACAGTTGTGGCTCCAACTACAGCAGTTACGCCGGTTTGGCCCGTAATTGCATTGATGGCAGCAGCTTTAGCAATAGCACTGGCTGTACCGCCAGTAGAAGATACACCATCGCTAACTGGAACTCCTACATTAAAACCATTGATGGTTACAGAGCCCGCAGTAGTGATGGCTGCTGAAGTAACAGCATTGGACGTTGTTGTGGTCGAGTAGCTTGATCCTGAACCGACACCAAGAGCACTAGCTTTCGCATTGCCGATAGAAATTGTAATTCGATCATTAGTATCGTTACCAGAACCCACTTGCAAAGATTGATTTTGGAATGAACCATCCAATAACTTGATACCGTTAAATGCAGAGTTGCTTGCAACACGATCAATCTCAGCAATCAACTGCGTGGCTTCAGCGTTCATAGCATTGCGGTCAGAAGCGTTGTTTCCAGTATTCGCAGACTGAACAGCCAATTCACGAATGCGTTGCAGGTTATCGCCAATTGCAGTTAAGCTGCCCTCAGCTGTTTGGGTCAACGAAATGCCGTCATTTGCATTTCGAATAGCTGCTGAAATGCCACGAATGTTGGCAGTCATACGAGTAGTAATCGCCAAACCTGCTGCATCGTCTTTCGCATTGTTAATACGGATGCCAGTAGACAGGCGTTCCATTGAGGTGTCTTGGGCTAAACCAGTTTTACGTAACGAGCTTTGTGCAGCCAATGCGCTGATATTTGTGTTGATAGATGTTGACATGGATTTTCTCCTTCTGGGGTTTTTACGAAGTTACAAGAAATCCAATTTGAAATCTTGTTACTTGCTGATTCGGTATCTGTAGAAATTACTTGAGTGTGTTAATTAAAAAAATGCAAAGTCTTTTTGTATCTACATCAGGCTTTTGCATTAAGTAACAGGCCTTTGACCTTCTCAATGTTGTGCGCTACACGCACTACTACTTCATTGGGAATTTGTCGAACCACTTCACCTGTCTCAGCGCTGCGCACAGTAACAACGGGGCCGCCTACAGCCTCGTCTATCTGGAAACCCAAACCGCGCTTGGTAGATGTCATTTGTTGGTTAAGCATGTTCACAGCCTCTTGCAGGTTCTGCCTTACTTCTGAAGCATCAAACTTAATGGCCACTGGTTTAGGTGCCAAAACTTTGGGTGTTTCAGGAATTTGAATGGCCGAACTGCCAGGTGCTTGTGAACTTGCAGGCGCAGGAGTACTTGGCCGCATGGCTGCGACGCCGGCACCCCCTCTAGCAATGTTGCTGATTTCGGAAACCATAGTTGTCCGTCCTTTTCTTCATAAGCATGCTGAACATGCCGAATACCACCGGTCTCC
>Ga0214919_10003114_pt1 | contig 25427 bp, 22 predicted proteins | sample LL1503_MetaG_FD_177994 | JGI IMG/M metagenome (GOLD analysis project Ga0214919, IMG submission 177994) | Freshwater microbial communities from Lake Lanier, Atlanta, Georgia, United States - LL-1503 | ecosystem: Environmental > Aquatic > Freshwater > Lake | place: USA: Georgia | collected... | reverse complement strand
ATATAATCAAAATAACATTTGGCTATGGTCGTTCGCTTTATTTCATACTAGCATTTTAGTTAAAAATGGTGTAATACTATTTAATAAGTAAAGATTGACTGTTAGCATTAATCAATGAAGATCTATTTCTGCACGACTGCCCCATCCAAAAGTTACAAAAGCTGGTCCAATATTCCTTATCTTCTCCATAAAAATCTTGAGAAGAGGGGGTTTATAGTGAGGAACTATGTAATGCGAGAGGTTGAACCGATAAAAACCTTGTTCAACCTACCAATTAGAGTACTGAATAAAATTTTCAAGCAGGGAACAACATACTTTTATGTGAGAACACCGTTTCACTTTTTCTGCGCCTACCTTTATAGTTTTTGGATTGGCTTAATTTCATCCAAGCGGGATGTGATGATCGTTCAAGGATTCTCATATCCTTTGCACAATGGGAAAAATTTGCAAATCGTTATTGGTGATTGGCCCTCTGAATACCTGTTCGAAAAATTTTTGATGCGCAAGCCGAGTCGATCGGAGCAAAAGTCAATAGATCGAGAAAATGCTGTCATAGAGGCCGCAGACGCGGTAATTACGTTTTTTCCGAATGTTCGTGAATACATGCTAAAGAAGTATAAGAACCCAAGCATCTATTGCTTTGGAAACGTGATCAATACAGATGAAGACGTGATCCTGCCAGCCAGCATTCAAGAGCGTAAATTAAATTCCAAACGATTTCTCTTTGTGGGCCAACCTTTCTACCTGACTGGGGCACTAGAGTTGGTAGAAGCAGTAAAGAATCTCCGCCAACAGGGGTTTCTATGTCATGTAGACATCGTTGGTATACATCACAGTTTGATTGGAGTTAAATACGAGTGGTTGACGGTTCATGGATATTTAGATAAAGGGAGACCCGAGGAAAAACAAAAATATTACGAACTTTTATCGAATGCTCGACTTTTCGTGAACACTACTCCGGGGTGGAGCGGGTTTCAGGCCTTGTTGGAGGCAATGTATTTTCACACCCCCATTTTGGTGCGGCCTAATGATATATTGAGTAGTTATTTTTCAAACTTAAAAAATGCTGGCTACATCCTTGTAGAAGACGGTCCAGATCTGAAATCCCTGCTTGCGAAAAGTTTAATCGACGACGTAAGTTATCAACAAATGTCCGATGCAGCACGCAAGGCAGCAGAGTCCTCAACGTGGAGCAATTTCACGACTGAACTAGTTGCGTTGATAAAATGAGTAAGAAATTACTGTGATCATTTGTACAAAACTTAAAAAACTATCGTTTGAAGTTAAAAGCAAGTTTAAAAGTCGATAAGTCATTCATTTTAAAATCTTGAAATAAAATAACATCTATGAAATATGATCTTACAAGCTACAACGGCCGTATATCCTACCTAAGCAGTCTAAATAATGCAGATAAGTATCTTGAGATAGGGGTATGGGGTGGGGACACATTCTTTCCTATCAAAATTCCCATTAAGGTTGCTGTGGATCCTTGCTTTGTATTTAACCCAGAAGAGCGCAAAAAAAATGGAACTTATTTCTTTCAAATTGAGTCGGACGAATTTTTTAAAAAACTAGACTCCGGAAAACTAAATCTTCAGAATGATGGATTGAATGAGAAAATTAAATTCGACGTCATATTCATTGATGGGTATCATACCTTTGAGCAATCATATAGAGATTTTAAAAACAGTCTTAAATATTCGCATGAAAGAACACTATGGTTAATAGATGATACTGTACCTCCAGATATTTATAGCTCATTACCTAATCCTATCATTTCAAGATATAAGAGGAAATTAGCCGGATTAGAAGGTGGAGATTGGATGGGGGATGTATATAAAACAATCTTCGCAATTCATGATACTTTCCCGGAAATCTCTTATTGCACTCTTATGGGGGGAAATCCTCAAACTGTTTTATGGAAAACGCCATCAAACAAACGAAAACCATATTTTGCATCACATTCAGTAATCGAAAATCTTACATATTATGATATGATACAGCATGCAAAAATTTTAATGCCAATTGATGAAGAGCATATGGTAAATTACGTATATAAAATAGTTAATCCGGAATTGGAGGCTGCAATTGATTCATGGAAAAAGGTAATTACAAAACCTCATTTTAGAAATATATCTCCGAATGTATCACTTGTTGACTTATTTATAATATTCCTTCAAGAATGTTTATTTTTTCGTGCTTATATAAAGTTCCGTGATGAGGGGTTTGAGGGGGGTATGCATTCAGTAAAAAGAAAACTTAGAGGAAAGAACGTTTTCAAAAGATTGTTTATACAAAGAAATGGGAGTTAATCGAATTAATCCATGATGCAGGTGTAATTAAATCAATAACAAACTCAGAAGATGCAAAATGATTAAAAATAGCAATTTCAGATATGATCCTAATGTAACTCTGACTATAGCTATTGCTACAAGGAATCGACCTAGACTTTTAGAAAATTTAGTGAATCAAATAATTAGCGAAGGAAATGCTGATGATCTTGAAGTAGTAATTGTGGATGATGCATCAACAATAGAAAACTGGATTCTTGTTGAGAAAATTTCATTAATCAGTAAGAACATAAAAATATATCGTAATGAACAAAAAATAGGGTTAACGTCAAATTGGAATAAGGTAATTAGTTATGCTGGTGGTAAATGGATATGTTTTATGTGCGATGATGATATGTTTAAGTCTGGGGCAATAGATCGCATTCGCAATATCATTTCAAGCGAACCAAATCCTTGTTTGATTTTGCAAAATTCTGCTATTGAGAGGAATTCGGAATGGCTCACTCCGGGTGCTGGTGCTGCGAGAAAGGTCGCGCTTCCTCCTGCATCAGGGCAAATCTGGCATAGAGATTTGACAGATAAACTTGGTTTTTATGATGAGAGAATTAAATATTGCCCAGATGCAGAATTCTGGCCTCGACTAGCCTTTCATTATCCCGTACTTTTAGTAAAAGAATATTTTGTTATACCGTACCAACACGATACAAACATGATGTGGGAGCATCTCGATAATTCAGATTTCCTGGAGCAAATCAAGCTCAGTCTTAAAATTACTGCCACATGGATTCTCGGTCAGGATTATAATGACACTAAGAAATTGAGTGAATTTGTTGATGTTGGGATATGGGAAACTTTAAGAACCACTATTAATAATACATTCTTGGTGCAGGGAAGAATGAGAAATTTTGCGTTATACTTTTTCGAATTTATTAAATATTCAATTAAAACTCAAAGAAAATCATTAATGATTTTGACTATCCTAAAACTTCCTATTTTGCGGGTAAAAGATTTACTAAGGCCGTTGATAAGGGGGAGGTAAGCGTGGCCTTTTGGGCTCAATTTTAAATATCCATAATTTTAAGAAAATGAATTAGTAGACTAAACGCGAACATGCATATGGAATTGGATAAGCGCTAAGAAATATACTTAAAATCGTAATAATAAATATTATAAACAAAATTGACAGGGTTTCCTATTTTAAATACAATCTACTGAGATAATTCATATGAAAATTTATATCACTGGAGTTGCTGGTTTTTTAGGGTCATATATTGCAGAAGAAATGCTACAACACGGACATAGTGTCGTAGGTTGTGATAATTTAATAGGCGGTGAATTAAATAACGTGCCTAAGGAGGTGCAGTTCCACAATTTTGATATGGTTGATTTGGAGTGCTTGGTTAAAACATCTAGGGGTTGCGATTTAATATACCATACGGCATGCACGGCTTATGAGGGTCTTTCTGTATTTTCCCCAGCTTTGGTGGTTAAGAATACAACGCAAATTACTGTAAATGCTATGACTGCGGCTATTATAAACAGAGTAAGTAAATTCGTACATTGTTCCTCTATGGCGAGGTATGGGACTCAAGGTGTAGTCCCCTTCACTGAAGACATGATCCCTAAGCCTCAGGATCCGTATGGTATAGCAAAGTACACTGCGGAATTATTACTTCAAAATCTCTCGGGTGTTCATGGGATCGATTTAGTAATTGGAATACCTCATAATATAATTGGAGCCCGTCAAAAATATGATGATCCATATAGAAACGTTGCTTCAATAATGATTAATTTAATGATGCAAGGAAGGCAGCCGGTAATATACGGGGATGGTTCTCAACAACGTTGCTTCTCTTCGATTTCAGACGATGTGAATTGCCTAGTGAAATTAGCTTTTGAACCGAAGGCGGTTGGGAATATATATAACATCGGACCAGATGAGAATCCAATTAGCATTTTAGAATTGGCAAATAAAATTGCACAACTTCTAAATTTTAATCTTGACCCTATATTTTATCCAGGCAGACCTCAAGAGGTGAAATATGCTAATTGTTCTGCAAATAAAATCAGAAAAGAACTAGGTTATCAAACGGAAGTTGGACTGACTGAGTGTTTGCAAAGTATGATTGATTATATTGAGAAAAAAGGTACAAAACCTTTTCAATATCATCTCCCAATTGAAATTGTAAATAATAGAACGCCCAAAACTTGGACTGACAGAATATTTTAATATTTTGGCGGATCAAAGTTCGAAGCACATCGCGCTTGATGCTGGAGCATCTAACTAAAGCGTTTTAAGTAACAAATGGACAACCTAAAAAAATGACAAGTCAATGTAAAGTGACTTCTTTGTAGTAAGGAGGGACATAATTTTCTGGCTCAATCAAAGTTTAAATAAGTGCACAAATTAGGTTAAGAATTATTAATGGGTAATATAAAGAAATTAATTAAGTTATTGTTGGGTCGAGCGAGCATTGTCGAAATGGTTCCCCCTGTTCAATTTGATGGCTGGAGGATGGCCACTGGAACGTGTCCACCTTGGATTGGTGGCGGAAGTAATGCGTTAGCTACGGCGTTCGCTAATTGCAACCAGGAACTAGCGAGTCACATTGCTTCACGAAAAGTCATTCTTACGCAGTTTCGTCAAGGCTCAGTCAGCCTCGAGGTCACCCAATTGAGTTGGCGTCATTACATCGTTTACTGGTCTGGTGCAGTTGCTTCGAAAATCGCTGGCGGTAACGCTCGCAACTTCGTTGAAATGGGTGTTTGTGATGGCTTGACAGCATGGTACGCCAGCCGAGCCCGACAAAATTTAAATTGTGGAGGAGGGTTCTTTTTGTACGACGCGTGGGAGGGCATGCGGCCTGATCTGCTGACAGAATCAGAAAGGAAGTCTGCAGGCAGTTACTCATATCTCGACATCGAAAACACTAGGAGAAATCTCGACTTGTGTGGCGGTGACAAGTTTGTGTTCGTCAAGGGCTATATCCCTGAATCGTTCGAGCAATCGCGCAATCCTGAGAAGATTGCGTGGATGCACATTGACCTAAATTCGTCGATGCCAACGATTGCTTCGTTAAATTTCTTTTGGGATAGATTATTGCCTGGTGGAATTGTGTTGCTGGATGACTATGCTTGGCCGGGCTATGAAGACACAAGGGCAGAAGTTGATAAATGGTGCCTCGCACGAAGTCTCGACATATTTCAGTTTCCTACGGGACAAGCCCTAATAACAAAGCAGGTGTAGCATCCGGATTCGATGTGCTTTTCATCTAATGTATTGCTCAACGATTTTAGAGAGTTCATTGCGCAAGTTTGTTTGATAAGATGAAAGTAGTAAAGAGAAGCTCCCACGGTTATGCTCAAGATCCTACAAAAAATTTGGGGTTCGAGTCCTACGATGGACAGGGTGCGGCTAATGTAGCTTTCATAATAGCTGCGTTCGATCAAGCTGCGGGTTGCTGGGATCAGTTCAAGCTCTCCCCCGCTGAGTTGGTTGCCGTTAAGAAGATGCGTGTGGTTCGTCTCGAATTTGAGGAGCCCAATAAATTCTTTATTTCGGAAGATTTTGATACCTACGACCCAGACTTTCACAAGGTGCTCACGCTGTGCCCATTTACTGCTGAATATTTCAACAAACGTCAAGGTGTTGAACGGCGCATCCCGATCTTTTTCCCGTTCAACGAGAAATTCATACCTCCAAAGAGCGAAAAGTACTACGACATCATCTACACTGGACATCTTCATCCTAGGCCTATCATGCGGGATATAAAGACGCTCAGCCGATTCAACTATCGACTGGTTTCGAACTCGGATCACGAGTTAGTGACGGATCGGGGGGTTGGATATGAGGAGAAATTGAGCCTTATTTCTCAATCCAAGATTACACTTACCCACAACCTTCTGTATCCCACCGTGCGTCACGTCTTGAACGTATGGAAATACCCGGAGTGGAGAACCAATCAGGCGTTCTGCGATATTCCTCGGGGGTTGATGGGACTGGCCAAAAGATTGCTGATCGGCCCGGAGATCGAGGTGCCGCAGTTGAAGTCGCGAATTTTTGAGGCCGCGTTCTGCCGTTCCTTGATTCTCTGCAAAAAAGACAACTTCAACGGCATCGAGAGGTACTTTACTCCCGGCGAAGAGTTCGTTTACTACGAGGAAGGTCAGCTGACTGAGACGGTAAATAAAATATTGTCCGACTACGATGCTTTTGTGCCTGTGATTGAGCAGGCATATAAGCGAGCCGCTGAGCAGTACACCACCGCGGCTTTCTTCGAAAAATATTTAAAAGCTATTTGATATGGGTAAATTTATCGTCATTACTTCCATTTTTCTGCCAACGGAAGCAATTGAAAAATTTGCAAAGTTGAAAGACTGGAAAGTCATTGTGGTTGGTGACAAAAAGACGGCTGTAGATTGGAGCTATCCGGGGGTAACCTATCTTTCACCGGAAGGACAGCTAGAGGTTGCCAGAAAGTTCGCTGGATTGCTTCCCTGGAACTCCTATACTCGTAAAAACGTTGGTTATTTGTATGCCATCTCCCAAGGCGCGCAGGTCGTCTACGAATCTGACGATGACAACATCCCTCTGGACAACTGGGTCACTGCCCCCGAGTTCTCTACGGATGCGGAGCTACTCAGCGACGCCTCATTCGTCAACATATATTCGTATTTCACAGACAAGAAGGTGTGGCCGCGAGGGATTCCTCTGCGCTGTGTTTTGGGTGCCGAGACTCCAAAAACGATAGCGGCCAAGAACCTGAAGATTGGTGTTTGGCAATTTCTGGCCGATGAAGATCCTGATGTGGATGCGATCTATCGACTAACCAATAATACGCCGATCTACTTCAACTGGCGGGAACCTCTGGTCTTGGATCAAGGTGTCTGTTGCCCTTTCAATTCACAGAATACTTATTTTCGCAACGAGGTATTTCCGCTGCTATATCTGCCATCAACAGTCACCTTCCGGTTTACGGATATTTTGCGAGGGTTGGTTGCCCAGCCGATCCTCTGGGCTGCAGGCTATCACCTTGGGTTTGCTGGTGCAACGGTTCTGCAGAAGCGGAATCCGCACGACTATCTAAAGGATTTCGAGTCGGAAATTCCCTGCTACCTGCAAGCCGAGAGGGTTGTTCAAATTGCCAAGGAAGCTGTTTCTTCCGAGAGGTCGATGCCCGAGAACCTGTTGTCCGTGTATCACGCACTTTCAGTGAAGGGGATCTGCTCGGAGAAAGAACTCGATATTTTGAGTTGCTGGCTGGATTTGGTCGCTTGATGTCGGTGTGAGCCCCACGGCTCAGTAGAAACAGTGCCTTTAATCTCCATCTGCATCCCTGCCTACAACCGCGCTGGCGTCCTGCCAGCTTTGCTCGACTCCATCCTGAATCAAGACTTCTGCGATTTCGATATTGTTATCGCAGAAGATTGTTCTCCCGAGCGGCCAGCGATTGCTACCAAGGTGGCTGAATATCAGCAACTTTTCGACGAGAAAGTGAAATATTACGAGAATTCGCAGACTCTCGGGTATGACGGCAATTTGCGGCGCTTGATCGAGTTGGCTACGGGTGACTATGTGTTGTTCATGGGTAATGACGACCTGCTGGCACCCGCTGCACTTGCAGCCGTTGCAGCCGTTGTGCGTGAACGGCAAGATGTGGGCGTGGTGCTACGCAGCTATTCCTCATTCATGACGGATCCCGTAGAGGTGGTGCAGATCTTCCGGTACTTTGGTGAAGATCGCGTATTTCCGCCAGGGCCTGATACGGTGGTGACGTTTTTTCGTCGCTGCGTCTTTATTTCTGGCATGGTTTTCAAGCGGAGCTCGGCGGCCGCGCTCTCCACGACAAAGTTTGATGGGACCCTGCTGTATCAGCAGCATCTCGCAGGACATATCTTGACGAAAGAGTCGGGTGTCTATCTGAACCGCATTCTTTCGTATCATCGTTTGGGTGGCGTGCCGGATTTTGGTGAGAGCGCGGCAGAGAAAGGCCTCTTTGTGCCCAAGCAACAAACACCGGCGTCGTCCGTTCATTTCATGCGGGGCATGCTTGAGATTGCCTATTCGCTGGATGCGGAGGGTGGCGAGAAAGTCGGGCAACGCATCTTGAGGGATATAGGTAACTATGCTTACCCCATCTTATCGATCCAGGCTAGCCAATCATTTGCTACTTTCCTGTCGTACCTGTGGCAACTTATGAAGCTGGGCTTTTGGCGCGTACCGCTTTTCCATGGGTATGCCCTCGGCCTGCTGGTGCTGGGACGCAAGAATTGCGATGGTTTGATTGCCCAAATTAAAAAGTCCCTCGGCCGAGCGCCTATTTTGGGCGGTGTCTACACGGGCCAATCGCGAGAAGCCAAGGTCGATTGAATGTCTCGCAAAGTTGTCGTTCGACTCAAGGGCGGTTTGGGGAATCAGCTGTTCTGCTACGCCGCCGCTCGCCGACTGGCGTGGGCGAACGATGCAGAGTTAGTGCTCGATACAGTCACTGGCTTCAAGTATGACCACTTGTACAGGCGCACCTATGCCTTGGGTTGCTTTCGTATTCCCGCCCGCTTGGCGACGCTGGCCGAGCAAATGGAACCGCTGGGGCGGGTCAGGCGATTGTTTGCTCGCAAAGTCGCTAAGCGCAAGCCGCTCGGGCAGCGCCGCTACATCCAGCAGGTTGGGGTGGACTTTGATCCCGATATCGTGTCGTTGCGCCTGCAAGAAGGTACGACCTACTTCGATGCCTTTGGTCAAAGCGAGAGTTACTTTGTCGATATTTGTCAACTGTTGCAGCAAGACCTAGTGATGCCTGCGCCGCATGATCAGGATAACCTGAAAATGGCAGCGCAAATCGATTCAGCTGAGTCCGTCGCACTGCACGTGCGCTGGTTCGATACTGGCGATGGTGCGCATTCGTCGAACATGTCATTGGCCTACTATGCAGCAGCAATTCCTCGCTTATTGGCGAAGATTCCAGGCGCGCACTTTTTCGTGTTTTCCGATCGTCCCGGTGACGCTGCAGACCTCTTGGAACCTTTAATGGGGGGGCAGCCCTGCACCTTGGTGGAGCACAACGCTGAGACCGGTAACGCAGAGGCAGACTTCTGGTTGATGCGCAAATGCCGGCATTTCATCATCGGAAACAGCACCTTCGCTTGGTGGGCGGCTTGGTTGGGTGAGTGCGAGCGTCAGGGCACGCAGGTGTTTGCGCCCTCGCGCAATGTGAACCCTGAACGCAGCGTGACAGCCTGGGGCTTTCCTGGGTTGCTGCCTGAGCGCTGGACCGTTTTGTGAACGGGCAGCCTTGCGTGGATGTGGTGATTCCTGTTTTTAACGGGCAGGAGACGATCGTCACGGCGCTCAATAGTGTATTGCACGATCAAAGTTGCTGGGTGCGTCGCATCATCGTGATTGACGATGGCTCGCGTGACGACACGACTGAAGTCATTCGGCAACTGAACTCTCCGCTGATTGAGATTGTGAGTACACCGAATCAAGGGGTAGCCCGCGCGCGGAATCTGGGAATTGAAAAGGCGAGAGCCGAGTGGATCGCTTTCTTAGATGCTGACGATGTATGGATGCCCGGGAAACTGGAGGCGCAGCTTCACTGCGCCAGGGAGGCTGGCGCAGGATTTGTATGTGGCTCTGCCCGCATCCTGTCGTCCACGGTATCTTGCGAAATTACTCCCAAGCGCTTAGCTTGGGGGAACTTTGTCGCCACCAGTTCAGTTCTGGTACGACGCAGTGTGTTGCAGCAGATTCAGCCAGTGTTTACGCCTGGCATGTCTTTTGCAGAGGATTATCTGGCCTGGCTGAAGTGCGTGACATTGACGCCGGGTTATTTCCTGTCAATCAAATTAGTGGACTACATCCTGTCGGAGCGCCCGCGCTATCGTTGGGCGCAGATTTTGTGCAATATTCTCTTGCTTAATTTCCGGTATGCCAGGTTCTTAGGGCAATTGGGTGTGCAGTGGTCGCGACGCATAGAGCTGGGATGGGCTCTTTTTTTGGGGTCTTTGAGATCTGTGCTGAGTATCATCAAGCGTTTTATCCGTGCGTATCGCTTAGGCTCTCTGAATCCATGAAACACAAGCTGTCAGAACACTCCAAATTGATGCGTGCCTTCCTTGCCATCGGCAAGGTGAAGTTGGCTTGGGCGTGTCGGCGCTTGCATTGCCCTGTGCCAGCTTCAGCCCTGGTGTTGGAGGTCGGGTCGGGCGGAAGTCCATATTTCCGTGCCAATGTGTTGATTGATGCATATTCAGAAAGCCGAGAGCGCCACTGGGCTCCTTTTATCACAGACAGACCCTCCGTGTTGGGTATGGGTGAGGCGCTCCCGTTTCGCGACAAAAGTTTCGACTTTGTCATTGCTTCCCATGTTTTAGAGCACTCTTCAGATCCGGAAAAATTTCTTTTGGAATTACAACGCGTTGCACGTGCAGGCTATATCGAAACACCTGATGCATTTATGGAGCGTATCAATCCATATTGGGACCATCGCTCGGAAGTGACTGTGCGTGAGGGTGTGCTGCTGGTGCGCAAGAAAGCCGCATGGTTGACAGACCAAGAGTTGGTCGAGCTGTATGAAGAGAGATCTAAGGGTTTGATTGCAGGGTCTGTGATTCCATCAAATCCATTCATATTTCATACGCGGTTTTATTGGACTGACCAGATTCCTTACCGCATAGTTAATCCTGAAGTGGACTCCCGTTGGGTTGCTCCCGTGATGCAGCAAACGACACATTTGCAAATGAGCTTGCGAGCTAAATTGGGGCGGTTGGCGTTGTCGATGGCGCGAAGCACTTTTTCACAGAAAAAAAGAAATGAATCCATACAACTGGATGAGTTATTGCAATGCCCAAGCTGTAAAACGATTGATTTGAACTTCAGCGAAAACAGTGTGATGTGCTCAAGCTGTAAAACGCAGTATCAAATTGTCGCTGGTGTACCTTCTATGTACTCGGTGAATTGATGCATTTGGCTATAGACGCAACCAATATCAGACAAGGCGGGGGAGTAACCCATTTGTCGCAATTGCTCAATGTGGCTTCTTTAGAAGGGTCAGGTATCAGCAGCGTCACAGTGTGGAGTTGTGATCGAACCCTAGCGCAGTTGCCAACAAAACAGTGGCTTAAAAAAAAATCATGCAAATGGATTGAAGCGAGACTCGTGCTTCGATTCTTAGGACAGCAACTTCTATTCAATCGAGAAATTTTGAAAAATGGATGTGATGTTCTCTTTTCTCCCGGTGGTACGATTCCATTTCTAATCAAAACACCAGTGGTAACCATGTCTCAGAATATGCTTCCATTTGAACCTGCGGAAGCTTTACGATTTGGACGATGGAGCTTGATGCGTTTCAAAATGTGGTTGTTACGTCAATCACAAAGTCGATCTTTTCGTCGTGCTGACGGGCTTGTTTTCTTGACGCAATACGCCAAAACGGCTATTTCAAATGCATTGGGAAACATACTTAAGCTCAATTCCTTGATTCCTCATGGTATCGAATCGCGTTTTCTTCAACCGCCCAGACCTGCGCGCAATATATCAGATTGCTCATTTGAAACCCCATTTCGATTGTTGTACGTATCTATCTTGATGCCTTATAAGCACCAAGTGGAAGTCGCATTGGCCATCAGCCATTTGCGAAAAGAAGGATGGCCCGTTGAAATGAAATTCATTGGACCAATATGGGGCCACTATGGTAAAAAATTTACTGATTTGCTTGGCGAACTAGATCCGCAAGGAAAATTTTTGCAATGGACTGGAGAAGAGTCTTTTGAGGCTTTGCACAATTCTTACATCAATGCAGAAGCATTTGTATATGCGTCCAGTTGTGAGAATTTACCCAATATCCTGATAGAAGCGATGGCAGCTGGATTGCCCATTGCCTGTTCGAACCGAGGTCCTATGCCTGAAGTGTTAGGCAATGCAGGTGTGTTTTTTGATCCTGAGTCACCCGACTCCATTGCTGATACTTTGCGTGAATTGGTAAACAATTCATATCTCAGAATGAGCTTGGCTGAATTGGCATGGCAAAAAGCCCAAACATATTCTTGGGAACGCTGTGCCAAAGATACATTTGAATTCATTGCTCACGTGGCCAAACATCATGTTCGCGCATAAAAACTTACTAATCACCGGTGGCACTGGTTCTTTCGGCAACGCCGTCCTGAAACGATTTCTTCAAACTGATATAGAAGAAATCCGCATTTTCAGTCGCGATGAAAAAAAACAAGATGACATGCGAAAACGCTATTCGCATCCCAAGCTGAAGTTTTATTTGGGCGATGTGCGGGACAGTCGAAGCATTGAAGCAGCCATGCGTGGCGTGGATTTTGTTTTCCATGCGGCGGCACTCAAACAGGTGCCATCTTGTGAATTCCATCCCATGGAAGCCGTGCACACCAATGTCTTAGGTACCGAAAATGTGCTGCGTACCGCAATTGCTGATGGTGTCAAGCGTGTGGTGTGTTTAAGCACCGACAAGGCGGTTTATCCCATCAATGCCATGGGCATCAGTAAAGCCATGATGGAGAAAGTCATGGTGGCCACCAGCCGCAACTTGGAAGGAGCCAGCACTGTCATTTGCGGCACTCGCTATGGCAATGTCATGGCTTCAAGGGGTTCGGTCATTCCGCTCTTTGTGCAGCAGGTGCTGGCAGGTAAACCCATCACCATCACCGATCCCGAGATGACGCGTTTCATGATGACCATGGATGACGCTGTGGATTTAGTGCTCTATGCCTTTGAACATGGCACCAATGGCGATATCTTTGTGCAAAAAGCACCAGCTGCCACGGTGCGTATTTTGGCGCAAGCCATTTTGGAGTTGATGAACAAAGCGCAGCATCCAGTTGTGGAAATGGGCACACGCCATGGGGAAAAGTTGTATGAAGCCTTGCTAGGTCGTGAAGAAATGGCCTGTGCCCAAGACTTGGGTAGCTACTACCGCGTGGCACCTGATGGCCGTGATTTGAATTACACCAAGTTCGTTGAAATGGGTGAGCGCCGCTTGACGCAAAGCACGCATGGCGAAGACTACAACTCACACAACACCACTCGCTTGGATGTCAATGGCATGAAATCATTGTTACTGAAATTGGATTTCATGCAGCGTATAGCCCGTGGTGAATTTGCAGAGGCAGAGGAATAAATTGACACGCGTGCTCATCACAGGGAGTGATGGATTCATTGGTCAGAATTTGCGTTTGTTGTTGAGTGAACGCCAAGACTTGGAAGTCCAGTGCTTTACCAAACAACACACACCTGCGCAATTGCCTGAGTTTGTCAAGCACACGGATTTCATCATCCATTTGGCGGGGGTCAATCGTCCACAACATCCAGATGAATTCCAGGCGGGGAATGTCCAGCTGACTCAGACTCTGGCGTATGCTGTAGCACACGAAGCCAAAGCCTCTGGCCGCGATATCACTGTGATCTTGGCTTCTTCCACGCAAGCAGAGCAAGACAATCCCTATGGTCTAAGCAAGCGACAAGCAGAAGAAGTTATATCCAAGTTGGCTTTAGAGCCTTGTGTGTCATTACATGTGTTTCGCTTGCCTAATGTGTTTGGCAAGTGGTGCAAGCCCAATTACAACTCGGTTGTTGCCACTTTTTGTCACAACATGGCAAGAGATTTGCCAGTGCAAGTTCATGACCCCAATGCATTGCTGAGCTTGGTTCATGTGGATGATGTGCTCTCTCACTTTGTGGCCATCATGGACGGCAAAGAGCCCCTGCTTTCTCCAAGTGGCTTTGCACAAGTGTTGCCGCAATACCAAATCACTGTGGGTCAACTGGCGCAAACACTGACTGAATTTCGCGAAAGCCGCATCACCTTGACTTTGCAAGGCGTTGGCGTGGGTTTGCAAAGAGTCTTGTACTCAACGTATGTGAGTTATCTACCCCAACAGGCCTTTGCATACGACATACCCCAATACCAAGACCCTCGTGGCACCTTTGTGGAAATGCTAAAAACCGGCACCACAGGACAAATTTCTTACTTCACTGCACATCCGGGTGTCACGCGTGGCGGTCACTACCACCATGCAAAAACCGAAAAATTCTTGGTCATCAAAGGGCAAGCCCAGTTTCGGTTTAGACACATGCAGACCAACGAAATGCACAGCTTGGAGACATCAGGTGACAAGCCAAAAGTGGTGGAAACGATTCCAGGCTGGACGCACGACATCACCAACACAGGTGCTGAAGATATGTTGGTCATGGTGTGGGCCAATGAAATTTTTGACAGAGCACATCCTGATACTTACAGATGTCCTATATGAAAAAACTCAAAGTCTTAACGGTTGTCGGTACACGTCCAGAGATTATTCGGCTCTCGCGTGTGCTGGCCATGCTGGATCAGCACTGCGAGCATGTGCTGGTGCATACAGGTCAAAACTATGACTATGAGCTCAATCAGGTTTTCTTTGATGACTTGGGTGTGCGAAAGCCTGACTACTTTTTGAACAGTGCACAAGACAGCACAAGTACTGCCCATACGATTGGCAACCTCATGATCGCTATTGACAAAGTTCTATCCGACGTTCAACCCCAGGCCATGCTGGTGCTTGGAGATACCAACAGTTGTTTGTCTGTGATACCAGTCAAGCGCCGAAAAATACCCATTTTTCACATGGAAGCTGGCAATCGTTGCTTTGACCAGCGTGTTCCAGAAGAGACCAACCGCCGCATAGTTGACCACACTGCCGACATCAACCTGACCTATAGTGCCATCGCCCGCGATTACTTATTACGCGAAGGTTTGCCCCCTGATCAGGTCATCAAGATAGGCAGTCCCATGTACGAAGTGCTTCACCACTACATGCCAAAAATCCAGGCATCAGACGCCTTGAGCCGACTAAGTTTGCAGTCAGAAAAATACTTTTTAGTCAGTGCTCATCGTGAAGAAAACATCGAATCTGAAAAATCATTTGCTAAATTAGTGGAGGTGATCAACGGCATTGCAGAAGACCTTGGCTTGCCAGTGGTGGTATCTACCCACCCCCGAACACAAAAGCGCATCGATGTCACCGGGGCCCAGTTTCACCCCTTGGTACGCCTTTTGAAACCCTTAGGTTTTCACGACTACGTGAGTTTGCAAATGCAAGCTAAAGCAGTTCTTTCAGACAGCGGCACCATCAATGAAGAGTCGTCTATCCTGAACTTTCCTGCATTGAACCTGCGTGAAGCACACGAGCGCCCCGAGGGCATGGAAGAGGCTGCCGTGATGATGGTGGGTTTGGAGGCGAATCGCGTACGCCAGGGCCTGGCAATTCTGGCAACGCAACCCCGTGGGGCGGAACGTAGCCTTCGTCTGGTGGCTGACTACAGCATACCGAACGTCAGCGACAAGGTGGTGCGCATCATCCACAGCTACACCGACTACGTGAATCGGGTGGTGTGGAAGAAATATTGAGTCGCATTTGCGGATTCTCGTCGTTAGCCAGTATTTTTGGCCAGAAAACTTTCGGGTCAACGACCTCGTGAAGGAGTGGGTGCAACGTGGCCACCAAGTCACAGTTCTTACCGGCATTCCTAATTACCCGGCGGGCAAAGTATTTGACGCTTATCGTGCGCAACCCAGTGCATTCACCGAATACGAAGGTGCTCAAGTTGAGCGTGTTCCTATGTTGCCTCGCGGTAATGGGAGCCTGCGCTTAATATTGAATTATCTGAGCTTTGTCATTGGTGCGGGCATTTTCGCGCCCTGGCGTTTGCGAGACAAGCCAGCCGATGTGATTTTTGTGTTTGAGCCGTCGCCCGTGACCGTGGGATTACCTGCCGTTTGGTTGAGCAAAATCAAAAAAGCTCCGGTGGTGTTCTGGGCGTTGGACTTGTGGCCAGAAACCTTGGTTGCTTTGGGCGTGGTTCGCTCACCTTGGGCTCTGGGTTTGGTGACGCGTATGGTGCGTTTCATCTACAACCGTTGCACCTTGGTGTTGGGGCAGTCGAGAGGTTTTATGGGCAACATAGCACGATACTGCCATGACAAATCCAAAATCCATTACCTTCCCAGTTGGGCAGAGGACGTATTTACGGATGTCTGCGTTAAACCTGCACCCGAGGTGCCTGAATGGGCCGATGGCTTCACCGTGGTGTTTGCTGGCAACATTGGCGAGGCCCAAGATATGCCAGCGGTACTGGATGCCGCGGAGCGCTTGAAAGACAACGCCAGTATTCGGTGGGTCATAGTAGGTGATGGACGCAAGTATGCTTGGCTTCGAGACGAGGTGGATCGACGTGGACTGTATAAACAGGTATTGCTACTGGGGCGTTTCCAATTAGAGAGAATGCCTTCGTTTTATGCCCACGCCGATGCATTATTGGTTTCCTTAAAACGCGATCCTGTTTTCAGTATTACGATTCCTGGCAAGGTGCAGTCGTGCCTAATGGCTGGCATTCCCTTGCTGGGTATGCTGGATGGCGAAGGGGCCTCCGTCATCCGAGCTTCGCAAGCGGGCCTGACCTGCGAGGCTGGCGATGGCCCTAGCTTAGCCCAAGCAGTGCTTGCTTTGGTTGACATGCCAGCGGACAAACGTAAACAGCTGGGTTTGAATGGTCGTAAGTATGCGCAACAAGAGTTTGGGCGCACCCAACTGATGGACCGCATGGAGGCGCTGTTGTTCAAAGCTGTGTCCATCAGCAAAGCCATGACTTGAAACACAAAAAGATGATTTTGGCGAAAGGGGTGACTGGCTTTATGGGCGGTGCCGTAGTAAGGCGATTGAACACGGATTGTAAGTTCAAGGATGTCATGGCGTAAACATCCCTAAAAGGTAAACAGGTTGAGAATAGAGACTTACATTTCTTTGAGGATGAGAGATGAGGAAGTCGAAATTTGCTGAAAGCCAAATTGTTGGGATATTGGGTTAGGGTGAAGCGGGTCTGCCGGTGGCAGAGTTATGTATCAAGCATGGCATCAGCAAGACTCGCTGCATGTTGGGTTGGACCCCGCCAGTGTCTTTCGATGAAGGTCTGCAGCATGTTGCTCTAAAGGATTTAGCCAATGAAGCGACTATTTGACTTAACAGTGGCGACAATAGCCACCTTGTTTCTCGCGGTACCCATGCTGGTAGTGATATTGGCCGTGAGGCTGACTTCTCCAGGCCCAGCACTCTATTGGAGTGACCGGGTGGGTTACTGCAATCGTATTTTCAAAATGCCAAAGTTTCGAAGCATGCGCATCGACACCCCTGCGGTGGCTACGCATTTGCTTCAAAATCCTGAAAAATGGTTGACTCCTATAGGTTCATTTTTACGTAAAACAAGTCTGGATGAGATGCCGCAGTTGTGGAGCATCCTGAAAGGCGATATGAGTTTTGTGGGGCCGCGTCCAGCCCTTTTCAACCAGAATGACTTGATTGCCTTGCGCACAGAAAGGGGCGTGCACAAAATGGTGCCAGGCCTGACAGGGTGGGCACAAGTCAACGGAAGAGATGAACTGCCAATTCCTCAGAAGGTAGGGCTGGACGCGGAGTATTTACATCGACGCTCATTGCGGTTTGATCTGAAGATACTTTGGATGACTGCTTTGCGGGTTCTGGCCAGAGACGGAGTGTCACATTGAAGAAACACATAAATAGCTTGAGGACCCAAGTGGGTTGCTTTGCATGAAAAAACCGCTGGTAAAACTTGTAGTGCCCATGTTGGCCTTGCCTCGCGTCGCGAAGCGTTTTATCGCTTTGTCCGTTGATTTAGGTTTGTGCGTCTTAACCGTTTGGTTGTCTTACTACTTACGGTTGGGTGAGTTTGTGGTGCTGTCCGGTAATGCTTTGCCAGCCGTTGTGGCCTCTGTTGGCATTGCGTTGCCTATCTTCATCATGTCAGGTCTGTACCGCGCCATTTTCCGCTACAGCGGTTGGCCAGCTTTGCTGGCGGTGGCCCGTGCCGTGGGCATTTACGGCATGCTGTATGTCTCTATCTTCACCGCTATTGGCGTTTCGGGCGTGCCACGCACCATTGGCATCATTCAGCCCATTTTGTTACTTCTGTTTGTAGGCGTATCCCGTGCATTGGCACGTGTTTGGCTGGGTGATCAATATTTGAGCATTCTTAAACACGCATCTCGACCCAAAGTGTTGATCTATGGGGCTGGGAGCACTGGACGTCAGTTGGTGGCAGCCATGACCAATAGCCATGAAATGCAAGTTGTTGGATTCCTGGACGACGACGATCGCTTGCACGGGCATGTGCTAAACGGGCAACCTATTTACAACCCAGCCGATCTGGTAAATCTCGTATCCACGTTGATCGTCAGCGATGTGTTGTTGGCTATGCCCAGTCTGAGTCGTAGACGTCGCAATGAAATCCTGGCCCAGATTCGAGCAGCTCGTGTGGCTGTACGTACGTTGCCGAGCATGACCGATTTAGCCCAAGGCAAGGTGAGCATTTCCGATCTGCGTGAATTGGATATTGACGATTTGCTTGGCCGCGAAACGGTCATGCCCAATCATATTCTGCTGGCCATAAACGTGCGTAGCAAGGTGGTCATGGTGACGGGCGCTGGTGGTTCGATTGGCAGCGAGCTCTGCCGTCAGATCCTCCTAGTCGGCCCAAGCAAATTGCTGTTGATTGAGCAAAGTGAATTTGCTCTCTACTGCATTCACCAAGAACTCGAAGAAAAGCTTGGCGGTCGTGACATCGTGTTGGTGCCGCTATTGGCCTCGGTACAAGACAACGAGCGCATGCGGGAGATCATGTCCACCTGGCATCCGGACACGGTATATCACGCTGCTGCCTACAAACACGTACCGCTGGTTGAGCACAATCCGACGGAAGGAATCAAGAACAATGTGCTAGGCACACTGCGCACGGCCCTAGCAGCGGCAGAAAATGGTGTCTCTGACTTCGTACTGATCAGCACCGACAAAGCGGTTCGTCCGACCAACATCATGGGTGCCAGCAAGCGGTTGGCAGAGATGGTGTTGCAAGCGCTTGCCGCAACCACTTCTGGCACAAAATTTAGCATGGTGCGCTTTGGCAATGTGCTGGGATCATCGGGCTCTGTAGTGCCCAAGTTCCGGCAGCAAATTCGTGATGGGGGCCCTATCACGCTAACGCATCCAGAAATCACCCGCTACTTCATGACCATTCCTGAAGCCTCGCAGTTGGTGATCCAAGCGGGTGCCATGGCCAAGGGAGGCGACGTGTTCGTGCTGGACATGGGGCAGCCAGTCAAAATCATGGATCTTGCGCTGCGGATGATTGAGCTTACGGGTCTAACGGTGAAGGACGACGAAAATCCACATGGAGACATCGAGATTGAACTCACGGGCCTACGTTCCGGTGAAAAGCTCTACGAAGAGCTTTTGATTGGAGACAACCCTAAGCCAACATCTCACGCAAGCATCAAGAGAGCAAATGAAGATTTTGTTCCTTGGTCAGCCCTAGAAGCAAACATCAATGCCTTGGAGATTGCACTTAATCTTAACGACGTTGGCGTTATCCGCTTGATGCTGAAAAAACTCGTCACTGGCTACACGCCAAGCAATGAGATCGTTGACTGGGTTTATCTGGAGCAAGAGGCCGAGACGCATGCATTTGGGTGTGTCTGAATTCTAACGGGTAGTGATCGAATTGCATGCAGGGGCATGCTTAACTCATTCAATTTTGCTTTAAGTGCGAATCAAGTGCTGATAATTAGAAGATTATCTTAGTAACAAGTGGCGGACTACAAGCCCAACTAAGAAATAGTAGACTGGATTTACTTGGGACTTTATAAATAAGTATGTTTAAGAAATTCAATAATGCCGCTTTGCACACTATGGCTATTTCTGTGGGCCTTGGTGTTTTTTTTGTCTCGTTATCAAAACTGATTCTTTTAATTGATTTTTTAATAATAATATTTATTAATAAAAAAATAAATATTAAAAATACACTAAATGCCATGCCGCGGTCTTTGATTGTTCTTGTTGTGGCTTGTTTATGGATGGCCTTGTCTTATTTGTGGACAGATGCAACAGACGCAGAGGCTGGTAAAGCGCTTGTTCGACACTTACGACTTTTACTGCTGGTAGGTATATTTTATTTGATTGATTCGCGAGATCAAGCGATATCAATATTGAAATGGCTTTTGATTGTTCAAGTAATAATAGTTTGTCTGTCGTGGCTCATGTTCATAGGTATTTATCTACCATTTGAACAAACTAAACAACCTATGCATTTTGCCGTGCCTTTTACTAGCACATTAGAGCAACCGATCATGACTTCACTTGCGTTAGCCGTTATCGTCTTTCTTTGGGCTGATTGGGTTAAATTCATTTCTAAACCGGTATTGGTTTTTGTAATTTCCCTTTCCGTCGCAAATATTGTTATTGTGATGAGTGGGCGGACTGGATACATCACATTATTTACTTTAATTTTTCTAATAGCATACTTAAATAAATTTCAAAAAAAATCAATGATTTTTTTTGTTGTGCTACTGTCAATTCCGGTTTTATTTTTTAGTTATTCAAGATTTCACGACAAGATTCAAGAAATATATGGAGGCGTTCAGAAATACAGTTATGGGAGTGTCGATTCATCCGAAGGACAGCGGCTTGATTATTGGGATAAATCGATTAAATCTATGTCTGAGAGGCCGTATTTTGGGAGCGGTGTGGGAAGTTGGCGCAATGAATATTTCAGATTTAACGGGGCTCAAATTAACCCCCCAACTAACCCCCATAACCAGTTTTTCTTGTGGGGCGTTGAGGCTGGAGTTGTAGGACTATTTTTATTCATTCTTTTTCTTGTATCGTTGATTGATGATGCAAGAAAAAGATTGGGTAAGCCAGAGTCGAGGGCACTCATTAGTGTCACCATATTGGCTATGGTGGTAGGGGTTTTCAATTGTCCTTTTTATGGGGCTGGTATGGGCGAGTTTTTTATGGTGCTCTTTGGCTGTCTATTGGCGATGGGTAAGTTTTCTGAAGCCAATAAGACAGAGTCAATAAGGCAACCCCACTGAAACTGGCAAACCAGCTTAAGTGGCATGCCGCGGTTACTGAAATTACCGGATTTAAAAAAGGTGCTACAACAATAACTACCTGACCACCCGACATCCCGATACAGACCCAAGAATAACTTCGCGCACTCTGTGCCTGAAAAGGTAAATGGCTAAATGCCGCAACCAAACAAGCACTCCCCTGCCAAACCACCAGTGGCAACAAATAAGGCCGTACGCCTCGCCACTGCTCCCCCAGCCAACCTATCTCTAACGCAACAGCGCAACCCGCGCCCAATAGTGCCACGCAAGCAAACCCACCCAACCCTACCCACAATGGATTAGTGCGCGCGTGTTGCGGTTGCGCCAACAGCACCTGCGCCCAAGCCATATGCACCACCGCAGGCACAAAACCCATCACGCGAAGCGGTGCAGCCATCCAACCAGTTTCTTGTGCGCCATACAAGCGCTGCCACACCACCACAATGGCTGTGGCGAGTAAGGCGTCTGCCAGCGTATGCGCCATGCGCAGACCGGCAGAGCGATTGTCACCAGAAATAGACGCAGTGGTAGCATGAGATAGATATTGCAAGGTCGACGAGAGTTCAAGTCCATCCGATTTTGTCGATGCCTCGTCAAACTTGCCTCGCCATAAAGTGAGTAGCGCAGGCAGCAACCAAGCTGCTCCTGTTGCATAACCCAACAAAGCCGCACTCAACAAAGCGCGCCCATCCCATTGCATGTAAACGGCGGCAGTAGCCACTAGCAAGGCCATCAAAGGAGGCAATACGCGCACACCCACCTGCGCCCAAGCACTCGCCATTCGCAAGCGCATACTTTGCGCAAGCATCCATGTAAATTGGCAAAGTGACAACAAGAGCGCCCACAGCAGTGCGCTGACAAATGACAAGTTACTCCACCAAACCGCTAGAGCCGCAACTGGTAATAACCACACAAAGCGTTGCATGCTCGAAACCCATGCGTGTCGTGCATCGTCCAAAACCGAAGCGCTATGGTTCGCCAACAGTCGCAAATGCGTTTGCGCTAGCGCCAAAGTAGTCCAGAAAAATCCAATTTGGCTGACGACAGAAAACATGCCTACTTCTTCTGGTGAAAAGTAGCGCAACATCAGCAATGCCAAAGCGATTTGCAACGCAAACGCTATAACGCTGGAGAGGGCAATAATTTTGCTGGTGATATTCATCGCAGTATCGTGCGCCACAGGGGTAAGCTATCAAGCACTTGCGGCCATGCTAAAACACGTACATCAGGTACTTCATAAGGGTAGGCATCTAGCGCTTCACCAAAGTTAGTGGCAAGCGATGATGGATCATCCCGCAACAAATAAAAATTAGCCTTGTGCTGCGCCATGAAGTAACGCACCCAAGGGTAAGCATTGCTCACCACACGCAAACCCACCGCGCAGTACTCCAGTACTTTGGTGGAGGTTTGTTGTTGAAACGGAGGCGCGTTAGGGACCAAGTTCAAACCAAAGCGTGCGCGACGCAAATGCTGTGGGACTTGCGCTTGGCATATACGCCCTGTGCTGGTTACGCTAGGAGGTAAATGCGTTCGTAACGCTTCGGGCACATCACCTACTAGTAAAAGGCTGCGACCTGCTGCATCAATGGCTTGCAAGACGGGAATAAAGGCTAAAAGACGCGACATCTCACCCAGGTAAACCAGATCGAATTCAGGAGCTGTCTTGTGTGAAGGTGTCTCGAAGAAATGCTCCGCCACACCCATATCACGCAAGGCATGCGGCACACCGTCTGCAAACCCCATACGTTCACGCACCCAGCCGTTCTGATAGATGCGGTAATCAGGTCGCGGTTGTGTCCAATGCTTTACTTGGTCCTTTAACCAAGCGTATGGCGGGATAGACGCAGAAGCATATTCATGGATCTGAAACGCCCCGCGCAACTGGTGCGCTTCACGCAGCGGCACGCGTCCGCAAAACCACCAAACTATCGATGCGCTGGTGGGCACTGAAACGCTACTGTCGTGCACCATCGTCCGATGGCCTCGAGATTGGATATATGCGCAGTAGGCGTCAATTTCTGGCAGGTAGGAGGGGCCGTTGCGAATGAAGTGGATGAGCATGTGTGTCAAGAGCCATGCTTAATTGAATGAATCAACTCTAAGAGCGTGGATTGCCAACTAGTGGCAAAGTTTGTCAACGAATGCTTGGCAACAATCCGTGCCATATCCTGCCGAACTTGCCCCTGAGGCATCTGAACCAAATTCAAAACAGCAATTACCAACGCTTGCGGCGTTTCGTCATGCGCCAACAAATAGGGCCCATCTTGCGCAAATAACTCGCGCATTGCAGGAATAGGCAAGGCCACACAAGGCACGCCGCACGACAAAGACTCCAATGCCGTCATGGGACAGCCTTCAAATTTTGAAGTGAGTAGCGTGACCTGATAAGGCGTATACAAACCTCGACCGCTAACTTGGTGATCTAAAAACTTTAGTCGCCCGTCAGCCATTAAATCTTTACCTGCACCTTCTAATGCTGATCGCAATACACCATCGCCCACTAGACTCAGTTGGGTATCGGTTGGCAAGCATCGCAAAGCTTCTATTAACAAATGCGGACGCTTTTCTTCAGAGAGGCGACCGATGTAGCCGAGAGATAAATTTGTCGAAGATTTTTTGTGCGCATCAGAAACAAAAGATTCTGCCTTGTCTGTCAATGGTATTAATCCATTTGGTAGTCCATTTGGAATCACTACGGTGCGAATGCCAGATAAAAACCCAAGCAACGAACCTTCAGTAGTCTGCGACACACAAACAAACCGATCCACATACCCATACACATGCTTCAACCACCGCCGCTTCCACCAAGAAGCCTTGGACATTCGCAAAACATCCAGCAAAGGCCCGTGCACCCAACTCACCAAAGGTTTGCGCGTCAAGGTCTTGATGGCAACACCGCAGTAAGTAGGCCCAAAATTATGCGACGCCACCAAAACATCGCTTTGCCGCGCCGCGTGGAGCAATTCGCCAAAGTTGGTTTCTTGCCAGGCGAGTGCAGTAACTGCAAACCCCTGTTCCTGCAATGCAAGCTGCAAGGTGTGCGTCATAGTTTGCACGCCACCCCAGTTGTTGCTGGTGACACGGTCCTGCAGTAGCAATACACGCATCATTGATTTATCGTGCACCAAATCCTGTCCAAACAATCTTGCAAGTTTTCGCAGCAATCAATAAATCCAACGCCAACGAATAATGCGCGACATAGTACAAGTCATAGCTGAGTTTGATGCGTGTGCTGTCTGCGCTGTCCGCATACCCTTGTTGCACCTGGGCCCACCCAGTCAAGCCGGGGCGTACCAAATGACGATAGGGGTAGCTGGGAATCGTGGCCGCAAATTCACGCACAAAGGGCACTTGCTCAGGACGCGGTCCGATCAGGCTCATTTCACCGCGTAAGACATTCCACAACTGCGGCAACTCGTCTAGGCGTGTGCGGCGTAACACCCGACCGACGCGTGTGATGCGCGGGTCTTCCGCTTGTGCAAAGTGCACGCCAGGAGCCTGCAAACCATGCACCATGCTGCGAAATTTATACAGCCTGAAAATCTTGCCGTTACGTCCGACGCGTTCTTGTGTGAACAGTGCTGGGCCTTTCGAGTCATAGCGCACGGCCATGGCAATGGCAGCGGCGATTGGCAACCAAAGCGGTGTGAGTGCGAGCAACATGCACACATCTAACAGCCGCTTGATGCGGTCGTAACCGGGGTCGTTGTCGATTTCCCACAGGTTGTCACCTGTCTGTGGCAGTGTTTTGCGACCACTCACCAATTCGGCAACGGCTTCCACGCTGTACAAGCGCAGGTGTTGCATCTTGAGTTGCCCCAGTAAGCGCGTGCGTGCATCGTCCACCAAAACATGTCGATCCAGAACGATGCCATCACACGCTGGCAATAAAGGAGCAAGAGAGGAATTGCCTTCTTGCGCGGAGAAGGGTTGCCACTCAAGCAGTTCCAGCCCAAGCGGGTCAATACCTTCCGGCGACAAATAATTAGCAAGTTGCGAGGGTACGTCAGCATCCCAGTACACCAGTCGCAATGCGCGATGCTTCACGTAACGTCGATATCCCCAAGCCAACCAGGCCGCGGTAAAAGCAAAAGCCCATAACACTGCCGCGCGTGAGTACGCTTGTTGCAACAAAGCAAACCCAAGCGGTGTCAGTAAAAACGGAGCCGCCACCGAC
>Ga0214919_10003112_pt1 | contig 25430 bp, 12 predicted proteins | sample LL1503_MetaG_FD_177994 | JGI IMG/M metagenome (GOLD analysis project Ga0214919, IMG submission 177994) | Freshwater microbial communities from Lake Lanier, Atlanta, Georgia, United States - LL-1503 | ecosystem: Environmental > Aquatic > Freshwater > Lake | place: USA: Georgia | collected... | reverse complement strand
TGACGAGCACGTTCACAGCCACGGACCCCAGCAGTTCCCCATGGCGGATACGATGCGGCTGCTAATGTATTATCGCCTCAACTAGTAATAAGGCATGCAGTCCATTGAAGCAACCCTTTTAATCTCGGCAGGGTTCGTCGGGATCCTTACCCTTTTTGTTCTTTTTACAACTGGATCTGTCATTGCCGTCTTTGCACTCTGGCTTGTCACATCCATGATCGTGCTCGTTCTTTGGTACTATGGATTCATTGACGTTTCATCTCTCACTGTAAGCAGCGCGCCTGCAGCTACGCCGCCTCCCGCAGCGCCTGCACCGGCAGCGGCGCCGGCTACAACTGGAGCAGGACCTCAGGTAGGCAGCGAGGTGTTTCACATTTCTGACGCTCAGTTTACCTATGCAGATGCGCCTGCCGTGTGTGCCGCCTATGGTGCCGAGCTGGCCACGCTCGAACAGATAATTGACGCCTACAATCACGGCGCAGAATGGTGTAGCTACGGTTGGTCTGCGGGTGGGTTCGCTCTGTACCCCACACAGCGCGGAACATGGCAGTCTCTGCAGAGTGAGCCCGATACGGTTCGTCGCACAGGCTGCGGTCGTCCGGGTGTGAACGGCGGCTACTTTGACCCGAATACCAAGTTTGGCGTCAATTGCTTCGGGTTCAAGCCCACGGGCAAGGCCGAGCTGCCCCTTCCTCCTCCGGGCGCGGATCCGACCGCCTTCAAGGCTGCCGTAGCAAGGTTCAAGGCCATGCTGAACAGCATTAACCTGATGCCATATTCCCGCACCGAGTGGTCTGGCTACGATTCTACAGTTGCTGGTAAGATTGCTAACTACGGTGAGCAATTCACGCAGCCGGGCGTTACCGAGCATTTTACTGAGGGGGATGCCACTGTTTCGGAGGCACCTACCACAACATCGGCGGGAAGCGCGGCGCCCTATGGACTGAAGGGTGATACTGGTCCGGCTGGCCCCCCTGGACCGGCTGGACCCGCTAGCACCGTTCCCGGGCCTCCTGGACCGGCTGGACCCGCTGGACCTCTGGGACCGCCGGGATCTCCTGGACCTGCTGGGCCGATTGGCGGTGTTGGCCCGCAGGGTATCAAGGGCGACAAGGGTGACAAGGGCGACAAGGGCGACAGAGGTCTTCAGGGAGTTCCCGGAACAGCTGGGTCGGCGGTGGGTGTAGTTGGAGACAAGGGTGACAAGGGTGACAAGGGAGATAAGGGCGACAAGGGTGATCAGGGACTTCAGGGCGTTGCTGGAGCACCTGGAGCGGCGGGTCCCAAGGGTGATATGGGTCCTCAGGGTCTTTCTGGAACTCAGGGGCGGGTAATTCAGGGAAACTACGGAACTGCGGGGCACTGGGCGGATATCACTGGGCTTCTCAGCCAGCTCGTGCAATCTGGAAATGGACAAGAAAGCGTGAATAACCTCCCCTATGTGTCGGATCCTGCATGGGGTTCGGGAAAGCAGATTGATGCATGGTGGGCTGATAAGTCGGGAACCATCAAGCACGAGACCGTCGCCGGTAACTCAGTTCCTACCGCCCTTTCGCAGAAAATACATGCAGATGTGTATGCATAATCAGAAAAGCGTATACTTGCCAATGATACGAGCCAAGGATGGAATGCGTCCGACACCGCGGTCATACGTGATTGCGCCACCTCCATAGCATAGATAGGGCATTCCGGGCAAGTGTTCCTTCAGCTTCGGATCCTCGGACGGAGGACACTTTTTGTAGCACATTCCATCTATCTTGTCCGGATGATCGTCAGGGCATATACCTCCGTTATTCAGACGACCTACGATGTTACCTCCTATAATGGGCTGACAGTGAGTGTGGCAAAATCCACCATCACTCCAACTCCAATTTCCATCGCAGTGTGTCTCGCACTGACCGCCTCCAAGGGGCTGGCGGCAGGTTAGCCCATCGTCCTTGTAGCTTCCTTGATCTTGATGGGGCAAATCGGGTAAGTTGTGTGCTTTGCGACCCGGTGCATCGCACGGCTCAAGAAGCACCGGCACTCCGATACCAATGGATCGCGAGTCAGCCGTACAGATCGTCACGTGTCCGTGGTAGCCGGATTTACACTTCGGGTAGCAAAGACCTGCCTCTTCTTCTTCGTCGGGCCTGCACGTCTCTTCTCCGAAAAGTGAGATATTCACAATTTCACGCCCAAGCACCGAAAAGTGTTCTCTCGGCCAATAAAGATACGCAAAGAGAACGGCAATGATCCCGAGGAGGACCCACAACATTATTTTGACGTCATATTTTAATGGATCCTAGGCTCCCACCTGTTGTCCCAACACCGTCATTCAATAGGCAAAAAATGCAGACAGCAACCGAGGTGCCGGTTGAGAAGAACGGGAAGCCGAGCACATATGCTTTTCAATGGTTACTGTTCAAGCCCCAGTCGCATGCGGTGGTTCCGTTTCCTACGAATGAACAATCGCGGCTTACGAATACATCCCGAGACTAGTTAGGAAGAAGCCAGTCGGAGACCTCGCGGATAGACGCATTGTCCGTGCGCCCATCCAGGTGCTCGTGGATGATCTTGGCCAGACGATAGCGGATCGCCTCCTCCGTGCGACCGAGCGTGGCCGCCATGATGTCCGGCGTCATGTCCGTCTGACGGCACATGCGAATCAGCGTGCGTTGATCGGCAACCGTCCACTTCTTGTTATTGTTGACTGGCGTACTGAGATCCACGTGGATCACCTGCCGCGCGGGCGCAGCGGCCGCATTGAGGTTGGAGACGAACGTGCGCTGGCGAGTAGAAGAACGAGTAGTAGCAGGCATTTTGTATGGGACTGACTTTCTTGGCAAAAGGCATATCCATTTTGTCTCGCGCGATACACAAATGGAGGTCGCAATGCTAGTCGGCTTAGCCGCCCTTGGATATGCTCTTTCCACACAGCCGGCACCCCGTGGAGAAAAGGTGTCTAAGATCAGCCCCATGGAGACCTTTATCAACCCGGAGATCCAGGAGTTGGCCACTGACAAGGTGACGATTCTGCAAGATCAGACAGGTCATGGAAACATGGTGCCCTTTTTCGGTGGAAAGCAGACGCAGTCCATGTATTCTGGAGCCACTGAAGGAGTGCTGGACCTCTACACTGGCAAGGGAACAAGCACCTTCTTTCACAAGGAGGAAGCGCCTGCCTTCTTCAAGCCGGAGGCGGGCAACGGTCGCCCATGGAAGACGCCTGTAGAGACAGAGTGGGAGCAGGAGCGTCAGGTCACCTCGCTGGCCACCAAGAACACCTTCCCGATCAACCAGATCCAGGTTGGACCCGGTGTCAATGACGGTTACACGAACTTGCCGTCCGGTGGCTACCAGCAGGATGCCGCGCGCGAGTATGCCATGCCCAAGACAACCGACGAGCTTCGCGTCATTGGTCAGGAGAAGGTCTCATACACCTCTAATCCCACGCCGGGTAAGTTCTACATTACCGAGATGGGTCTTCAGGCCCCGGTCAAGAAGAACCGCCCGGATCGCTTCCAGGTCCTCACAGGTGCTGACGGCTCTCTGGATCACGTCAATACAACTGCAGGTCAGCAGGTGGCCAACTCGCTGTACCCCGAGCAGATGATGAAGCTTCAGAATCGCGAGTCAATGGGAATGCTCAATGCCAACCCTGCGACTACGGCCGCTGCGGGTGGCATGACCTACATTCGCGCATTCACGGAGCCCTTCCAAGAGTTCATGAAGCTGACGGTGGAGGGTCGCGCGCCGCCCGCTGGACCTGTGGGTGGCATGGCGATTCAGGCCGGCCCGCAGTCCTACAACGTTCAGACGCACCGTGATGAGTCTCTTCACAACAATACTCGTGGGTTTGAGGCTCCTCTGATGACCTTTGGCGGACAGGCACCGTCAGCCGCGCAGATGGGCTCGCAGCGCTACGTGGTTCCTCTTAAGCAGGATGTCTACACGAACCGCAACGAGCAGCCGGGTCTGCTTGACGCTTTCAAAAATAACCCGTATACACACAGTCTCCAGTCGTCAGCGTAATGGACTACAATCTGCTCCGATACGCAGAGGGTGTACACACGGTATGTACAAAAAACTGGACTCGCCGTCAATTGTATGATCTCCAACGCTATGTATTCGTATATCCTCAAAAACTCCGCGTATGTTCCTGTGTCAAGAACCCGTGGGTCAAGGAAACACTGTCGTTTCTTGGCGTACAATGGACTCCTGCTACAGAACAATGCACGTCGCAGGCTCCTCCAGCGTCGCCGTCGCAGGCTCCCTCGTCGACGCCTTCGACTTAGGTCGGATTGAAAGCAGTCTGCTTCAGCGAAAAAATGAACTCATTCAAGCTTCATCGTGGATGATGAACATCGTGATGCTTGTATTGGTCGCTGCCGGGTTTGGATGCTTCTTGTATATTCAGTATTACGCCACTGCAAAGGAAGAGGAGGAGACGAAGCGTATACCCTTTGAGCCCGTTCCATGGTTGTCGGCGACGCGAAATGTTCGCATGGAAGAGTATGGACGGCACCCAGAGGCGCCTTGGCAACGACAGCTCAAGCCTCGTGAAGCTCAAACTGGATATGGTTTACCGGGACCTATCGATGGAGACGGCTTCAGCTCGGTTTACGGAGATTATACGTCCCGCGCAACCCGTGATTGAGAAGGCCAAGCCAAAGAAGAAGATCGTAAAGATCGTTGTACCACGGCAATAAGTTAAACCAAACCTCTCGGTAGTAAGTAATGAGTGTGTATCCCAAATATCCTGGTCTTGACGCCATCTCGGCGTTTACGAAACACACGGATGGCACAGTCACTGCAACGGTCTCTTTTACGTACTACTATATTCCGCCGAATGCATATAACACTAGTACTCCTCCATATACCCCGTCCACCGTGGCACCCTATGCGCCGTATAATTCAGCGTATTTCCCAAATACGTATATCCCGGGGCAGGGGATATACATTACCGGTGCCGAGGATGCTGCGAATAATGGAAATTTCATCGTTACATCCTTTACCGGGAACACTGCTCTAGCGCCAACAGGAACAATCACATATACTAATTCGGCCGGAGTCACCGCGTCAGTCAATCAGTATGGTCTCTGTTCACCCACTCCTATACTAACAAAGCCCACGACTGGACCCCTAACTGCCACGATTGGTATACCTTTTTCATATGAATATCATGGATCAAGTGGCTGGAACCCATTTCCGGCCTATGTTGCACAAACAAATGACCCCGTTGCCTATGACACCACTCTGCCAGACCCTCCGACCACTCGTGGAACTACAACCATGATAGTATCCTCTGCAAAGCCTGACACGAGTCAGGCTACCTTATCAATCACGTTTCAGACAGCACATATCAGTGACTTATATTCCTATGGGTTTGCGCCAAAATTCTATCTTCCCTATTTTGATCACATCATACCGAACGATTCTAACACATATATTTCATTCGCCGCAAGTTCGATTATGATAGCTAGCAGCGGTGTTGGCGGATCAAACCAATTGTATCTCAATGGCAGCAACGTTGCATCGTACTCAAACGTAGGAACCCCGTATCTGCAGTTTGTACCCATTCCTATCTACGATCCCAATCAGTTCGTGACAGTTTTATACGACTATGCAATTGAGTTAATAATTAACGGTACCCGTACATACAGCACTGGACCTACAAATGACTCTGAACTCCTTGCAAGCAATATAACTCCCAAAATACAGGTCTCGTTTCCAGCAGGATATCCTGCTATTGATTCGTTCGATATTACGTACAGCTCGTCCCTTCCTATCGGTGGTCATCTTGGAAGCGAGACCCCATTTGTTCACAATACATTGGCAGATCCAGACCTTGTTCCATTTGTTAATGAGACATATCCGAATCTTACAATTTCATCAGACGTGGGATTCACGTATAAACCCGATACGTCTACATTTGGCTACGTCCTTCAACTCATATCTGATTATACAGGAGTTGTTTTTGCGACATACTCCAATTCACTCATACTAACAACCACGATCTCAATTCCAGTGACACCATCCTTTACGTCTCCTATTGACTTAGTCTCGTATACGCCATTCTCCTATACATTTTCCGTCGCGGATTTTAATGGTATAACGCTGAGTTCTATTTCAAGTGCGGCGCTGAACCCATACATCACAACATCGCTTGATGGCACACAGTTGACGTTTGCAAGTAGCGGTGGATTTACAGCGCCATTTAGCGGTTCTAATCTGAACGTATATGCATCGTTAGTTGATAACACCGTCGTAGGTAGCAATCAAAGCATTGTGAATGTTACAGATGTGTCTCTTGTTGTGACTCCCACGATCCCCCTTAATTCAACCCTCAATCTGTATAAGTATGAACCTATTGGTCCTTACACTTTTTCACTGTCAGATCCTGAAAGTACACTGACACTTCGCTATACGAATTCGTCCTCTCAGCTCAGTGTATTTATCACGCCTACTAGCTCAAATTCGTTCACATTCACAGGAACACCAGTTTCTTCATATTCATCCACGTTTTACCTAGTCGTTGATATCATGAATGGAACGACTGTTTTGAGCACGACAACGTTTCCTGTTGTGATTTCTCCAGGTCGTATCGTCTTCACACCTGCATCTCCATATGCACTCAACCAATATGAAAACATCGGCAATACGTTTGGGTCAAATATTTCGTGGACATCTAGCAACGCAGCGGACAGTATCTTGTCGGTGCCTGCGCTTCCTACGGGTCTTTCCTTTAGTAACTCGTTTATCAAGGGCACTCCCAAAGGCCAACAAGCACAGAGGAACTATCAGATCATTGCCAGCAATTCCACAAATGGGCTTATTTCAACGGCAAATATTGCCATTAGCGTAGGCGTCCCCGTTGTTCGTATTAGTCCACCGTCCGTCAGTTTTACTGGACTGACGACCACCAGCACACCGACGGCCACCTTCACGGCTCTGCTTCCAGAAGACGATCACAAAATTCCGTTTCAGTATGCGTGGACTACACCTCCTAGCGGACTGTACTTTACGGACATTAGCAACAACCGCTTGTCAAATGCAACGTCCTTTGCGCCCACGGACCCATCCAATACTATCAAGTTGGCAGGGACGCCGGACATGACAGATGCGTTTGGGTTTCCTGCGTCGGGTCTTGTGAACATCCAGTTGGCAGGGTACTTCAAGGATACGGCCAATGTCCAGACAATCGGAACGGCTACGATCTCTCTTCAATTTGCCGAGGCAGTGCTCATGACAACGTCAGTCTCCTCCAAGCTCTACGTTGGAAAGGCGCTTGGATCCAACGATGTCGTCATTACTGCGGCCAGCTACTTTCCGAATTCAAGCGCGATTAGCAACTTTGTTGTATCCGGTTTCCCTCCCGGACTGTCTCTTGCCGGTGGCGCACCTTGGTATCTCACGGGAACCCCGTCGAATGATGGGACCACCTCAAATGTGGCAACCGCGACAAACTTTAACGGCGTGACCAACACCACTCCCCTCGTGATCACGATCAATGCCGATGAAGTGAACTTTACAAAGGCGCCACAACCCAATGACTACATTGTATCCATCCCGCTTGCCAGTGGCAGCAATGCCTTTCAGGTTCAAGCAGTGGCCACGTCGGAGGTGACACCGGGCTCAACCATTACCTATTCGTCCTCGTTGGATTTTAGCCTTTACGGTTTGATGTTTGATACGAACACCGGTATCCTTTCCGGAGTTCCTCTTACGGATCTTTATACTACAACGGTCACAATTACGGCAACAGATGCTTCAGGAGCCTCTGTGTCATATTATCCGCAGTTCACAATTAGGAAGGATGACTTCACATGGCCTAACTACACGCCTACGTATTTTCAGAGCCGACCGATTACCCCCTATCAGATCGTTGTGATCACCCGGTCTGGACGCCCCATTCAGTCCTTTTCGTCAACAAATATGCCTCCTGGACTGGCCTTGAGTACGTCGGGCCTGATTACGGGTACCTTCACGGGAAGCACAGGAGGAACATTTACCGTTGCCGCAACAACAGGCTACCAGCCCCCAAACAACTATTCTATTGTCTATGCGTATAGTGCAATCGCAGATAACCTGCTCATTCTTCAGAACAATGGAATTGATCCCATTTCCAACACCTTTTCCAACGTCCCCTATACATCCGTTCAATACTCCACGGACACGATCGTACAGCCGGCGTACACCGTATCGATGTATCCCCTCCAGTATCCTGCACCCGTTTTGACCATGTCTCCCTCCGGGCTGCTGTCCGGGGACTTTACGGGTGTTCCGGCTCCATACCCAACCTACCTTGCTGATATCGTTGGAACGTATGGTAGCGTGTCAAGCAAGGTGACTGTAACATTGAGCCTTAGCAACACTCCAACCCCGTTTCTGCTGGCGGGATTTACGACAGATCCTAGCTCAAGCAACCTTGCGCAGCTGAAAACAACCTCCTCCTATGTGTTCAGCGCAACCACGAGTGGCGGACACGTTGTGGCAGATCAAACATGGAGCGGGGCCCTGCCATCCAACAGCAACAGTGTTCGGCTCTACCCAGATGTCGCGCGAATCGGAACGGGGTTTGTTGCCGTAACGGAATCCAATGTGTTTGATGGAATCTATAATTCGGCGACAAATGGAGTTGATTGGACAGAGAATACACCTGCGCTCGGTACGAATCGGTTCGGTTGTGTCGCAAACGACGGAACGAGTAACTGGCTGCTCATCCGAATGTCATCTCCAATTGTATCTTTTGCGCGGGCTGGAAACACCGGGTCATGGACGCAATCTCCTACTGATCTGAACACACAACAAACAAATACGGGTGGTGAAGCAACCCTCACTTACATTGGTGGCAATTACGTATTCGGTCAAGCAAGCAATGGGACGTGCTGTAACATTCTCTACTACAGGCCCAGGGTAGACAGCACTCACTGGTACCATCCGACAACGCCTCCGACCTTTTCAAACGTTCTGCGATTTGCTGTCAGCAACACAACTCTCGTAGCCGTGGGAAGCGGCGCGGGTGTAGGTACGGGCGCTCTCAGCTACAGCACGGATTACGGAGTTACATGGTCTACGCCGACCCTGCCTTCGTGGATGCAGGGTCCAAATGTTGTTCTGAATGACATTGCTTATGCGGGCAACACATGGGTCACATGTGGCCTTGATTCAAACAATTCCAACTTGATTGCCTATTCTGCGGATGTATCCAATTGGCAGTCATACCCTGTTCCTGCACCCCCAACCTCAAACGTAGACCGTTGGAGCGCAGTGGCATTCAATGGAAATGCATGGACGATTGCCGGTAGCCGCCGCGTCGCAAGCCCATCTAGTAATCAAACACTAATCCTCTCTTTGGATGCCGGACCTTGGCCAACGCAAAGCACATCGCTTGCGGTCAATTCAATTGTTGTTTCCGGGGCTACGCCGACAAACACCATTCTGTTCTCCAAGTTGGTCACTGCGGCCTTTTCAAATACATCGTCCTTCACAGGCACAGTGTTTATTCCTCCTGGTCCCCTGACCTTTACCCAACCCACGCAATCGAACTTTGTTCTGTATCAGTATGTGCCATACACAATTCCGGTAACCGCCGTGACTAGAACTGATTTTATCTACTATTACGTGTCTGGGCTTCCAGTTGGTCTTCAGTTTGTGTTAGATCCAACCGGAACAACTGCAACCATCGTCGGGCAGTCGGCAAGCAATGGTCTTTCGTCTGTCGTTCTCTACGCAAAAACGGGAACCTCGGCCGCCAGCGCATACAGGGTTTCCCTCAACACGGTAGTTCCCTACTTTGCCAATCCCCAATCGGGCGCAGGCGCATCGACGGCCATTCTTCGCGAACATGTGGATGCTGATGCCGCACAAAATGCTCGCGATTCTCGTGTCTATCCTCAGGTAGATCCCCTGGCCGGGCCGTTCATGGCACCGCGGGCACCCGATGTGGTCACACAGACCAATTGCTTTCTGAAGTTATGCAAAAAGCCCTGTCCCACATGCAAGTCCGCATTGTAAAAAGTAAGTAAGTAAGGTTTGTGTTTTGGGTTTCTAGTCCTTGGGCTGCTTCATGTCCTTGAACTTGGCCATGCCCACATTTCCGACCTTCTTGAAGATCACCGTCCCATCCGGCAGAAGCGAGGGCTCGTGAACAACTCCGTCATCGCTCACACCATACTCCTTCCCCTCAAACTCAATCTCCCACAATCCCTGATCCTGCGTCTCCACCTTCTCCTTCGGGGCGAAGAACTCCGCCATGTGCGCCTCCATCTTCTTGAGATTATACACCTTGTTGTCCAAGGCGTTCATCTCCGCAAGGAAGCGCTTCTTGTGGTCATCCGTGAGGTCCACCTTGGCCTCGGCGGCCACCTTCTTCCACAACTTCTCCTGTGTGGGATTCAGCTTCTCCAAGTTCCCCACAAACTTGGCCTTGGGCTGGGTTGCCTTGGTCGCCTTCTCGGCTTCCTTGGCCGCGGCCTTCTCGGCCTTCTTTGCCTCCTTTGCGGCCGCCTTCTCGGCTTCCTTGGCGGCCTTTGCCTGGGCCTTGGCGGCCTCCTTCTCCTCAGCCGTCATCTTCGGCTTGGGTGCGGCCTTAACCTTGACCTCCTTGACCGCGGGTGCGGGCTCGGGCGCCGCGGCCACAACCGGGATGGATGCCTCCTGCTTGACAGGCTCCTCCGGCTTGAGCCCGGTTGTCTCGATTGCCTCGGCAACCGTGAGGCCCTTGGAAACCTCCGCGCGCATCCGGTCCATGAACTGATCGTTCATGTGGATCCGGAAGTTGCCGCGAGGATCGTCCTCGAGCGTGACATACCCATCCTCCGGGTATAGCTCGTCCATCAGAAGCGTGGCTAGCTTCTTCAGGTCCATGGTCTTGATCTCCTCGAAGTCGTTGATCTTGCAGAGTGCGCGGTAGAAGCTGTTGATGATGATGGACGTCATTTTGTTCGTGTGTTGGGGGCCAAGATCCATTCTTTTGGCAGACCAAAATCCATTTTGGACGATCCCAAAACGGCGCAAAATGGATCTCGCACAGAACAGTAAATACAACCCCGATCAAAATGCCTCGCAATATGACTGGAGGCTCCGGCCACAAGTCTCAGAAGAACTCCGAGGGAAACAAGGCTCGCAACAATCGGCTCAAGGGAGACGCACTGCTTGACGACTACATTCGGGACGAGAACACGGACGGTGTTATCATTGGCAAGGTTGTCCGGCGACTTGGCTGTGGTCGCATGGAAGTCGCTCATTTCAGCGAACAAGGAGAGGGATTTCTTCTGCAGGCACCGCTGCGGGGCGGCATGCGCGGAAAGGGTAAGAAGTCGGTTTGGGTCGACATTGGCAGCCTGGTGATTGTGGCCGATACAGATCTTGGTGGCAAGACGCACGAGATTGTTGCAGTCATGACGCCGGAGCAGGTTGCCCTCTACCGCAGGATCAAGCCTAATGCAGATCCTCGTCTGTTTCTCAAGGATGCGTCCGCGACTGAGGATACGAAGGAGGAGATTGTCTTTGAGGAGGACGATGCTGAGGTCAATGTGGATGCGATCTAATCGCAGGAACAGACAATGAAATTCGGGATCACCGGTATCTTCACCGCATTCTTTTTAACGTTTCTCTTTTATACCTCCTATCAGCAGTCCAAACTTCCTGCATTGGATCAGGTGCCTAATGTGCCCGGATTTTTGGTTCCGATCGCCACGGGCAAGGAACGAGTTACATCCTCGGGCAATCGAGATGCGTCCATGTATACACAATCGGTTCGCAGAAAGGCGACTGCGGATGGCTTCTGTGCATCGGGTCGGGTCATGAAGGAGACAACGCATACGACTGGGTTCACAACAGGCGTGGTTGAAGTCTATATGCTCACGGACACGCATGTGGGTCTTTGCAGCAGACGTGCTGCAGCTGTGTGCGCTGCGGTCTTGGATGGTGGCAGTGCCCGGTCCGAATACTGTGCGGCCTACGATGGAGGCAACTCGCAGACCAACTACAATTCCTCGTTGGATGGCGGAGACGCATTCACGAATGCATGTGGGGCGGTTTGTGCGGCGATCTTGGAGGGTGGAGATGCCATGGCTGCCTACTGTCATGTGTATGATGGCAACCAGGGCGCTGGAGTAGATCTTGACGGTGGAAATGCGGATACAAATGTATGTGAAGTATAATAATGTCAGCGCCGTGCTTGACGTCGCCCATCAAATTCCAATTGCGGAGAGACACATCGTCAAACTGGAGCACCGCAAATCCAGTGCTGTTTGCCGGAGAACCGGGCGTAGAGACGAACACTGGCCAAATGAAGATTGGCGACGGTATTCATACCTGGAATGCGCTGCCGTATGTTGGATCGGGCGGCACAACAGGTCCCACGGGTCCTAGTGGCTCAGGTTCGGCAATCGCATCGAGTTATGGCTACTCGCAGACGCTTCCTATTTCAAACGGGCAGACAACTCTGTTTCCCTTTGATAGCACGTATATTGAACTTGGCACGCATCTTGCCGCAAATGGATCCGGGGCACTTACCCGCATCGTCGTTGAATCGGGGGGTGTGTACGAAATCATCACGTCTATCCAGGTCAATAATACAAATGCCACACCTACCAATGCATACACCTGGATCAAGATCAATGGCGTAGATGTCCCTGCTTCAAACGGAGGCCTTTTGATTCCGCCCAGTCTGTCGGTGGCGTCGCTCATTGCCGTTCCGTATATGGCATCGCTATCTGCAGGTGATTACGTTGAGGTGGCCATTACAACTGGATCAGCCAATATCACTGCCGTCAGTTTCGTTCAAAATCAGTATGGCGCAACACCTGCAGGACCGGCTATTGCCGTGAATATCAAAAAAGTAGCTGTAGATATCGGCACAACGGGACCCACTGGATTGCAGTCAACTGTCACGGGTCCCACGGGTGTTGCGGGTCCAACTGGAGCCTACGCGCCAGTGCCCGTGTCCATGCTGGCTTACGTCACAAATGACAATCAGAGCCTTCCGGCCGGATTGGATACGCTTGTGCAGTTCAATACAGCGGACGCAATCAACACAGTTGGAAACACCGGATTTGTGCTTTCGGGCATCAATTACATTTTTACAAACACCAAGTCAGTCTCAGTTCCCATTCTGCTCGATTGGTATGTTGACTTTACTGGGTACACGGGGAATACAGTCGTCTATACGTATGCAGGCATCTACGTTGATGTGTACTCTCTGCCCACCTATCGTCAGGGCGAAATGTATGCACAGTTTTCGGTGGGATCTGCTGCCTTTGTTGCCTCGTCGGCCATCTTCAATGTGCCAGCCGGAGCGTCAGTTGGAATTTATGTGAATAGCTCGGCAACGGCAACTGTATTGGGAGGGAGTTCGCGCATGACACTTGCACCCCTGACCGGATTTGATGGACCCACAGGATCTGTGGGACCCACGGGTGTCATAGGACCCACTGGCATCCGCGGTCCGATTGGTTATACCTTTACGGGCCCCACGGGCAATACCGGTCCTACTGGCAACACGGGACCCACAGGACCCACAGGACCTACGGGTTGGACGGGACCCACGGGTAATACTGGGCCCACTGGCAATACTGGACCTACAGGTAACACGGGACCGACAGGTAACACGGGTCCCACGGGGAATACGGGACCCACAGGACCCACAGGACCTACGGGTTGGACGGGACCCACGGGTAATACTGGGCCCACGGGTAACACAGGACCCACAGGTTGGACTGGACCCACGGGTAACACGGGTCCCACGGGGAATACGGGACCTACAGGCTGGACTGGACCCACCGGTCCTACGGGCAATACTGGTCCTACTGGCAATACCGGTCCTACGGGGAATACTGGGCCCACGGGCAACACGGGTCCCACAGGTAACACAGGTCCTACGGGGAATACTGGTCCTACGGGCAATACTGGTCCTACAGGTAACACGGGACCCACGGGCAATACGGGACCCACAGGCAATACGGGACCAACTGGAAATACAGGACCTACAGGTAACACTGGACCCACTGGCAATACTGGACCTACAGGTAACACGGGACCCACTGGTAACACAGGTCCTACGGGCAACACGGGACCCACAGGCAATACGGGACCAACTGGAAATACAGGACCTACAGGTAACACAGGTCCTACGGGGAATACGGGACCAACGGGCAATACGGGTCCTACGGGTTGGACGGGACCCACGGGTCCCACGGGCAACACGGGACCATCGGGACCGATAGGACATGGATATGCAACTCTGGTTCCCACGAACACCTATGTTCTTGGCCCGGGTGAGATTGGATATCAATTGTCGGGGGCATTCTACCCCATTCCTACAGCGCAGCTGGGCAATGTGGCCCGTGTCGACAAGATCTATGGAAATGACTCCACTGCATACATCGGTGGCTTGCCCTTTGCGACCATCAATGCTGCGATTGCTGCGATCAATGCGGCCTCGGCAACATACATAACGATTTGGGTGCTGCCCGGCACCCACACAATTGCTCCGACCGGAACGAATGCGACCATCACCGATACGACAGGTGCTACGCTGTATCCGCTGATTGTGCTTCCGGCAACGACTTCGTTACGCGGCATGAACACCAATGGAGCGATTATCACCTGCACGAACCCTTCACAGAATACAGCACTCCTCCAGATGGGCGAGAACTGTCGCGTAGAGGATTTAACACTAACGTTGTCCCAGACCGACTTTAGTGGGGGAAACTGGAACTTAGTCGGTATCTACAAGCCAGGGTCTACCGCAGTTACGTCCAAGCTGCGAACGTGCGTAGTCAATGTGAACAATGCGTCCATTCCGGTGAGTGCGACCACCGATGTGTATTGTATCCAGTGCGATGGAACTGGCGGAATTGTGAATGGTCTGCCTACCGTGACGCTGTTTTCCTACAACAGTCTCAAAGGATCTACGTTGAACGTGTACTCCAACGGTGGTGGAAAGAAGCGGGGCATTATTTTGACAAATTCATGTGGAGCAACAACTCGTGATCTGAACGTCTATGTTGCCGCTCCGGCGACCATTACCTCAACCGGTCCGACGGGAAGCTACGTGGGTGTGGAGACGAGAGACATTCCCAGCACAGGTCACACGGGGAATGCTGCGATTATTCAGATGCGAACCACCACGGTGGGTGCGTGGTATCCGTGGAATTATGCCCTGTCAACCGTCCAAGGCCCTACGGGGTCGTATTCCTCATCGGATACATTGCAGACAACGCCCACACCCTTTTCAACGACAATTACGTCCGTTACGCCTTCTTCGCCTTCGGCAGGGTACGTAACCTATGGAGTTACATCAATCGCTGGCTTCTTTGCGGGATTCAATGTCATCATTGCCGGTATTACCGGGCAACTGCAATACAATGGCACCTATCCATTCTACTCAATTGGCACAGGGACGTTCACGGTGGTGTCGTCTAACACGGGAACAGCAGGTCTGAACCTTACAAACGCCCGTGCAACATCGTCTTTGGTGCCCACCGCACAGACGCCGGGAATTCATATTGGGCCCGGAACGGATTTGGTGACCAAGTCTGCTGGTGGTCTGGGCGTGACCGTCCTCGCATACGTAACAAGTCTTTTTTACGGTGTGCGCGGAGTGGTCAACAGTGGCACCGATTTTGGCTACCTGTGGCCCGGAACGAGCTTGTCGGCAGGCGGCGGCACCAAATATCCAGACACCACAAGCCCTCCTGCGTTTTATCGGATACAGGAACCATCCATTGTGCATGGAATCACCGCTGCTCTTTCTGCTGCGCCCTCTGCGAATGACTATTTGACGATAACCGTGTGTAGAAACGCAACTGGAACACCCTCTGCGGCACCCAGTAACCCCACATCCATTGCACTGACCATGTCTGACGGTGTATTGACGGCAACCTACTACAATACGTCTGTATTCTTTGCCGTGGGTGATTATCTTAGCGTTCACGTGAATTCAACAGCCGGAAGCACTGCGGCCGATTTGTCGGTACAGGTAGATATTCTGTGATTTCTTTGCCGGGAATAGGTAATGGCGACATTTGAGTATGTGAAGATCGGCGACGGCACGACCGCGTGGTCGAATTTGCCGTATGTCGCCGGCTTCCCGGGTCCTACGGGTAGCGTGGGTCCAACCGGATCCCAAGGTATCGCAGGTACATCTGGTGGTCTCATTCTTCAGATGGATTACCCCACCACTGTTAATCCGTGGACAACAACACTGACCGGTAGTCTGCTGACGGCTTTCAATGTGGGAACACAGGTGGATATTACGGTGCCTGCCTTGACGACAAATCAACTGATCGCCTCCTTCACCATTCCGGCTGGGTCGCTGCCGGGAACGGTGGCTGTGGGTGGGCTTTGGGACATGAATTTGTATGCGAAATCATTTGTTGCATCTTCGCCCGCAACCTTCTACTTCAGCGTGTATGATGGTGCCACATCGGTTCAGACCGGGTCAACAAGTACGGCGACGGAAGTAAACATATCCGACAGTTTGCAGCAGTTTACATACTCCTTGTATGTCCCTGGCCACACGTATGCGACTGATCTCACTGTTCGGCTATATGCAACGACCCTGTCAGGAAGCTCGCTGACCATTGGACTGCGCGACAGCACGGCCAGCCACCTTCACACAACCCTGGTGTCGGTTGGTTCGGTTGGACCCACTGGACCCACGGGCGTAACCGGTCCCGCGGGTGTTGATGGTCGTACAGGCATTGATGGCTCCACAGGTCCCACAGGTCCCACGGGTCCCACGGGTCCCACGGGTCCCACGGGTCCCACGGGTCCCACAGGTCCCACAGGTCCCACAGGGCCAACGGGCGCCAACTCTACGGTCACAGGTCCCACGGGCAATACAGGTCCCACGGGTGCCACCGGACCGATGCCGTCCATTGCAGGGTCCACAGGCTTTGGAAGTGTCCTGACGATGAACACGGGCGGAACGGGGCTGTATGGAAACTCCAACCTGACCTTCAATGGAACCACGCTGACTGTGAATGCCACTGAAAACATGTGTAACAACACGATCTCCAACGTGAATAGCGTGAACATGTCGTATCTTGCTCCCTTTGCGCCCACGTCAGTCGGTAATTGCGTCCTGTGGCTGGATGGATCGGACACAACGACCATGACGCTCACCGGCTCCAATCTGACAACATGGAAAGACAAGTCTAGCAACAATTACTCCGCCACCAACTTTGGAACACCCGTGTATGCAGCAAACGTCCAGAACAGCCGAGGTGTCGTGCAGTTCGGAACGTCTGGATATGGCGTAACCATTCCGTCCTTTGTGATTTCCCCGCAAATGAGTGTGTTTATGGTCCAGTATCCTCTGGGCTCTGTATCCGGACCGACGATTGAACAGTCAAGCAACTCTGCGCTGTATCCTGGATTTCTGGTGGAGTCTGGCATTAGCAACTTCCTGATCCGCACCTCTATTCCTCCTCCATCGGGTCTGACCTTTGCGCAGGGTGGAGCCGGGATGGTCGGTGCGTGGACGGCCTATTCGGGTGCATCATCCTACACCTACACCGTCTACTCCAATTCCATCTACTCGTATACGGGCGGAACCGCTGTGTCGGGAGCCACGGGATCGCCGACATCTAATACATTCACACTGTCCTCGCCTGTAGCCGGAACCTATTACTACTACACCCTGAACGTCACAACTGCGTATGGCACATCTACGTTGGCTACGAGCCCGATTGCGCAGTATGCTACGGTGCCGCCGGCCGCAAGTGGCGGGACCCTGACTTCGTCAGGTGGCTACAACATGTATACCTTTTCAAATGTTGGAAGCAACACATTTACATTGACAAGTCCGTCTAGTATTTCCGCTCAGATCATGGCAATTGCGGGTGGCGGCGGAGCTGGTGGATGGGTTGGCGCAGGCGGTGGCGCGGGTGCTGTTATATCCAACACATATACCCTTACAAACACGTCGTATCCGATTGTCGTGGGAGCAGGTGGAACGGGTGGATACCTGACTGGCAATGCAACTGTTGGTGGAAATGGATGCAATACAACGGTTGGTGTTATTATAAGCGCACTTGGCGGCGGAGGTGGCGGAACCTACTCTCGCAACGCTGGAAATGGAGGGTGTGGCGGTGGTGCCGCCAGTGGCGGCGCAGCTGGTACTGGAAACCCCGGGTATGGGGGTGGCAGCAATAATGGATATAACGCCGGTGGTGGTGGTGGCATGGGAGGTGTAGGTGGAACTGCGACATCGACACTGGGCGGAAACGGAGGTATCGGAATTACATGTGTGATAGGAGGTATTTCATACCTAGTCGGCGGAGGAGGCGCGGGAATTGGCAATACAAACGGAACCGCTAGTTATGGCGGCGGTGCCGCAGAAGGTTCTAACGGAACGCCAAACACCGGTGGTGGTGGTGGCGGAGGTAACGTTATTCCGAGTGGGTATGGTGGTTCTGGTCTTGTCGTAATTGCACTCCCGGCCCCACCCTTGGCACCGGCAACCCCAACCCTAACCATCACAACCGGAACTGCAAGCATGTCTTGGACAGCAGCATCAGGAGCCACAACGTATACTTGGACCCTCTACAACAATGGATCCAACACATCTACCTACTCGGGAGCATTGGTGTCTGGGTCAAACGGTACTGTAACTGCACCCACCGTAACCGCATCTGCTTCCGGATTGACAATTGGTAGCAACTACTATTACACGGTCTACGCCTCTAATGCAACGGGTGTATCTCCCGTTGTGGCCTCGCCGATTGTGGAGTATTTCCCGAACCCGTATAACTTGGCCCTGGCAGTCACGAGTTCCAACGCAACGATGAGCTGGAGTTCCACAGGAACCTCGCCGACCTTTTACTATGTACTGTATCAGACCACGGCCTATTCCTACACCTCGGGAACCATCTCTACAATTGTTACCAGCAACACGACGGCCATGTCTGCGACGGCAACCTTCACAACCGTTGCGGGCAATTACTACTACTTCTCCATCTATGAAGTGACATCCGTTGGCACGTCTCCGGTGTATTTGAGCCCGATTACGCAGTATGTTGCGCCCGCAAGTATTGTTGCGAGTGGTGGGACTGCGACTACGCCAAGTGGATATGCTGTATATACCTTTTCAAACGTTGGTTCTTCGTCTTTTACACTAACATCCCCGAGCAGCGTATCTGCTCAAATTTTGGCTGTTGGCGGCGGAGGTGGAGGTGCTGGATGGAGTGGCGGAGGTGGCGGCGCTGGTGCTGTTATATCCAATACGTATACGCTTTCAAACACAACATATTCTCTAACTGTTGGCGGTGGTGCAGCTGGAATGTTACATACGCAGAACGGACAGGCTGGAAATGGAACCACCACAACGTTTAGCAATCTTATTAGTGCGACCGGTGGCGGTGGCGGTGGATCCTGGCAAGGTGTTAATGGTGTAGCTGGAGGATGCGGCGGTGGCGGAGGAGGAGGGACAGCTGTCACTAGCGGCGGCGCTGGTAATCCAGGATACGCGGGTGGAGGAAATGGCGGCAGCACCGGCGGTGGCGGTGGCGGTGGCGGTATGGGTGGACCAGGCGGAAATGGAGTTCCAGCAACGGGATCCCCAGGAAATGGAGGAATAGGAAATACGTATGTAATAGGAGGAAGTACTTACCAGATTGGAGGCGGCGGTGGTGGTGGTTATTACAACGTGAGCCCCAATGGAACAGCCAGTTATGGTGGCGGAGCTGGCGGCAATACCGTAGGTGGCGACGGAACTTCAAATACTGGCGGCGGCGGCGGCGGCGTTAATTACGGCACCGGAGGGTCTGGCGGATCAGGTATGATCATCATTGCGATATCAACTGCATTAGCCACCCCGACCTCCCTCACTCTCTCCATCACATCAGGCACAGCCACTCTTGGATGGGCGTCAGCAGCAGGAGCCACCAACTACAATTGGGTATTATACATGTCTACCACGTCCAACTACAATGGCACATCCAATTCATCGGGAACCACGACTTCAAATGCACCGTCCTCTGCGCCGACTGGGTTGTCATCTGGAAAATTCTGGTACTTCACGGTGGCATCATCCAACGCATCAGGGGTTTCATCGGCAGCAGCGAGCAGTATTGTGTCCTACTAAATAACAATGGCGACCAGTGTAGGGTCAACGAACCTGACAGCTGCCACAACATGGCAGTTGTTGGAGGCTATCAATCCAGATCCATCGCAATCGTCCACGATGGCGGTGTATCTGAACGGAACCCTGCAGGCATCCGGCGTGGTTCAGTCGGGAACGACGCCTGTGACTGGACCTCTGTTTATCAACGGACAAGCCGGCACCACCACGAACTCCTACCAATCCTACCTGGCTGAAGTTGTGGTTTTCAATACGGCCCTGAGTCAGTCCAATCGGCAGATTGTGGAAGGCTATCTTGCTTGGAAGTGGGGACTGCAGGCATCCCTGCCGAATACACATCCGTACTACGCTGCAGGACCATCTGCAGGCGTCTCCTCGGTAGGTACTCTCGCGGTGGATACGGTTGGAAACATACAGGTGGCTCCGAATGCCAATTTCCGCATTCTGGGTCCCACAGAATGGCGAACGAACATGACGACCGTGTCCGGGACATCGCTGACAATTCCTACGCCGACTGTCGGTGCGCCCTCCACAAACTCGGCAGGTCGGTACACAATCACGAACACTGGGTTCAATGCGTTGACTCTGCCGACCTATACCTCGGCGTCGCCAGGTGTCTTTTGGACATTGGCCAATGCCACCGCCTCCAACTTGACAATTGGTGTGACCTACACGTCCGGATCGGGCATTGGATCCAGTATTACGCTAAACGCTGGTTGTTCGGCCAACATTTACTGGAACGGCTCTTCTTTTAGCTATCAAACTGGACAGGGACCCACCGGCGCCCAATCTACAGTCACAGGTCCTACGGGCTGGACTGGTCCTACGGGACCCACTGGACCTACGGGACCTACGGGCGCCCAATCTACAGTCACAGGTCCCACTGGCTGGACTGGTCCTACGGGTCCTGCGGGTCCCTCATCGAGTTTAGCGGCGAGTCAGTATGTTGTCCAGGGCAAATTAGGCGGCGACTTGACTGTGAGTGCAAACACGAACGACTTCATCCTTCCCTTTGTGGCTGACTTTGATCCGCAAGGATGGTGGGTCAACGCGGGTACAGGCGGGACCAACCCATACGCGAGCTCTGCACGTATTCGTCCAACCGTGGCAGGATACTATGAAATCTCCATGGGAGCATGGTGGGCCGCGGGTACGACGACGAGTAATCAGGACAATCTCCAAGCCATCAAGAACAGCACTAGCACGATCATTCTCCTTCAGAACCCAATTCCGACAAGTTCGATTGGTCTTTCGATGTCCGGAACGAAGATGGTGTATCTGAACGGAACGACTGACTACGTTGTGTTCACTGCATTTAGTGCGAACTCAGGAGGTCAGACACTCCAAGTAGGAAGCACCGCAACGGGACAGGGCACATGGTGTAGTGCACACCTGATTGCGTATGGACCGGGATACACTGGTTTCACGGGTCCAACGGGTGTTGCGGGTCTCACAGGTGCCACGGGACCGACTGGACCTACAGGTTCGACTGGACCCATTGGACCCACGGGCCCGATGATGTCCATCGCTGGATTCACGGGATTTGGAAGTGTGCTGACGGTGAACACGGGTGGAACGGGCTTGTACGGAAACTCCAATCTGACCTTTGATAGCAAAAACATCAACTTACTGAACGGCGGAAACATGAACATGTCGGGACTCGTACTGAGCAATACCGTTGGCAACACCATTTCAATGAACTCTGGTTCGGTAAGCAACGTGTCAAACATTGTCGGAGCCGCCGGAACGATCTACAATTTGACTGCAACGAGTGCTGCAGCTCTGAATCGTCCACTTAATTGCGTATCTGACGGAGTCGGAAACATTTACACTGGCAATAACACCGCATACACTCTGACAAAAACAACACCTGCGGGAACAGTGACTATCCTCGCAGGATCGGGAAGCTCCGGCCTTACCGACGGAACGGGAACGGGTGCGTCGTTCCAGAATTTTCCACGAGGAATGTGCATTGACCCAACCTATACTACACTTTATGTTGGAGATGCGTACAAGTACGTGAGAAAGATCGTTATTGCGACAGGTGTCGTTACAACAGTTGCAGGAAATGCAGGTGCGACCGCGGCTGATGGAACGGGTCTCTCTGCTACCTTCGGAGCTATAGGAGGCTTATCAATTGACCCGACCGGGACATACATATACGCTTCGGACTTTGGTGCAAATACAATTCGCAGAATAACAGTATCTACCTATGTTGTTACAACGATTGCTGGCAGTGGAACTGCAGCATCTACTGACGGAACGGGCTTAGGTGCGTCGTTCTCCGCACCAATTGACACGTGTATCGATCCTCTCGGTTCCAACCTGTATATGGTAGAAAACAACGGGAACAAGATTCGCAAAATGACGATCCCGGGCTACGTTGTGACCACGATCTGTGGCAGCGGTACTGCGAGTATTGTAGACGGAACTGGATTAACTGCGACACTGAACGCCCCATACAGAATGTGCATTGACCCACCGGGTAGCAACTTGTATATTACGGACTTCAGCTTCTCCACACTTCGCAAGTACACGATTGCGACTAGTAACATCGTGACCATAGCAGGTGCGTCGAACGCAGCGGGGACGGTTCTCGGCATCACCGGCACGTCCAGGCTCAACTACACGACGGGTGCATGCGTTGATCCATTCGGTAACCTGTACGCATATGATTACATCGCAGGGTTGCTTCGTCTTGTTGTCCCGGTCACGACAACAGTGTCATTCAGCAACGCGAACATGGGAATCGGAACAACGACTCCCGCCTATACACTGGATGTCACCGGCACATCTCGCATCACGTCCAATTTGGGCGTAGGTGTGGCCCCGATTGCAACCGTGGGCTCTGTGAACGTAGCCGGTGGATATTATGTGAACGGCGTTGCTCTTTCCGGCGGATCCACCATTTCCACATACTCCAACGCAGGCGCTGTCTTGTTCGCAACCGGCACCTCCACAGGTCTCCAGGGCAGCTCCAACTTGTTTTTCAGCAACACCTCCAACTTGGGTATTCAGACCACGACACCAGTCACAGCTCTCGATGTGAACGGTGGTGTCACCATTCGCAACGGCTATCGTCCATTGTACTCCAACGTAACGACCACACCCTTGACCGTTGCTGCCAACTCGTATGGAACTCATTTCAACATCACCACCTCCGCATTGACCGCCATCACTCTACCCACAATCACCTGGGCTAGCGATTCCAACGCCTACTGGGTCTTCCGCAACAATACCGGCGCATACTTAAGCGTTACCTTCACCTACACGAGTGCGGGAACAACAGCTCCAGTCAATCCCGTGACGATTCCTCCGGCAAACTCGGTGACCATGATGCTAACATATCCGGGCGGCACGACTTCCAACTATGTTTTGTTCTAAGAGTACAATGCTAGGAGCGTCCAAAAGCATCTGGGGATTTGATCCTCGGTCTATACCCGGCTGCACGTTGTGGCTGGACGGCGCCGACAATGCCACCATGAACTCCACCACTGCAGTCACAAGCTGGAACGACAAGTCCGGTCAATCCAATACCATGACGGGTACCGGTACCTGGTCTAACGGCACCATGGTGTTCAATGGAACGACAAACGCATTTTCCAACACTGCCTATGCGTTCCCCTATGCAGCCTATTCCATGTTTGCTGTCTATTCCAACACAACATCACCTGGCGCGTCTGCCTATATGAATGCGGTGTACGGCAGCAACGGCTACCCGATGTTGGGGATTTACGATGGCGGTAAGCTTGTATCTGCCCGATCAGTGGTTGCGAATACAGGAGCGCTGGTTCCTAACGTAGCCGCCTCGTCCAACGTCCTGGTGAGCGCTACGTATACGCCGTCTACCTTTTCGCCATTCATCAATGGAAGCAATGAAACAACTCTGGCGGGAACCACATTGACCACTACTGGTGTGTATCTTGGGGGGCCGTCCAACTATTTCAACGGATCTATTTCGGAAGTGCTGATATTTGGAACAACCTTGACAAATACGCAGCGCCAGTCTGTGGAAGGATATCTAGCTAAAAAATGGGCGATTAGTGGATTGCTGAGCACCCATCCCTTCTATACGATTCCGCCCCTCAACCGAGCGTTCTCGCCCACCGATGTCCCCGGTTGTTCGCTGTGGCTGGATGGAGCGGATAATTCCAGCATGAACTCCACGACCGCAGTGACCGTCTGGAACGACAAGTCCGGACTGTCCAACACCATGTCGGGTACCGGCACCTGGTCAGGCAGCAACATGACATTCAACGGCAGCACCAATGCATTTTCCAACACGACGTATGTGTTTCCGTCATCCTCGTATTCCATGTTCGGAGTGTATTCCAATACGACACCTCCGGCTTCTACATCATATATGAATGCACTCTATGGGTCCAACGGATACCCCGTGCTCGGCGTTCTCGGGGCGAGCAATGCGGTATGGACTGCAGATCCGACGTCCGTAGTCGCAAGTGGATGGAGTCATATTTCATCGGATTCAACGGGATCTAACCTTTTTACGATTGCGAACTACATTGATTTCTGGACCGGTAGATTCAATGGAACCACTTGGACGTGGACGAAACAGTTGTCAAATGGGTCTTTCAATGCGTCTGCAGCATCGTCCAATGGATCAAACGTAGCCATTGCGGCAGGTACCAATTTCTATACCGGAGTCTTTAACGGAACAACATGGACATTCACGCAACAAGCCGGGGCTGGAACAGGTCTTCCGAGCAGTTTGTCAAACTACAACCAGACTGCATGTGATTATAGCGGATCCAACGTAGTTACTGCGCAGAGTGCGGGCTACATCTACACTGGTAAATATAACGGAACTACATGGGCATGGACACAGCAAACAGCGCCTGGCTCGAACAGCTGGATCGGACCTTCTCTACTCGCCTCCGATTCAACGGGATCCAACATTGCAGTTGCACGAGGAACAGGTAGCAATATCTGGACTGCCAATCGCATCGGCGCCGGTTCCTATACGTGGACACAGCAAACATCGGCTGGTTCAAACAATTGGAGGTCAATTGCATTGTCATCAAATGGTTCTAACCTAGTTGCAGCTATCAACGCATCTGTTTTTTGGTCAGGTACATACAACGGAACCTCGTGGTCACTTGCGGCGATAACGGGTAGTCCGACAGGTACTACTTGGGGAACACTTGCACTCTCTGCGTCTGGGTCAAACCTCGTAGCTGTAAACCAGGGAGGATATGCGTACATTGGATCCTATAACGGAAGTACGTGGACCTTCGTCCCACAGGTGTCACTGGGACTTATCAACGTTGCGATTTCGGCAATTGCCTCCGACGCAACAGGCAATGTTCTGTCTGCCAGTACATCTAACGTTTCG
>Ga0214919_10003111_pt1 | contig 25431 bp, 24 predicted proteins | sample LL1503_MetaG_FD_177994 | JGI IMG/M metagenome (GOLD analysis project Ga0214919, IMG submission 177994) | Freshwater microbial communities from Lake Lanier, Atlanta, Georgia, United States - LL-1503 | ecosystem: Environmental > Aquatic > Freshwater > Lake | place: USA: Georgia | collected... | reverse complement strand
TGGTTTTTTGCGCATAATCTGTGTTGCTATTTGCCATAAATATCACTCCTTCTAAGTTAAAATTTTACACCTTAGATATTACTATGGTGGTGACATTTCTATTTCAGCTAAGTGACATTTCTATTTCAGCTAAGTGACATTTCTATTTCGGGTTGATAATCTAGTGTAAATCATCGCACTTTTCATACACTTAATGATATAATCGGCAGATAACCCCTGTTACAATATAAGTATAATTTAAATGAGGTAAAAACATGAAAAAAATATTAGGTTTACTGGCTGCAGCATTACTCTTAAATGCATGTGGTAGTGGCGGAAGCGGTTCTAACAGTAGTTTCACGGTAACAGCAATCTCACCAAACTCAAATACAATCATTCTACCTAATCAGCAATTTATAGCTACATTTAGTAGTAATGTAAATGGTACAACTCTAACAAACAATGTTACTTTGATCAACCAAGTTACCTTATTACCAGTTACAATATCTTGCACATTAGCAACTACTAGTAGTATAGTATGCTCACCAAGTAGTAACTTAACATCAGGAGTTATATATAATTTGAATTTCTTATCTGGCATTCAAAGTAGTAGTGGAACATCACTATCTCCAGTAACTTACACTTATGTAGTACAGCAGTAACTCCGAATCTAATTCCAAATATCACCTTAAAATTAAGGCACCTGATAATCATGGTGCCTTAATTTTAATCTACCGTTTTACTGACGATCAGCGTGCCACAGGTATTACCAAAGATATTTACCATCGTGCGTACCCGATCAACAATCCGATCTAGTGGCATCAAAATCGCAATTGCGGAGAGTGGAATATTTGCCATACCAAAGACAGTGACAAAGCTTACCATCGAGGTTTCAGGGATACCGCCAACTGCAACACCAGTCAAAATACATGATGCCGCAAGTAGAATTTGTTGTGTGATATCGGGGTGAAATCCTAGTAAATGCATAAAGAATAAACATGCTGCCATTTCATACATCATGCCTGAGGCAAAATTCATTGACGCACAAATCGGCAGCATAAAGTTAACCACCTTACGCTTACCGCCCAATTCTACTGCTTTTTCTAAAGCCAATGGTAAAGTTGCTAATGAGCTAGAAGAAACAAATGATGTCATAAAAATGGGCATTGCTTCAGATAAAATTCGGCGAATACCCAAATGACGATATAGTGCGACGACTAACAAAAGTTGCCACAAAAAATGAGTAAATAAACCGACAAAAAACAAACCAACAAATTTTAATAACCCAATCAAATTGCTGCCTAGCTCTCCACTCATATAGCTATCTGCAACCGAAGTACCAATTAGAACAAAAATAGCAAATGGAGCTAAATACATCACACCATTAAGTAATGCCAAAAACATTTCACGGGTACTTGACATAACATTTAATATTGGCAAAGCTTTCTCATGATTAAGCGCACATGTAATTCCAAACATGATTGAAAATATCACAACCGGTAAAACATCAAAATTTGCCAGCGAACTAAAAATATTGGAGGAAAAGATATAATTAAAAATATGCCCAGGATCAATCGCGGTTGAGGTTGATTCAGTATATTTCGCACCGTGCAATAAGCTTTCAACATTTACGCCATCGCTAATATCAAAGTTATCAAATATTATCAAGCCGATTGTAACAGCAATAATTTCAGTTAAAAGTATATAAATTATCGAGTTACGTGCAACCTTTTTTAATTCACGTAATTGTTGTAAATTACCAATGGTGACAACCAAAGAAGTTAATACGATAGGTAACGCACAAAGTTTGAGCAAGTTGATAAACGTACCACTGATAAATCCTAAATGAGAAAACATGGACGGCATAAGAATACCAAGAGTAAATGCGGCAAGCGCACTAATCAAAATAGTCTTCCCTTGATGCTTACGATAAAATTTCAACATAATGCTTTCCAATAATAATCAAAGAAATTTATTCATCGATGGATAAAATATCGCCAGAAAAATATCAAAACGATAGTTACGGCTATAAGGAATTAATTTGATTAGTGGATGACTCAACATTATTCCCTCCTGTATGTATTATTCGAACAAGTTTGCATATCCAGCAGTTTTATCACAGCTGCTAAAATAATTGATTTTTTCCAACAAGGGAACCTTATCCATTTTAATGAGTTTAATCTCGCTATAAAATATATTCCCCATCAATTATTGGCAACGGACTAGGAATATTATCTGCGCTAATTTCCTGCAGTAGATTTATTTCAATATTTCTGGTGATGCTTGAAATTGGTACGCCTGACGGTTGATGTTCAAATGGATTCATTAGATGTAGACCATTCATATTACTGGTATTAAACACAAACCCCATCGCCCAGCCCAGAATTATTGCTGCTACGCCAACACTATTAGATGCCATCGTTATTAAGGCGATAAATAACCAGATGAAGAGTTTGGTAAAAAAAATGTAATTACTTGGAAATACCGTATTATTAATCCGTTCAGACTTCCCCATCGCTTCACAGAGATTTTCAATTAAGTGGTTCAAAATCGTGAATTCAAAATCACTAATCTGTTGCTTAACTCTCAGGTTCTTGATCTCCTGAGATTGGATGCTTAACAATTTATTGGGGATATGCGATACCGATTTAAGCTTTTCTACATCATCCGCTGTGATATATTGCAAATGACTTTCATCCTGCTGATACTTCCGAAGTGAAGCGGTTAAAGCATAGAGAAAACCAAGATGACGGCGGACGATTCTTTTAGCCGCATCGCTGTCTAAATTATATGCAACAAGATTTCTGGCAAGCGATCTTGAATCATTAACGATACCACCCCAAATCATTCTCGCTTCCCACCAGCGATTGTAGGCTTGATTATTATTAAAACCGATAAAAAAGGCAATTGCCGTACCCATTAAGGCAGGAAAAGCAATCGGCAGTCTAAATGCTGTCCACCAGTATACATCGAGTAAATAAACAACTCCACAAAAAGCGATCATTAATAAATCAACTTTCCAGGTAAACTTTAATATCCTGAATAAGCTTAAATTTCTTCCAATTAGCATTTTCTGTTATCCCTAATATTTTATCTGCGAAGCGTAATCCTAACCATCGTTAGAATTACACTTCTTGTTATGTACAAAGACGGTTACGCAAAAAAGCTCTTCACAAAGTCATGGTTGGCTAATTTAACTGGATCTGTTTCACCATTTAGATTAACTACCGATATTTTGCCATACCCTTCTCCTCGTGAGTTATCAATATCAAGCACCATCCCGATGATAGCCAATGACTTATCATTACGTAAATCGTGAAAATCTTTAATTGCTAACTCCACTTGCTGATTTACATTATTAATCACCGCATCGCGCCATTGTACCACATCGCTGCAAGTGCTATTAATATCTGATTTTTTAATTGATAGCGCCAGATGATCAATTTCGCGGATTATGCTTGAGTGTAAATTACTATAATCACCCATCGAAGCTTTAACTGCACCACATCCAGTGTGTCCCAAAAATATTAGTAGCGGCGTATTTAATACCCTTACCCCATATTCAATACACCCTTGGTTTAAGATATATTGGTTACCGATATTTCTTACGATGAAGAAATTGTTCTCAGGGTTAAACGTAAATGACGTACTATGCGCACGTGAGTCACAACACATTACCAGCGTACAAGCCGGAGTCTGGCTTGAGGCGAATGTTTTTATTTCACTCTCTTTAGCCTCAGTATAAGAACTATTGGTCTCCTTAATTGATTGTAATAAATGAATAACATCATCATTTTTTAGAATTAACTCCATCATCAGTCCTTTCATGTTCTATAAGAAGCACTATATTAGCATCAATTTAGTTGACATTTCAACTATTTTTGCTATTACGGTATTTTTAAGCAGATATAGCTGTGGTATAATTATCAGGTAACAAAAGCTTTATTAACTGATTTATACTAATTTAGGATCCATGCCAAGAATGTTATTACAAAGCAGCATCTTTAGAGAAATAGATAATCTATCCAGACATATCAATGTAATCTATGAAAAAATATTTAAGAAATATGGATTGCAGCGCGGTCAATTTGTCTTTATTACCCGGATAGTCGAAAATAAAAATATCAATTTAAAACAACTAGCACAAAATGTTAGAGTCGATAAAACCACAGTGACTAAAGCTATCCAAAAACTGGAGGACTCTGGTTATATAGTTAAAAAAATTGATCACATTGATAACCGCATCATCCATTTATTGCCGACGGAGAAATGTATTAGTATCTACAATTGCATTATTCAAGAAAAAAATCAGATATTAAGTAGCGTAATCAATAAATTTACTCCTCAAGAATTTGAGTTTTATATTAATATGACTATCAATATGAACTCATACTTAGATAAAATCCAATAATTCTATTGTTTTAATAACACACACAATTAAAAAGCTATAGCAATACTGTAGTTTTACTCAGATTAACTCACTCGCACTCACCATAAGTAAGCATCCAAAACAGCACCACTAGCTCCTCAATGCTGCAGTGCGATAAACACAAGTAAAACTCGCCAAGCACTTGGGGTTAAATGGTATAATCAAGGCATGTCATGCTATTTTCAGTGCCATGGGGTTAATTTTAGCTTATGGCAGTAGACGTGGTATTTTAAATCTAATTGCTTATGCAAGAAGTCTAGTATAGCCTTATTGATTTATAAACATAAACATTAACTAGGGAGTGCAAACTATCGTGGAATTAGCTAAAAATTTTTATACAATACACAAATTTGGCGGATCAAGTGTGGCTGACGCCAGCAGATTTATCGAAGTAACTAAAATCTTAAATGGTTCAAAAGAAATTATCGTTGTATCCGCAACCAAAGGTACAACCACCAAACTACAAAATATGTTGGATGCAGCCCGTGATGGACAATCATGGAAAATGGATTTAGCTAATTTAGAGCAAATGCACCAATTAATCGTTAAAAATCTATTACCAGAAAATAAACATGCTGAATTATTCTCGATATTAAACCACGATTTTAAAACTATTGCCAATATTTTTGATACCGTAAATCAAATTGGAACTTACTCCCCTGAAATTCAGGATTTTGTTCTGGGTTATGGTGAGCAATGGTCAGCACGAATTTTAGCGACTTTATTGTCATTACATAGCAAAGTACTATATCTTGATGCAACTGAAGTACTTTACTCTTACAAAAAAAGCGGAGTTGTCGGAATTGATTGGGAACGTAGTGAAAAAGCCATACAAGAATATTTTGCACATAAAGAGTTTGATCAATTAGTAATCACTGGTTTCATTGCTTCAACTGCCGAAGGCAAGCGGACTACTTTAGGACGTAATGGTAGTGATTATTCTGGCGCAATTTTTGCACGTTTATTCCACGCGGTAGAATTAATCATTTGGACCGATGTTGATGGTATTTATACTGCGCATCCGGCTAAAGTAAAATCGGCATTCTGCATTGATACTCTATCTTATAAAGAAGCCTTAGAATTAGCCTACTTTGGTGCCAGCGTGTTACACCCAATGACGATTTCTCCGGTTGCCGAAGAAAATATCCCGATGTATATCAAAAACAGCTACAACCCAACCGCAGCCGGAACTTACATCAGCCAAAGCTCAACTAAATCTAAGCACTTGATCAAAGGCTTAACCTATGTTGATGATATCGCACTTTTAAATATCGAAGGCGCGGGTATGGCTGGAGTATCAGGAAGCGCTGCACGTATTTTTGAAATTATGCGTCAATGTGAAGTATCCGTAATCTTAATTTCTCAAGCTAGTTCTGAGCATTCATTATGTCTGGCAGTTGCTAACAAATCGGTTAATGCTGCAATTAATGCCTTAAATACTAATTTAAAATTTGAAATTGATAATGGGCAAATTAATAAAGTAACCGCGGATACAGGCTGTGCAATCTTGGCTGCCGTTGGTGATGGTATGGTAGGTAATCCAGGTGTTGCGGGTAAATTCTTTGAAACTTTAGCTAAAGCCAATATCAATATTCGTGCAATTGCCCAAGCTGCTTCAGAACGTAATATTTCTGCGGTAATCAATAGCAAAGATATTAACAAAGCCTTGCAAGCGGCACACTCTGGTTTCTATCTATCCGATCAGGTAATTTCAGTTGGTCTGATTGGCCCGGGAGGAATCGGTTCTACTTTCCTCGATCAAGTCGAAGAAGCACGTGCTACGATTAAAGCTAAATACCATGTAGATATCTGTGTGCGTGGAATCATGAACAGCAAACAAATGTTACTTAGCGATAATGCATTATCAGGTAGCTGGCGTGATAATTTTGCCAATAACTCAATCGAGCCAGACATGGATAGCTTTACCGCCCATTTACAAAGTGGTGACGTTCCGCATGCCGTTATTATCGACTGTACTGCAAGCACTGCTTTATCTAAGCAATACCTAAGCTTTTTTAATCAAGGCTTTAACGTTATCACTCCAAATAAACATGCTAATGCTGGTGATATCGAATACCATAATCAAATTAAAGCAACAGCACGTAAAAATGGTAATCATTATTTATATGAAGCTACGGTTTGTGCTGGTTTACCAGTAATTAACACTCTACAAGATTTGATTAAAACTGGTGATGAAATTATTACCATTGAAGGTGTGGTATCTGGAACACTAAGTTTTATTTTCAATGAATTAGGTAAAGGACGCATTTTCTCTGACATCGTTAAAGATGCTAAAGAATTGGGCTATACCGAGCCAGATCCGCGTGAAGATTTATCTGGACAAGATGTTGCCCGTAAACTAGTTTGCTTATCACGTGAAATTGGTTACAATATTTCATTAAGTGATATCAGCGTAACTAACTTAGTTCCTGAAGAATTACGTAATTGCTCAGTTGATGAATTTATGACGCGTCTACCACAATTTGACGACCGAATTATGGGCATGACAAATGAAGCTGCAGCTAAAGGTGAAAAACTAACCTATGCAGGTAAAATTCATGCTGATGGCACGGTAAGTGTTGCGATTAAATCCGTAGCACAAAACCATCCGCTGGCACACCTAAACGGTACCGATAATATTATTATTTTCCAAACTAAGCGTTATGATGCAACGCGTCCAATGATTATTCAAGGTCCTGGTGCTGGTGCTGCGGTTACAGCGGCTGGTATTTTTGCCGACTTATTACGTTTAACTTCGTACTTATACTAAGCGGGAAAACATTATGAGTCTATTAAGAGCAGATGTTAACCGCGTAAGTGCTTTTGCGCCAGCAACCAGTGCTAATCTGGGAGTTGGCTTTGATATTTTGGGTCTTGCATTGGACGCGGTGGGTGACACGGTTACCCTAACTAAGCGCGCTGATAATCAAATTGTTATTGAAAAAATTAATTCAGTTACTGGCTTGCCACTCGAACCTACTAAGAACACCGCTTCATTTGCCGCGCAAAAAATGTGTGAAGATTTGGGTATCACCAGCGGATTTTCATTACAAATCGACAAAGGTATTGCAATGGGTTCTGGCATGGGTGGTTCTGCTGCCTCAGCTGTTGCCGCAGTAGTTGCGTTAAATGGATTCCTAAGCTCTCCAATTAGCAAAGAGCGTTTAGTTGAGTTTGCACTTTATGGTGAAGAGATTGCTTCTGGTGGACGTCATGCAGATAATGTTGCCCCTTGTGTTTTTGGTGGAATCACGCTTATTCGCAGTATTGACCCAATGGAAGTTATCAACCTACCCTACCCTGAGCTTTATTGTGTGATAGTTCATCCACATTTACAAGTTGAAACCAAAAGCGCGCGCGGCATCCTAAGCCCAAGCGTTGCACTAAAAAAACACGTTGAGCAATCAGCAGCTCTTGCCGCAGCAATCTGTGCTTTTTATCAAAAAGATGTTGAGTTACTGCGTCGTTCAATGCAAGATTTAATTATTGAACCGCAGCGTGCCGCTTTGGTAACTGGCTATTATGATGTTAAACAAGCCGCGCTTGATGCGGGTGCAATTAGTGCCACCTTGTCTGGTTCTGGTCCGAGTTTGCTGGCTTTTTGTGAAAGCAAAACTGGTGCTGAGTCAGTTGCACAGGCTATGCTTGCCGCATTTAAACAACATCAGGTTAACGCTGACCATTGGATTTCCCCGATCAACCCCAACGGCGCTTACACTCTTTGATTTTGAATTAATTTATACTGAAAATAGGAATATAATAATATGTTATTTTATAGTACCCGCGACAAAAACAACACCAAAACAGTTAGTCAAGCGATTTTACAAGGACTGGCTGAAGATGGTGGTTTATTTGTCCCACAACAGTTCCCACAAATTGACTGGGCAAAACTCGATCCTAAACTTAGCTATCCACAGTTCGCTGCCACAATTTTGGCAGATTATTTCAAAGGTGATGAGCTTGAATCACAATTAGCTGATATTTGCAAAAATGCCTTTAATTTCCCATTGGTAGTTCGCCCACTAAATGACAATACTTCAATCATGGAATTATTTCATGGTCCAACCCTGTCATTTAAAGATTTTGGCGCGCGCTTTTTAGCCGAATGCATGAGCCGTCTATCTAAAAACCGTAAAACCACGATCATTGTTGCAACCTCTGGTGATACTGGTTCCGCAGTAGCAAGTGCCTTCCATCAAAAATCTAACGTTGATGTAGTAGTAATGTTCCCTAAAGGACAAATCTCCAAACGTCAGGAACAACAAATCACTTGTTGGGGTGATAATATTTGCGCATTAGCGGTTGAAGGTACTTTTGATGATTGCCAAAAAATCGTTAAACAAGCATTTAGCGATGAATGGTGGACATCTCAGGCACATTTAAGCAGCGCTAATAGTATCAACATTGCGCGTCTATTACCACAATTAACTTACTATGCTTATACCAGCTGGCAGTTTTACCTGACTAATAAAGAGCAGGCTGGTTATGTAATTCCAACTGGTAATGTTGGTAATTCAACTGCAGCGTACTGGGCTAAAGCAATGGGCTTTCCAATTCGTGAAATTGTATTAGCGACCAATGCCAACCGGGTTATTTCTGATTATATCAGCATTGGTAAATTTGAACCTAAAGCCAGTGTCGCAACGATTGCCAATGCGATGGATGTTGGTAACCCAAGTAATTTTGAGCGCCTAAGTCATTTATATAATACTTTGGATAGTTTCAAAGCTAATGTAACCGCTTTTAGCGTGAACGATGAGCAAATCCGTCAAATTATCCGCGAAGTAAATCAGCAGTTTAATTATGTAGTGTGTCCGCACACCGCAACTGGCTATTTTGCGCGTAAAGAACTAAGCGCTGCCCCATGGATAATTGCCGCAACCGCTGACCCATGCAAATTTGAAACAATTATCGAACCAATTACTGGCACAATACTTCCTGTTGCCAAGCAATTGCAAGCGATTTTGGCAAAACCTGCTCAAGTAGTTGAAGTCTCTGCTAATATCAAAGCAGTACAACAAGCCTTTGCTAGCAAATAGCTTCGTTATTAAGCAGATGGAATGTGTTAAAATTCTTGCCTCTTAAATGAATGATAATCACATGAATAACAATATTAGCATAACCGCCAAATTAAATACACTACTCGTTTTATATACTGCAGGCGCATTAATCTTTCAGCCACTGGCAAGTGTAATTCAAATCGGAATGTTAATTTATCTGAGCCTCAAAAAAGAATGGAAATATTTTACTTACGGTACAATACTTTTTATCTGTGCCGCAATAATTAGCGCGGCGTTCTATAAGCATGGCTTAGAGCAAAATAAACAATTTTATATGATTGCTCTGGCCGTGAGTGTTTTTGCCAACTTATTTTGGTTTGCGGCAACTATCAAGCAATTAAAACGAATTTTATACAGCGAATAATTTAATATCAATAATCTCCAATAAGGTAAGTATCCAGATGGCAATTAAACCACGTGTTTTCAAAGCTAATATTCAAATTGCGGACATGAATCGGCATTATTATCAAGATCATCTTCTCACTATTGCCCAACATCCTTCTGAAACTGATGAGCGGATGATGGTACGTGTCTTAGCTTTTGCACTCAATGCTAATGATAACCTCAGCTTTGCTGAAGGAATTACTGATACCAACCACGCTGATTTATGGGACCGTGATCACAATGAACATATTGCACTATGGATTAGTGTCGGATTGCCTGATGAGAAATTAATTCGTAAGGCTTCAATTCGTGCGGGTCAGGTAATTGTTTATAGCTACGGTGGACGCCCGGCAGAAATTTGGTGGAATAAGTTAAATGTATCCGATTATGCCAATTTAAAAGTAATTAATTTATCAGAACAGGATAGCAAAGAACTAGCGCTAATGTTCTCGCGTGGGATGAAAATGAGCTTCACGATTCAGGAGGATGACGTATTGATAACCAATGATACGACAACACTTAATCTAACCTTACAAAAACTAAAATAGCTATGAATCTGATTGAGTATTAAAAAAGCCTCATGATTAACATGAGGCTTTTTGCTTTATTGCGAAAAGTAATTTTGTGCTTAAGACGCAGCAACAACTTTGCGAACAAGTTTTTCTTTAATACGTGCTGATTTACCTGAACGATCACGTAAATAGTATAATTTAGCACGACGAACGTCACCACGGCGTTTAACTTCGATCGATTCTACTAATGGTGAATATGTTTGGAATGTTCTTTCAACACCTTCACCGGCAGAAATTTTACGCACGATGAATGCTGAGTTAAGACCACGATTACGTTTAGCGATTACTACACCTTCATACGCCTGTAAACGCTCACGGTTACCCTCTTTTACTTTAACTTGCACAACAACTGTATCACCAGGTGCAAATGAAGGGATAGTTTTATTTAAACGAGCAATTTCTTCCTGCTCAAGAATTTGAATGATGTTCATTATATTTTCCTTATCTTGTTCCTACCATTTGACTACTGCGTCTATGAAGCAATACCATCGTTGCAACTTCAAGTCGCAATCCTCATGTACTATGCCGTACATTCCGGTTGCTTGTTTCAGCTGCGCCTCGTTCTTGCTGCATATACTTGCAGTCACCAACTTAATGGCTAAGATATAGCTAATCTTGCGATTTGGCTAACATCTCAGATAGTAGCCGAGATTCTTCTTTGGTTAATTTACGCGTTTGCAATAATTCCGGGCGTCTTTGATAAGTCCGCCACAAGCTTTGCTGCAAGCGCCATTTTCTAATTTGTTCGTGATTTCCCGAAAATAATACTTCCGGTACTTTGGCATCCTGATAATCACGTGGAACGGTATAGTGCGGACAATCCAGCAAACCATCCATAAACGAATCACATTCAACCGACTCCTGAGAATTCATCGCTCCGGGGATCTGACGCACAACAGCGTCCATTATCAGCAAGGCTGGTAACTCACCACCAGAAACTACAAAATCGCCGACCGAGAGCTCTAGATCAACATTACGTTGAATAAATCTCTCATCAACGCCCTCATAGCGTCCACAAACAAAAATCACGCCTGTCTCTTGGGCTAATTGATTAATCAGCTCTTGATCAGCACGTTTCCCCTGTGGCGATAAATACACCACGACAGGTTTTGCAACTCCACACGCTGCTTGTTTCGCTTTAGCCGCAGCTAATGCTAATTCAAGCGGTTCGATTTTCATGACCATGCCAGGTCCGCCACCGAAGGTCTTATCATCTATCCGACGATAATTATCGCTAGTAAAATCACGCGGGTTTATCGCATCTAATTGATACAAATTATTTGCCAATGCGCGGGCAACAATACCATGCTGGTTTGTCGCTGCAAACATCTCTGGAAAAATGGAAATGACACTAAAGATCAATAATCCAAACCCCAATCAACAATAATTTGTTTATTTTGCATATCAACTTTGACAACATACTGCGCAACAAACGGAATTAAACGCTCTTCTTGTTCAAGCTTGGCAACCAATACATCATTAGCACCAGTCTCCAGTAGGTCTTTTACAATCCCCAGAGATTCACCTTGAACATTGATAACATTCAGACCAATTAAGTCAACCCAGTAAAATTCGTCTTCGTCTAAAGCTGGAAATTCTTCCCGATCAACCGCAATAATTGTTCCTTTAAGAGCAAAGGCAGCATCACGATTATCAACTCCAGCGAGCTTTGCATGAAACACACCGTCTCGCGCAAAACTTTTTTCAATTTTTTTGCTAAGAACTGTGCCATCTTTGAGCTTGAGATACACTTGCGTATATCCATCCAAAGAGTCACTATATTCTGTCGCCGTCTTAATTTTTACCCAACCTTGAATACCAAAAGCATTGGCTATATAGCCCATATCAATTAGATTTGCAGGTATAGACATCAATTAAGCGTTATTTTTGATAAGTTTTTTAACTGCAGGAGACACTTGCGCGCCAACTGAAGTCCAATGAGCAACACGTTCGCTATTAATACGAACAGCTTCTACACCCTCAGCCGCAACTGGATTGAAGAAACCTAATTTCTCGATGAAACGTCCATCACGACGTGCACGAGAATCAGCAGCAACGATGCTGAAATATGGACGGTGTTTATTACCACCACGTGCCAAACGAATAACTACCATTGTGTTATTTCCTATTAAATATAAAGATTAAACAATAAAGCACGTGATTTTACATCATTTTGTACTAGCGAGTCAAGGATAAAAACCACTATAGATAAAGGACATTTGACTAGCTAGATTAGTGTGTTGTAAAATAGCGCAATCAGTATTTTTATAACCTTGTGTTTTAGTTCAAAAATAATAGCTAATTCCCAGTATAACCGCTTATCTAGTTATTTTTTAGCTTTTTTTAACCGAGTATTTAAATTTTACTACCGCAAAGTTTAATTCAATACTGGCTTCGGTCTCTTCTGTGTCAAGCTTATCTGGAACAACTAAGTCGGAAATAATATCACCAGCTCGCTGCATTAGTGACTGCTGCTCTGGGCTATTTTCTTTAACCATTGGCAATTGATTAACAATCCCGCTAACTTCACGCACTTTAGCAAAAGTATCAATGATTGCTAAGGTTGTTTCGGTTGCTTTTGGACTTTTAAGGATAGTTGCTAACATGTATAACCCTCGCTCAGTAAAAGCTTTGGGTAAAGTTGACGAAAATTTTAATTTTTTGAGGTGGTCACAATTTGTGACCACCTCTATTTTTTCTTCTGTCGTTAGCTCAAATACATATTCATCAGGAAATTTTTCAGGATTTCGACTAACCGCTTGATTAATTTCTTTAGTCTCTACACCATATAGTTCAGCAACATCACTATCAATAATAATTTTTTGGTCTCGAACTTCAATGATCTTATTCTCGACTTCTTCATAGTTTATAACATTCATCTAACTCTTTCAAAACAAGCATACGCAATTTTAAACCATAACCACTCTATTTGTAGCCAGTACCACAGCCCATACCGCCATTTGAACCTTAATAAAACATCAATTCAATGGTAGCAATATTAAGTACCACAATATTGTACAGTTAGATTAATTTTTACGGCGAATAAAGCTATTTTTATTGGCACGAAGTTTAAGCACCATTAAAATTGCTTCTTTAAAGATACTACCTGACATTTTTGATTGCCCCAATACTCGGTCTTCAAAAATAATTGGCAATTCTTTAATTTTAAAACCATTCAAATAAGTCTTATATGTAGTTTCAATTTGAAACGAGTATCCGGTTGACTGAAGCTCATTAACCCCAATAGTTGCTAAAACCTCGCGGCGAAAACATTTAAAACCGCCAGTTAGATCATTAAATGGCAAGCCTAAAATAATTTTTGCATAGAGGCTACCACCACGACTGATAATTTTACGCTTCAAGCTCCAATTAACGACACCACCGCCAGCCACATAACGACTACCCAAAACTAAGTCATAACTCTCTAAGCTTTTAAACATTTCTGGTAGGTATTTAGGACTATGCGAGAAATCAGCATCCATTTGCCCAATTAGATCATAATCGCGCTCTAAGCCCCAATTGAACCCAGCCACGTAAGCCGTACCCAAACCGAGTTTACCCGCGCGTTTCATCAAAAAAAGCTGTCCGGCATACTTTTCAGCCATCAAACGCTCAACAATTTCATAAGTTTTATCCGGTGAATTATCATCAATCACTAAAACATGCGTATCCGGCACATAGCTAAACACTTCAGCTAATAATTTTTCAATATTGTCTTTTTCATTATATGTTGCAATAATTATCATTTTTTTCATAGTTATACTTTGAACCTTCATAAGTTGAGCTTTTATGTATAGACTCTAAGTGATCTCAATTATAGCTAGGAGTATTGATGAAAAAGGCGACGCAGTGTAGAAAAACTACATAAGGAGTCTTTTTTAGCAATACGACAACGCTAGAATTGTGAGCACGACGAGTGTAGCCCCTTAATTGCTTAGCCGATATACATAAAGTTTATTATTCACAAAACTATCCCGGTAACCAACCGTAGGTAGTGCTTCAATATTTTTAAAATATGCTTTAAGCTGTTCTTGATAAATTGGATCGTTGCCATCACAGAAATACACTGCATTTTTAATCGGTAGACTTAAATTTTTATTCCAGTCACTATAGCTGTTGCTATATTTAAAATTACTCAGCACATAGGTGCGTCCACGATTTAAATAGTACCAGCCACGTGAAGCATTACCATAATCACAAGCCAAAATTATATCATCAGCCTGTAAATAGTTATTATTGATCTGGTTATAAAGTTGAGCATTACCCATAAAAGCATTAATTGCCGGGATTTTACTGCGATACTCCCGCGGAACAAATGTACGCGGCATCTTAACTATCGGTAATAAGATTAACACCAAAGTAATCGCCACACGATAAGTCCATTTTATATTATATTCTGCAAGACAGGCAGCCAGAAAAATAATTCCGCCAATAAAGGCAGGTGCTACCCAATTGGCTTCCATAAATTTATATAAACTATTATAAGCAAAGAATAAAACCACAAAGACAAAGATAGACACCAATAAAAGATACTTGGGATTATGAATAAGCTGCTTACGCTTAATAAATATAAAGGTTAGTAATGGTAAAGAAATAAATGGATTAGCAGCACCAATAGTTGCACCGATATAATCCCAAAGCCCAGCCAGATTTATCTGTCGTTCGCTCGCTACCCCATGGTGAAATTGAAAAGCGAATGACGCCCAATCATGCTGATAATTCCAAATAATTACCGGACTGAACACCAGTAGAGCCAAAAGCAATGCTAGATAAACATCTTTTTTGAAGAGTAAATGACGTTTTTGTGGACTTAATAATAAAAAAATCAGCACTCCGGGCAAAATTAAGATCGCGGTATATTTGGATAATAACGCACAACCTAAAGCGACTCCAGCTGCATAGATTGCACTTTTTTTCTCAAAGAGCAGCCCTTGAATCAGGAAATATAACGTTATGCTCCAGAACATCATCAGCGGACAATCGATCGTAGTAATAAAAAAATCACCCTCCAAGATTGGCCATGCCAGCGCCATAATTATAGAAATATCAGCCGCTTTTTGTCCAAATAGGCGCTTGGTGCTTAAATAAATCATGATAATCGTAACCGTGCTACAAATCACAGCAGTTAAGCGAATAAAAAATGCTTGGTCAGATAACAATGTAGTTAAGCGAATTAAATATGCAATCATTGGTGGATGGTCATAATATGAAAGCTGAAGATTTTTACTCCACACCCAATAATACGCCTCATCAAAATGTAACTGCAAATTCTGATTAAACATTATATGCGTAAAAACCACCAAAACGAATAGCAATAAAACTTTAAGATTCATTCGCTGCATAGTTAGCTCACCTGCTTATTCATAAAATATTTATCGACTAACTTAGTTACCAATATATTCACCACCCAGACTAAAATTGCTGCCATAAAGATATCACTGATATAATGCCCACCCTGTAAGAAACGAACCACCCCGACCAGAACAAAACCTACGCCACATAAAGTTATACCTAATTTACGCCGCCTGGCAGCAATAAACGGTACACCGATAAACGCACCAATTGAGACATGCCCAGATGGAAAACTATTATCTTTTGGACGTCCTAAATGTGGTTGCCAAGGAAATGAAAATGGATGATGATCCCGAATTACCTGATACGGTCTTGCCCGCCCCCAATTATCTTTAAACAGGGTATTTACCAATAATCCTGGCCCCAAGGCTAGACTTAAGTAGCTAATCAGCACCATTCGACGCACAGCATTTTTCTGCCTGGTTGAAGATTTGCGCTTACGGATTAAAATAACTAACGGAACGACGATTAATAAAACCGTTGAGACTGAGACAGCATAATAAACTACTTTACACCAAAGGCTTAGCTCGCCATAAAAATGATTAGTTTTAAAATCAAAAGGAACGATGGCGTACTGTTGATCCAAGTATGGACTTAAACCAAGAACAAGCAAACTGCAAAAAAACAAGATTATAAGGTACTTTTTTAGAGGTGTCATATTTCATTCTGCTAAATTATTTAGCATAATTCTAACATGATTTAATAACTTTTGTGCCGAATGATGGATCAAGATGCAAAGTAATACAAGACGACAAGATATGGATTTTGATAACTTAAAAACGATACTTGGGATAAACAAGGTAATTTGATGTGGCGGAAGCTGTGAGATTCGAACTCACGAAGGACTTGCATCCTTGCCAGTTTTCAAGACTGGTGCATTCAACCGCTCTGCCAAGCTTCCTTTAGGTTGAGAACGGTATTATAACCACAGACAATTATCTTTTGCAACTTTTTTTTCAGTAATGCACTCTCTTTATTGCGCTGCAATAAAATATCCTACTGAAATCATGCTATAATTCGGAAGTTTTTACGCCATAAAATAAAAGATAATCGATACTAAAACAACTCCAGCCACATGGCTTTCCTAAATAGGACTATAAATCAACTAAAGCGCATTTATCGTAACTCATTAATAATCTATTGTGGCTTTAGTCTACTTATTTTTATTTCATGCTTAATCATGATTAGACCAATTAACCAACTAATTCAAGGAATAACGACGTGACAAAAAAGAGCTCTGATACTTTTGAAAGTGCAATTAATCAACTAGAAACTATCATTCGGGACATTGAAAATAATCAAATTGATTTAGAAAGTGCATTAAATCAGTATAAACATGGCATGGAACTGGTAAAATTCTGTCAGGACAAGCTTCGTGATGTCGAGCAAAAGATTAAAATTCTCGATCAGGAGACGAATCAACTGAAGAACTTTCAAACGGAATAATATGCTGAACTTAGAACAATGGCGAATAGAGACCTTGGATGAAATTGAACAGTCTTTAAACCAAATCTTAACTATCCCGAGTAGCTGCTCATATTTGCTTGATGCTATTCGTTACTCAACGTTGGATGGCGGCAAACGAATTCGACCTCTGTTTACTATGGCAGCAGGCAGCTTAAATAATGCCAATCCGTTAAATTGTCGCTTGATTGGTTGTGCTATTGAGATGATTCATTGTTTTTCGTTGATTCATGACGATCTTCCAATTATGGATAATGACGATTTACGGCGCGGAAAACCAACTAATCATAAGGTCTATGGCGATGCAGTTGCACTCTTGGCTGGTGATGCCCTTCACGCATTATGTTTTGAAGTACTAAGTTCAACCCAGCTAAGCATCGCCCCTGAGCGTAAACTACAAATTATTGCATTAATTGCCAAGTCGATTGGGATTGAAGGAATGGTTTGTGGACAAACCATTGATTGGCTTAGCACTGGGAAACAAATTAATCTGCAACAGCTTCAACAAATGCACAACTTAAAAACTGGAGCTTTGCTACGTGCCGCAATTTTAACCGGGTATTTAGCCGGAGATGAATTTAATCAGCAGCAATATGCAGATATTGACGTGATTGCGCAAAAAATTGGTCTACTTTTTCAAATTATCGATGATATTATTGATGTAACTGAAGATACAGATACACTTGGTAAAACGGCAAATAAAGACTCCGAGCAGGATAAAGCGACCTATGTCAATATATTGGGGCTGGAAACAGCACAAGAAACAGCTAAGCAGCTTCATTTTGAAGTTGTCGAGTTACTACAAAAACTTAAATATAGTTCACAGTTAGAATTCTTAGCTGATACGGTTTATTATCGCAACTCTTAGATAAAAGATAAATATACATGACTCATCAACAATTACTACACAAAATTAATTACCCACATGAATTGAGGCAATTAAACCGTCAGGAACTCTATACTCTTGCTCAGGAATTACGCAGCTTTATTTTGAGTAATGTTAGTAAAACCGGCGGACATTTAGCATCAAATTTGGGATGTGTCGAGTTAACCATAGCTTTGCACTATGTCTATAACACCCCTGAGGATGCATTGGTCTGGGATGTTGGTCATCAATCTTACCCGCATAAAATCCTGACTGGACGCCGAGAAAAAATGGACAGTTTACGCCAAATGGGAGGATTGTCTGGCTTTCCAAAACGCGGAGAAAGTGGGTATGACACCTTTGATGTTGGTCATTCATCAACTTCAATTTCTGCAGCACTGGGAATGGCAGTTGCTAATCAACTTCGCGGACGGGATAATAAAGTAGTCGCGATAATCGGCGATGGCTCAATGACTGCAGGTCTTGCCTTTGAAGGGCTGAATAATGCTGGCTGGTTAGAAACTGATATGCTGGTAGTTCTCAATGACAACGAAATGTCAATTTCCGAGAGCGTTGGTGCAATTAGCTCATACTTATCGCAAATTCTTGCCAGCCGCTTTTATAACAAAGTCAAAGGCACGGCCAATAAAGCGCTCAGTATTATGCCGGGGATGCAAAAACTGGCGCATAAAGTTGAAGAGCATATGAAAGGCATGGTAATGCCAAGCACAATGTTTGAAGAGCTGGGATTTAATTATATCGGACCAATTGACGGACATGATTTAGAACAGCTTATCGACACCTTGAGCGAACTTAAAAATTTACCCGGTCCACAATTCTTGCATGTCGTTACCAAAAAAGGACAAGGTTATAAATTAGCGGAAAACGATCCAATCGGTTATCATGGGGTCAATAAATTTAACCCCAATGAAGGAATGGTTAGCAATAAAAGTACTGCGCTAAGCTATATGCATGTTTTTGGCAAGTTTCTCTGTGATATAGCTAAAATTGATGATGAATTTATTGCAATCACTCCCGCGATGCGCGAAGGATCTGGAATGGTTGAATTTGCAAAACTATACCCTGAGAAGTTTTTTGATGTTGGGATCGCCGAACAGCATGCAATTACATTTGCCGGGGGTGCTGCCACTAAAGGAATTAAACCAATTGTGGCAATCTATTCAACCTTTTTACAACGTGGCTATGATCAGCTTATTCATGATGTTGCGTTACAGGAAGTTTCAGTTTTATTCGCGATTGACCGTGCTGGTGTGGTTGGTGCAGATGGTCCAACTCATATTGGGGCGTTTGATTTGAGCTTCTTACGTTGCATTCCTAATCTAATAATCATGACACCAAGTGATGAGAATGAGTGCTATCAAATGCTTTATACTGGCTTTAGAATCAATAATCAATCATGTGCGGTACGCTACCCTCGTGGTGCAGGTATCGGACAAGAATTAGATACTGAGTTTAAAATGATTCCAATCGGTAAAGGGCGTGTAGTTCGAGAAGGTCACAAAATTGCTATTTTGGCATTTGGTTCAATGTTACAGCCCGCGCGTGAAGCTGCACAAGAAATTGATGCAAGCGTTTGCGATATGCGTTTTGTTAAACCTCTGGATCGTGATTTACTAGTGCAAATCGCTAAAACTCATGAGTTTATTGTAACAATCGAAGAAAATGTGATTGCGGGAGGCGCAGGATCAGCTTGTGCAGAGGCGTTGCAGGATTTAAATATTCAGCGACCAATATTACATTTGGGAATTCCAGATCAATTTATTGAGCATGGAGATCCTAAATTATTACTAGCATCAATCGGATTAGATGGTGTGGGGATTCTTAATTCTATTCGCCAAAAAAACTGGTTTTAAAATAATCTTTAGAAGGAACTATAAATAATGAAAAAAATACTCATCGTACTTGCTGCGACTACTTCAATCCATGCTTTCGCTGACAAAGTTTATCTTGAACCACAATATACCGTGGCAATTGAGTCAGCCAGCTTTGAATCCAGCACACAAAATTTTACTACTAAAACACTAACGCCAATAGTCTATGAAGATCGTCTATTGCCAGCTGGAGAAAGTATTGTCCTAAGCTGTGAAAATAATAAGCATATAATTCGCAAAATAGACCAACAAGAACTAAAAATCCCAGTACAACTTGCCAATAATACCAAACAAGCAACTAATTGTGCAAGCCCTAACCTTGGTCTATTCTGGGCTCAGGATGAATATAAAATTAAGAACGATAATATTGTAAGCATTGATGATAAAAAATTTAGCGTGATTCCTTTTAGTGCAACAATTCCATCTTCAGCAGATGGTAAAATTGTCAGTGTTAGCAGTGATGGTAATTTAATTAATCTATTGGTAAATAAAGCCAAATATTTTAAAAAAGCGCAATTCTACGGCACAATCGATGGAATTAGTTATTTGCTCCAATCAAGTAACGATGACAAAAAATTTACCGTCCATGTAGCTGATTTGCAAAAATTACTGGTTACCGATGAAAACGGGCAAGTTCTGGCAAGCATTGACTTCCCAAGTTACGAATAATTAATATCACTACAATCAAAAAAGTATAGCACAATCGCTATACTTTTTTTAATGACTTCCACGCCACGGGTTTGCGCAAAGCCCCCCCTCCAAATCCATAGCTAAACCAGCTATTTTATAACTTGACTTGAAATAAAGATATAATCATCGTTAATTTACACATAAAAATCATCATAATGCGTTTTAAATTACATCTCAAATTAATATTACTTTACTCAAATCAGACAGAGAAAGCTAGTATCACGACTTAAATCAAACACTACAAAACATAGACAACTCAAGCATAATACACTGTAACAAAACAACTTACTCAAGTACAACAGATTAAATAAAACTAACTCAAGACACCTAATTCTATACCCCTTTATAAATACAACTCACATGTATCCATGGACTAAAATGTGGTTGTTGATTTCATTTTATTGTTTGATAATACATTCTGCAAATGGCAATATGCATTGCTTGGAGGCAAGAAATATTATTAGTTTGCATAACTTCAAATTTTAACTTATAAAGGAATTAGAGCAAGATGAGAAATCATAAATTAAAAGTATTGAGTATTGCATTGCTACTTCTAGGTGGATGTACTAGTGGTGGTAATAACTCTGCTACAGGTGCTCCTGTAATTGAACCAATTGCCACACAACAAAAAATATTCTTTGATGACATAAGTCAAATCCCTGCACAAGGTACAGATAAAAGTTTTATTATTCGCTTGCATAACAACAGTAGCCGACTTAGTTTACAAAGCATCGGTGTGCTTGATCCGACTAACAATAAAGTAGTGAATGATTTAGCAGATGTGAAAAGTGATATGTGCTCAACTATTCCTGCTAATAATAATTGCAGCTTAAATATAGTGCCTCATTTACAAAAATCAGGTAGCTTTATTTTGCAAGCAAAATTAACCGATAATAAAGGCAAGCTACACACAGTTAACCAATTGATTCGCCTGAGCGATAAAATAGCATCCAACAATGGGATTTTGTTTGATAATGATTTGACAAGCGTTAGCGCTCCAGAGGGGGTTTATCATCTGGCATTGCCGGTGATGCTTGATGAGCAGTTTGATAAACTCAAGGCCAGCAATGGTAGCGTGTTGTGTTCAGGCGGCTTTAACCCGGGGAGCAACTGTACTTATTTTGTTGATGGTAAGGCTTTAGGTGATAATACACTGGTAGCAACTAAACTTGAAGGTTACCGCAATGGTAAACTAGTTGCAACTAGATCTTATACGACACGGGCAACTACAGATATTCGCGCTAACTTGTTGATTTCCCAACCCGAGGATATTACTATTGCGGAGAATGCCAGCGAAAGTAGCGTGAATATTATTTTATTCAATAATGGTCTTGCGTCAGCGACCAGCATAGTTCCTGGAGTGACTGATGCTAATAGTCGTTTGAGTATTCTAGCAAGTACTTGTCCGACAGACTTAGCACCCGGTGCAAATTGTAACTTTAGCGTAAAAGCACAAAGTGAAGTCCACGGAGCTGGTACAGTAGAGGCAGAGTATCATAACGGTATTACTGTAGATAAAGTTAGCACCAATATTGTCTATACTAAAGCAAATCTTCCGGCTAAACTTGTCCTGAGTTCTGTAGCGGGTAGTTTGAGTAATTCATTTGTTGGAATTCCGGCTACTGAATATTTAGTAATCTCAAATACTGGTACAAGAAAACTAACTGCGCTTAGCTATAAATTGGATAAGACTACTGATTTTATGCTTAGCGGAGCTAGCTCTGGTGTAGTGACTGCCTGGGAACTAGTGGTTCCTTAGTGCTTGAACCAGCACAAAAATGCGCTTTAAAAGTAGTTTACACACCAACTGCTGCAAGCACTGGGTTCAATGAGTATAAGTTATCAGTTATTGGTAACTATACTAACTCCAACAATTTAACAGCAAGCATTATTAGTGAGTTAAGCCGTCCATACTCAGCATTGGGTGCGGCAAATGTATTAGGGTTAAGCGCAGAGAGCTTTAATATTATAGCTAAAATAAATACAACAGAATCACGTAATTTAGTGGTGACTAATAGCAGTCCATTTGATGTAACTTTAGGTACTCTAGCACTTAATCCGACCTCCTCTGTGACTGGTTTGACGATTAATGGAGTTCCTGCGAGTGGAAACAGGTGTATGGATAATAGCGTTCTTAGTAATGGCAGTAGTTGTAATATTGTGGTTAAGTATGATGCGCCAGCTACAGCTATTGCTGCAACTTCGGCTAATCTAGTTATTCCTGTTACTAAAATTGGAACTACGACTGCTCCAGCAAACACTAAACGTGAAGCTAATATTACTGTGCGTGCGGTTACTAACTTTGCTCCAGCAAATATTCAAGTTGTGATTACGCCTCCAAGTCCATTACCAAGTGGTGTTTCGGCGGCAGGTTTAAATACTTATAGTATCCTTGGATTGCCTGGAAATAGTCTTAAATTAACCTATAAATTTACTGCTGAAACTGGTAAAGGTGATGCGGCTTCATTTAATGTTAGCTCGGCGGGATTACCTGTTGGTGCGCAGATTATTTCGACAGGCACTACTTGTCCAACCGATGTAGCTGTAACTAGTCTTAATGCCAGCCAGAGTTGTGAGGTTGTAGTTGAAGCACCTCGTGCGAGCTTAGTTGTAAATGGGCTGCTGACTAATAGTCAGATTAACATTAAATTACCATATAGCTGGCAAGATGTGAATAGTACTGGTGTGCCTCAATTTAATAAACTGGATGCGACTGAGCAAATAATTAATGTCACAACTGATTGGTTGAATAATTTAAGCGTAATAGCGACTAAGGACTTTAGCATCATTGGTGATCTTGCAACTACAACAATTACTGCCAAGTTTAATAATACTGTAGCTGGTTCCGGTGTGACTTTCCCATTGATTGTTTACTCATCGATTGCAGGAAATCTATCGACTAATGCTCAATGTTTCATCCAGAAAGGACTGACTTCTTGTGAGCTTAACTTGAGTATCCCAGCCATAATGCCAAATGCTACATATTATGTAGATACCATAATTACGGATAGCAGTACTCAACCCCGAACTTACCGCAAAAGTGTTTCAGTTACTAAAAAATAATTTATAAATTTATCTTTTAACAAAGAGTGGTGACTCAATCACTCTTTGTTACTCTTCATTAATGTTTTTATATTTAAGTGTGTGAAAAAATGACTTCAATAAAACTAAAATCGTTCAAACTAGTATATCTGTTATCATTAATAAGTTTACTTAGCGCATGTAACGGTGGTATTACTCCCAATAAACCTAGTTCTAATGCTAATCAGGTCATAATGGCGCAAGAAATTTCGTTTGATCAAATAGGACAGATTCCGGCTGACGATAAGCCGCATAGCTATTTTATTCGCTTATTTAATTATAGTGATAATGATTATCAGTTAAAGCAGTTAAGCTTAACTAATATCACTACCCCCCAACTAGCCAAAGAAATAATGCTTGATGCTTTAGGCTGTAAAAAAATTAGCGCACATGGCGAATGTGAAATTAAACTCAGCGGAATTTTTAAGCAAGCCAAGAGCTATCTAATCAAAGCCATACTTAGTGATGCCACAGGTGCCGAAGTAAATACGCATCAGATGTTACGCGTAGTGGAGTATCCCGCAGTAGATGCGATTGAATTGCCTGGTTATGGCAATGCCATAGCAAATGTTAGCACCAATCAGCAATTAAATCTAGTCTTACCCTTTATCTTGCGCAATGATCTAAGCCAGCTAAACACGGTAGATAGCGCCAATATTCATTGTGAAAATAATTATTATCGTAAAGGTAGTGCTTGTAGCTATCAGTTAAGCACTAATTTTCAAAATAGCCAAGAAGTAACTACTCATATCAGCGCAACAACTATGCAAGGGATTAAATCCATCGCTAACAGCATAAGCAAAATCACAACCGCTCAGCAGGCTAATTTATTGGTTTCTCAAGCACGCGAGATCGACTTATCAACATCGCCTGCTAATCCATCTACAACAATTAGTCTTTATAATAATGGTACTACAGTGGCACAAAATATCCAGCTCCAATTGCCCGCGGATAAACAATTAAAAGTACTTGATGGTGCAACTAACTGCACGACAACACTTGTACCGGGTACGAGTTGTAACTATACTTTGAGGGTAGAAAAGATTGAGCAGAGTGCTATTAAAGATATTAGTCTTAGTTATCAGGCACACTCAGGGGCAATTACTGAAGAGCTTAAGCTTCCGCTAGTGGTAATCGCTCCAGCCCATAAGCTTGAGCTACTCTTAGAGCCAGATCGTTCATTTGATACGGCTAGGGTTGCTGTAGACTATCCGCTATTGCTAAAAGTTAAAAATACAGGTACGCAGACGATGAGTAATCTTCGAGTCAATGGAGACCCATTTGATATCACTGGGTATCAGATGGGTAGTGCACTTTCCTTATGTAGGCTCAATGACGCGAGTTTTAATCTAGTCCCTGATACATCCTGTTATGTTTATGCACGAGTAGACAATAATCCAGACGTGGAGCTGTCAACTACTGGAACTGTCACCCTCACAGCTGATGCCAAGAATAATACTGCGAGTTATTTAGCTAAGCAGGATAACATCAATATTGCGCCGGATAGTGCGCTGCAAGTTAACTATCTCGCAGGACTAGAGTGGAGTTGGTTAGAGTATTATCAAAATGATAATTACTTAGATAAGATAACCGTAAAAAACATCGGTAGTCGGGCAACCACTCCGCAATTAGAAGTGCTATTACCAACAGAGGTATTTAATGT
>Ga0214919_10003110_pt1 | contig 25431 bp, 19 predicted proteins | sample LL1503_MetaG_FD_177994 | JGI IMG/M metagenome (GOLD analysis project Ga0214919, IMG submission 177994) | Freshwater microbial communities from Lake Lanier, Atlanta, Georgia, United States - LL-1503 | ecosystem: Environmental > Aquatic > Freshwater > Lake | place: USA: Georgia | collected... | reverse complement strand
CCCCTGCGGTTGTCCCCCCCCCCCAAAGACCCACACTTCTAGAGCCGCTACCGGACCCGTGGTTCCCCAACCGCGGGTCCTTTTCTTTTCCCGGCGCTTCCTTTTGCCGGCACTTTGTCAGAAGCACTTTCTTTCGCCGGCAATGGGGTCTCGCCGCTGCATTGACGGTGCTTTTCGCCGCGGCAGCACCATCCCCTTGCGAGGGATCAGACCACCCTTATAACGCGATTGTGGTTTGGTCATTTACCATCTCGTAAGGCGATCAGGATTCGCAGCACGTGGCCGGAACAAGGACGGATCGACTCAAGGAAAGGTCGATCGGCAGGAGTCAGGGATGGATCGATGTGGTGAGGGCGCGTTGGGCGGTGAGGCAGCGACAGGGCTTCAGCCTCGTCGAACTGCTCGTGGTGATCGCCGTCATCGCGATCCTCGTCGGGCTGCTGCTGCCAGCGATCCAGGCCGGTCGGGAGTCGGCCCGGCGGGTGACATGCCAGCACAACCTGCGGCAGCTGGCCGTGGCGGTGCTCAACTACGAGTCGGGAAGCCGCCGTCTGCCGGCCGCGGCGATCGTCAGCGAGGCGATCAGTCCGGCGACCTGTACGGGCTGCTGGAACCCCTGGGCCGAGGCCCAGCTGGCATCCTTCACCCCGGGCACGAAACACGGCTCAGGCTGGATGCTGGCAGTGCTGCCGTTCTTGGAGCAGACGTCTCTCTTCAACCGTTGGGACCGCACCACCAACCTGCTTGGGAATGCCGCCGTAGCCCAGACCGACATTCCATCGCTCTACTGCCCCACTCGCCGCTCCGGCATCCGCACTGCCCGCGACGATCATAAAAATCTCGTGCAGAGCAGCTGGAGGGGCGGCGGTACCGACTACGGCGGCTGCTACGGCCGCGGCGACGGCTTCGTCAATGACACGGCCGACGACCACCGCTTCGCAGATACCGACACTCCGATCAGCGGCTCCACGGGCAATCGCCAGGGCATGTTTCTTCCCAACGTGGGCAGGCTGTTATCCGCGGCGACGGATGGGCTCGTCAGCACGATCATGCTGGGCGAACTGCAACGTCTGCGGCCGCTCGCCGGGGGCAGCGGCGCCGCCAACACCTACAACCGCACCAGCCACGACGGGTGGGCAGCCGGGGGCGTGGCCACGCTCTTCGTGACCGCAACCGATCCCGGCCACTCCAATCCCGGCGGGTTGAACAACCTCTTTTTCGAGTCGCCTGGCAGCGACCACGCGGGCGGCGGCTTCTTTGCGATGGCCGACGGTTCGGTGCAGTGGCTCAACGAGTTCATCGATGCCAAAGACAACAACGCCGTTTTCCCACTGCTCGGCTCGATGCGGGATGGAGCCGTCGCCAGCCTTGCCACGGCGGGCTATTGACCTGATCGGGAGTCCCTCGCGATGCCCTCCATCTGGTCCTCCTCCAACCAGCTTCGACAGATCGCGTGTGCGATCACCGTGCTGACCGTCCTCGGCTGCTCCCGCTCGCAACAGCCACCGCTGGGACTGGTCGGTGGCACAGTCAGGCTCGACGGCCAGGCTCTCGCCAACGCGACCGTGCGGTTCACGCCGGCAGGGCCGGGCCGCACCTCAGAAGGTATCACCGATGCCAACGGCCGCTACGAACTCCGCTACCTGCGTGCCATACCCGGCGCCAACATCGACCAACACACCGTGCGGATCACGACTGCCAGCGAGGCGAACGGAGGACGAGAACTGCTGCCGCCGCGCTACCATGCCCGCTCGCAACTTGAGGCGAGCGTCGTCTCCGGAACGAACAGACTCGACTTTGATCTTCGTTCGAAGGGGCCCTGACTGTCGGTGAAGCAGCCATCCCTGACCTGCCGCACAACCCCTCCACATGGAGGGGCTCGTCCTCCAAAATGACACATGCACGTGTCATTTCGTGCGCGCCATTCCCGTTTCGTGCGCGCCGTTGCGAATTTCTGCTTTTTTCGTGGACAAATAGAAAGGTTTATCTAAGGTGAATTCATCGGCACGAAGCCACCCACGATCACGCCGTTACCGGTCCAGCGTTGGTGGTGACAGGATTCATCGATGCCGACCCTCGCCGCCCCTCTCAAAGAGCGACCTCGCATGGACGAGCCGACAGCCCACGACACCGAGCTGAAATCGGGGAGTCTTCAGTTCGAGTCATCGCCGCGGAAACGAACCTCGGCCGCTCACAACGCGAGGCAGATCGATCTCTCCGTGATCATGCCGACGAACTTCTGGTCGGGCACGTTCGAACGGTGCGCGCGGCGGGTGTTGTCACTGCTCGACGAGACGACGGTCAACGCGGAAGTCGTGTTCGTATTCGATGGCGCACCCCCTCCGACGCCCGCGTGGCTCGTCCGCCCCGATGTCAGGATCGTGAAGACGGGCGCCCGTTCCGGGCCGGCGATCGCCCGCAACCTCGCCGCGGAGTCGGCCCGGGGCCAGATCCTGTTCTTCCTCGATGCCGATGTGGAACTCGCTGCCGACGCCATCGACCGCGTTCAGGCCGCGTTCGCGGCCGATCCGGATCTGGTCGGCCTGTTCGGCGCGTATGATGACGAACCGGCTGCCGTTGGCCTGGCCAGCACCTTTCGAAGCCTGCTGCATCACCACACCCACATCTCCCATCCCGGCACCGCCGGCACGTTCTGGTCAGGCTGTGGGGCAATGCGGAAGACGGCATTCCTCGATGTCGGCGGGTTTAGCCGGAAGTACGCCTATCCGTGCGTGGAGGACATCGAACTGGGCATGCGGGTCGCCGCCAATGGCGGCAAGATCCTGCTAACGCCTGAAGTGCGGTGCAAGCATGTCAAGTATTGGACGCTCGCCTCGATGGTGGTGGCCGACATCGTGCAACGGGCCGCGCCCTGGACCCGCCTCATCGTCAATAGCCACGAGCCTCCTGCCACGCTGAACCTCGACTGGCGGGGGCGACTCAGCGGCATCTCTTCTGTGCTTCTGGCGGTCTGTCTGATCGTCTCGTTGTTCGTGCCGGTTGCCCTGTGGGCGGCTCTGGCCTGCGGACTTGTCGTTTTCGCGCTGAACAGCGACTTCTACCGTTTGTGCCTCCGGAAACACGGCCCCGGCTTCGCCGTTGCGTCGATCGCCCTCCATTGGCTCTATTTTTTCTACAGCTCGCTGACATTTGGCGTGGTCACACTCCACGAACTCTGGGTGCGCTCCCGCCGATCAACCGCGGCCGGTTCCCGCGTGGTTCAGCCAACCGCGGCCATCATGCTGGCGGCGAAGGCTTCAGAGCTGCCCCGCTTCGGCCAATAGTCACAGCCCCGTCTCGCGGAGGTGCTGCACGAGAATTCGCTCGAGTTCGGCGATCGTAACCGGGTGATGGTGCACCTGCGTGTGCTTGGCTGGCACCAGCACCTCGCTCACCACGCCCGGCAACCGGGCGCTCGACACCGGCACGATGCAATCGCCGCCGGCGTTGACGGGTGACCGGTGGGCGTTGCCGATGATGCTGTGTGTGGTCACCCAGCAGGGCACCCGCAGCCCGCGCAGCGACTGCAGGATCGTGGAGTCGGGCTCGAGCACATCGATCGTCGTCGGCAGACTGCGTTCGTAGTCCGGCCGGAATGATCCCGGATTGGCACCGACGATCTCGTCGTGGATCGCCTTCATCTCGGCAGGCTGCTGCACCGTGAGCGACGCCGCCCGGCCGACTCCGAGCGAGGCCAGCATCGAGCCGCTGTGCGGGGTGGCGATGAACACCACCCGCTTCACGAATGGCAGTGGGTGGAAGAAGTAGGCCGGCTTCACCTGGCGGCGGAGTTCCGGCCGCATGCGGATCTCCTCGAACGGCCGGCAGGCGACGGAATCCCACATCGCCGTACCGGGCTCCACCACCTGAAGCTTCGCGTGAAGACCGCCCATGCTGTGGCCGACGAGCACCAGTGATTTGAGCGCCGGGTCGGTGCCCTGTGGATCGAGTCGCCGCACGGCCGAGGTGAGTTCGCGACGGAGCATCGCCGCCGACTGCAAAAACGAGGCGCCGGTCGGATAGTGGTAGAGCCAGGCCTCGAACCGTCGGTGAAAGGTCGGCCAGGCCCGCAGTTCATTGAGCATGTCGAACCACGTGCCCTCGTCGCTGGCCAGCCCGTGGATGAACACGACCGGAATCTTCCCGGGCTGATGCGGCTGGAGAAATTCCAGCTTCGGCTGCGTGTCGCCCACACCGAAGGGCTGGATGAACCCCTGGATGGCATTGGTCTTGGGGAGGCTCTCGAGCATGTCGAGGAGCGGTGCGGTGAGATCCGCTGCGAGCAGTGGACGGGCGGGTCCGATGTGAACGGCGGCGATGTCCACGGGGTTGGCCAGATCGAGGATGGCCGGCGCATGGTCGCGCGACAACGGGCCCGAGAATTTTTCGAGCGCATTTTCTTCGCCAGGCATCTGGAACCGCAGCACCGCGGTGGCGGCGATCGACTGCCGCGTCGGCGCGAAATCCCGCGACACGCTTCCTTCGCTCCCCTTTGCCAGCCGCACCGACACCGGCAGGCCGAACCCGCCGCGGACATGCCGACGCGAGATCCGCGTGTCGTCCGGACGGCAGGCCGCCTCGATCGACTCGATCGAGGCGGCATCGACCGACAGCGACCGCGTCTGGATCGGCACACAGACCGGCTTCCACGTGGGACCAACCATGAGCCCCTGCCCCGTCAGCCGGCCATGGCAGTGGGCGGATTCAAGCAACCCCTGCAACGCGTCGGCATAGATCTCCGAGGCCTCGCAGAGAATCTCCGCTGAACCTGGGCAGGTCCAAACGGCGTTCCAGGCCTCCTCGCAGGCGGTGTAGTAGCCATCGACCGCGTGCCAGTCACATTTCTTCGCCAGTTCGGCGGACGAGGAGGTGAGTTCGCGGGCCCGGCGCAGATGGCCCTCTGCGACCCGCTCGGGCGGCACCGCTGGAGCCAGCGACATCTTTGGCGACGGGGCTGCCAGCCCCTCGGCGGCCGGCACGGCACGCACACCCAGCGCGACCGCCAGGCCGAGCACCGCGACCATGACCATGACCAGTTCGGCACGGACGCCAGTACGAACGCTGATCACGCGAAGCCCCCCTTCCGCCTTCTATCGGCGGCAGAGGGCCTTGTTCGCCGTCTTCATGGCACAACCGGCACACCCGCCGCAGCCTGCCCGAACTGCCCGTCGGCTGTCAGGTTCGTGCCGCGGCGTGCTCTTCGGCCACGAGTTCCATGTCGGCGCTGAGATACTTCACGGCTGCCGACGGCGCGAGGTTGAAGTAGACACGGCCCGCCGTGCACCAGCGAGTGCCGTCGTAGAGGAATTCCGCCGTGGCGGCCCGCACGTTCGACACCGCTTCAACTTCCTCCATACCGCCACCTTCCACCGCCTCAAAGCTCACCTCGATCGCCACCAGCGCCTTCAGGCTCTGGTTGCGGCGATCACGGACGTAGATCACGTCGTCGTCGAAGGAGACGTTCGTCCACATCAGGCCCCGCGGCTTGCCGGTGGCGGCGGCCCGATCGATGAACTTGGCCTCCAGTTGTTCCCGTTGCCGGTGAAAATCCCGCTGGATGCGGGCCAACTGTTCGGCACGCCGCGCGGCACGAATGGGCCGGAGCGCTACCGCGATCGCGGTGCCGGCCAGGGCGGCGAGGGCTCCCGCAACGATGATCGACACGATGTTGCCCACGGTCTGACCTGCTGAGGATGTTCATCCGGACCACACGAAGTGTACGGGCCGGGATCGGCCCGTCAAAACCGATTGTCGGCCCGAGCTGCGGCCACGGCACAACACGACGGCCAGAGTCGGTCCAAACCACCAGAAAAACGTACACTGCCGCGTCCGTCCGCCGCGAACAGCCCCACCCCCCACTGTCTTCTCACCAGAGCCCCATGAAGTCGAAAACAGCACGCGCAACACCTCGAAAAAAAGTCCTCACTCCCCTGAGGAAATCCCCGGCTCGGCCAGCCGCTTCGCGTCGCGGCAACTCTGGCCGGGTCGTGGGTGCCCATCAGTCGATTGCCGGCGGCCTGAGCCGGGCGGTAGAGCGTGCCGTGGAGACAGGCTGCCACTGTCTGCAGGTGTTCACGCGCAACATCAACCGCTGGGACGTCTCGCCGATCGACGCCGCCAATGCGGAGGCCTTCAAGACCGCAGTCAAGGCAGCGGGGCTGTCGCTCGTCGTGGCACACGATTCCTACCTGATCAATCCCGCGGCCGCGGATCCGGTGCTGCGAAAGAAATCGATCGACGGACTCGTCGTGGAACTCGAACGGGCCGCCCAGCTCGACATTCCCTGGGTGGTGGCCCATCCCGGTGCCGCCGGCGAACAGCCGCGTGACCAGGCGGTGCAACGGGCCGCAGACGGCATCGCCTCGGCGCTCGGCCGCACCCGCGGCCTGTCCGCCGGCATCCTGATCGAGACGACAGCAGGCCAGGGCTCGTGCCTCGGCGACTCGTTCGAGGAGATTGCGACCATGCTGAAGGCGATCGATGCAGCCGGCCATGCCGCCCGCGCGGCGGTCTGCCTCGATACCTGTCATGTGTTCGCCGCAGGCTACGGCCTGTCGCCCAAGAAGGAACTCGACCGCACGCTGGCCGAGTTCGATGCCACGATCGGCCTCGAACGCCTGAAGGTGATCCATGCCAACGACTCGAAGAAGGCACGCGGCTCGCGGGTCGACCGCCACGAGGCGATTGGCGAGGGCCACATCGGCCCCGATGCCTTTCGGCTGATCATGAACCATCCGAAGCTGGCGAAGATCCCGCTGATCCTGGAGACACCCAAGGAGGGCGCCGACGGAAAGCCCTGCCCCGATCAGGACCGTGGCAACCTCGCCAGGCTCCGAGGATTCGTGGCGGGCTGACCCAATGTTGAAGCGGGGTGGGCGGTGCGGTAGCCTTAGGTAGGTTTGACTGACCGGTGTGAATCCGAGCGATGCCGTCGGGGGAAACCCACGGTTGCCATCTTTTTTACGACTGCGTTGCCCATGCTGTCAGAACAGGCAAACGCCCAGCCGGCTCGGGCAGCCGCGCCGTCCCATCGTCGTTCGTGGTGGCCGACGGTCCTCTGGCTGGTGGTGGCCGCAGCCGCGGGCACGGCCTACTCCCTCGACCCCGTGATCGGGGAGCGGGCGGTGGCGTTGATCCGGCCCCAGCCGCTCCAGGCCAAGGCCGCGGCGCAGCGGGTGGTGCCGGTGACGGCCACCGCTGCCCGGCAGGCCGATCTGGATCTGTATCTCAACGGGCTCGGCGCGGTCATCGCCTCCAACACCGTCACGATCCGCAGCCGCGTGGAAGGCGAGCTTCTGAAGGTGGCCTTCCAGGAAGGGCAGACCGTGGAGGCGGGAGATCTGCTGGCGGAGATCGATCCGCGGCCCTATGAAGTGCAGCTCACGCAGGCCGAAGGAGCGCTGGCCCGGGGCGAGGCAGCCTTGCGGACGGCACAGCGGGATCTGGAACGCTACGAGTCGCTGGCCGACCTCAAACAGATCACCGGGCAGCAGATCGACGCGCAGCGAACGCTGGTGCAGCAGTGCGAGGCGGCGATCAAGATCGACCGCGGTGTCATCGACAACGTGCGGCTGCAGCTCGACTACTGCAGGATCACGGCTCCCATCAGCGGCAGGATCGGCCTGAGACTGGTCGATGCCGGCAACATTGTCCGGGCCAACGACTCCCTCGGGCTGGCTGTCATCGCGCAGATCCATCCGATCTCCGTCGTGTTCACCATCCCGCAGGACGAGATCGTGCGCGTGCAGCGGGCGCTCGCCGCCAGCGGGAAGCTCACCGTCGACGCCTACAACCGCGACTTCCAGACGAAGCTGTCCAGCGGGGTGCTGCTGGCCATCGACAACCAGGTCGATCCGTCGACCGGGACCGTCAAAATCAAGGCCATGTTTCCCAACGAAGACAACACGCTGTTCCCAAACCAATTCGTCAATGCGCGTCTGCTGGTGGAGACGATCCGAGCCGCGACCGTGATTCCGGTGGCGGCCGTGCAGCATGGGCCGAAATCGACGTTCGTTTACGTCGTGCAGCCCGATTCGACGGTGGAGTTGCGTCCCGTCATCACCGGTGCCACCCAGGGCGACCAGGTGAGTATCGTCAGCGGACTCGTGCCGGACGAGCTGGTCGTCACCACCGGCATCGACAAACTCAACAACAAGGCCAAGGTGGCCGTCCGCGGCGCACCGGCAAAAACCTCCGGCCAGGGGGCAGGCTGACGGCCGACCTGCCCGGCGGATGTCGCGAGAGCCTGAAGCATGAGCCTATCGCGGCCATTCATCCTGCGGCCGGTGGCCACCGGCCTGCTGATGCTGGCCATCCTGTTGGCGGGCCTGGTCGCCTACCGTCAGCTGCCCGTCTCGGCGTTGCCCCAGGTCGACTACCCGACCATTCAGGTGCTCACGTTCTATCCCGGCGCCAGCCCCGACGTGATGGCCTCCTCGGTAACCGCGCCGCTCGAACGGCAGTTCGGCCAAGTGCCCGGTCTGACGCAGATGACCTCCACGAGTTCGGAGGGCTGCTCGGTGATCACGCTGCAGTTCAACCTCAACCTGAACATCGACGTGGCCACCCAACAGGTGCAGGCGGCGATCAACTCGGCTTCGGCATTCCTGCCCCGCGACCTGCCAAATCCCCCGGTCTACACCAAGACCAACCCCGCCGACGCGCCGATCCTCACGCTCGCTCTGACCAGCGACACGCTGCCGCTGACGAAGGTGCAAGACCTCGCCGACACGCGGCTGGCGCAGAAGATCTCGCAGCTGTCGGGCGTGGGGCTGGTGGGCATCTCGGGCGGGCAGAAGCCGGCCATCCGCATCCAGGCCAACCCCGCAGCGCTGTCGTCGCTGGGGCTCAACCTCGAAAACCTGCGCATGGCACTCGTGCAGGCCAGCGTGAACCAGGCGAAGGGCAGCTTCGACGGCCGCCGGCAGGCCTACACGATCAGCGCCAACGACCAGCTCCTCACCAGCGACCAGTTTCGCGAGCTGATCATCGGCTACCGCAACGGCGCGCCGATCCAGCTGGCCGATGTGGCCCGCGTGGTCGATGGGGCTGAGAACGTGCGGCAAGCCGCCTGGATGAACGACGTGCCGGCAGTGATCGTCAACATCCACCGGCAGCCCGGGGCGAACATCATCGCCGTCGTCGACAGCATCAAGGCCCTGCTGCCACAGCTGCAGGCATCGCTGCCGGCGGCCGTGTCGCTGCACGTGCTCACCGACCGCACGGTCACGATCCGGGCCAGCATCGAGGGCGTGCAGCACGAGCTGCTGCTGACCATCGGACTGGTCGTGTTCATCATCTTCCTGTTCCTGCGGAACGTGACGGCCACGCTCATTCCCGGCGTGGCGGTGCCGCTCTCGATGGTGGGCACGTTCGCGGTGATGCAGGTGCTGGGCTACAGCCTCAACAACCTCACGCTCATGGCCCTGACGATCTCGACGGGGTTCGTCGTCGACGACGCGATCGTGATGATCGAAAACATCGTCCGCTATCTGGAACAGGGGGAGTCGCCGCTGGCCGCGGCCCTGAAAGGGTCTGCCGAGATCGGCTTCACGATCGTCAGCCTGAGCGTGTCGCTGATCGCCGTGCTCATCCCCCTGCTGTTCATGGGCGACATCGTGGGGGAACTGTTCCGCGAGTTCGCCGTCACGCTGAGCGTCACGATCATCGTCTCGGCCATCGTCTCCCTGACGCTCACGCCGATGATGTGCGCCAAGCTCCTGACGCACCACGACACGGCACGGCGGGGCTGGTTGTATCGGGCCAGCGAAGCGGTGTTCGACGGGTGCCTGTGGGTCTACGCTGCCACACTGGGATTCGTCCTCCGGCACCAGGTGGCGACGATGGCCGTCGCCGTGGCCACGCTGGTGGCGACGGCGCAGCTCTATGCCCTCGTGCCCAAGGGCTTCTTCCCCGTGCAGGACACGGGCGTGATCCTGGGCATCTCGGAGGCGAGGCAGAGCATTTCGTTCGAAGAGATGGCGGTGCGTCAGCAGCAGCTCAACAGGGCGATCCTGGAGGATCCCGCCGTGGCGAGCCTGTCGAGCTTCATCGGCATCGACGGCACCAACACCACGGTCAACAGCGGCCGCATCCAGATCAACCTCACGCCCCTGGAAGAACGCCGCATCTCCGCGACCGAGCTGATCCGGCGGCTGCAGACGCGGCTGGACGGCGTGGAGGGCATCACGCTGCACATGCAGCCGGTGCAGGACCTGTCGGTGGAGACCCGCGTGAGCCGCACCCAGTATCAATACAGCCTGGAGTCGCCCGACGAGGACGAGCTGGCGGTGTGGGCGCCGCGGTTCGTGGAGCGGCTGCAATCGCTGCCCGAACTGAGCGACGTGACCAGCGACCAGCAGAACGAGGGGCTCCAGACCCGCGTCGTGATCGACCGCGACACCGCCTCGCGGCTGGGGATCACCCCGCAGATGATCGACGACGCGCTCTACGACGCTTTCGGACAGCGGCAGATCTCGATCCTCTACACGCAGCTCAATCAATACCGCGTGGTGCTCGAGGTGCAGCCGGAATATCGCAACGACCCCAGTGACATCGGGCAGATGTACGTCAGCGTGCCCGGCGGGAGTGACGAGGCGGCCGCAGGCGGCACGGAGCCGGAAGCCGGCGATCGGGGCGGCCACCGTGTGCCGCTGAGCGCCGTCACGCGGATCGAGGAGACGAGCACGCCGCTGGCGGTCAACCACCAGGGGCAGTTCCCGGTGGTGACCGTGTCGTTCAACCTCGCGCCGGGAGCCTCGCTGGGCGGCGCCGTGCAGGCCATCGATGCGGCACGCACCGCGATCGGCATGCCAGCCGGCATCCAGGCGGCGTTCCAGGGAACGGCGGCCGCATTCCAGGCGTCGCTCGACAACCAGTTGCTGCTCATCCTGGCGGCGATCGTCACGGTGTATATCGTGCTCGGCGTGCTCTACGAAAGCACGATCCACCCCCTGACGATCCTCTCCACGCTGCCCAGTGCCGGCGTGGGGGCGCTGCTGGCGCTGCTGCTCTACCGGATGGAGCTGAGCGTGATCGCGCTCATCGGCATCATCCTGTTGATCGGCATCGTGAAAAAGAACGCGATCATGATGATCGATTTCGCGTTGGATGCCGAACGCAACGGCATCGACGGCCGCCAGGTGGGCCCCGCCGAGGCGATCCGGCAGGCCTGTCTGCTGCGGTTCCGGCCGATCATGATGACCACGATGGCGGCGCTCCTCGGTGCGGTGCCGCTCGCGATGGGCACAGGGGTGGGCTCGGAGCTGCGGCGACCGCTGGGCATCACGATCATCGGCGGCCTCGTTTTCAGCCAGTTGCTCACACTCTACACCACGCCGGTGATCTACCTGTGGTTCGACAGGCTCGGCCGCTGGTTCCGCCGGGAGACGGCGTGATGCACTTCTCCGAGTGGTTCATCCGTCGACCGGTGGGCACGTCGCTGCTGGCGATCGCGATCACACTCGCCGGTGCGATCTGCTACTTCCTGCTGCCGGTGTCGCCGCTGCCGCAGGTGGAATATCCCACGGTGAGCGTCGCCGCCGGCCTGCCCGGTGCCAGCCCGGAGACGATGGCGTCGGCCGTGGCCACGCCTCTGGAGCGGCAGTTCGGCCTGATCGCGGGCATCACCGAGATGACCTCCTCGAGCGCACTCGGCCAGACGGCGGTGACGCTGCAGTTCGACCTGAACCGCGACATCGATGCCGCCGTCCGCGACGTGCAGGCGGGAATCAACGCCGCCCGCGGCCGCCTGCCGGCAGATCTCCCCGGAAACCCCAGCGCCTACAAGGTGAACCCCGCCGACTCGCCGGTGATGATCCTCGTGATGACCTCGCCGCTGCACACGCGGCCTCAGTTGCAGGACGCTGCAGCCACGATCGTGCAGACGAAGCTCTCGCAGGTGCCGGGGGTTGGGCAGGTGGTCATCAGCGGCGGCTCGTCGCCCGCCGTGCGAGTGAGCGTCAATCCGACCGTGCTCGAGCGGTTTGGAATCGGGCTCGACGAGATTCGTCAGGCGGTGCAGAACGCCAACGCCAACCGGCCCAAGGGGATCATCGACGACGGCGCGGCATCGCGGTCGATCGCCACCACCGACCAGCTGTTCAAAGCTGACGAGTACCGGGAGATCATCGTGGCATTCCGGCGTGGGGCGCCGGTGCGGCTGGGCGACGTGGCCACGGTCGCCGACTCCGTGCAGGACACACGCGTGGCCGGCGTCTACAACGGGCAGCCGACGATCCTGGTGATCGTCTACCGGCAGCCCACCGCCAACATCATCCGCACGGTGGACAACGTCATGGCGCTCCTGCCGCAGCTCCGGGCGCAGATTCCCGCCGGCATGGAATTGACAATGCCGATGGACCGCACGGCGGCAATCCGCGCGAGCATCGCCGACGTCCAGCACACGCTGCTGCTCTCGGTGGCGCTCGTGGTGCTTGTCGTGTTCGTCTTTCTGCGGGACGTGCGGGCCACGCTCGTGCCGACCGTGGCGGTGCCGGTATCGCTGGTGAGCACCTTCGCCGCCATGCACTTCCTGGGGTACAGCCTCGATAACCTGTCGCTGATGGCGCTCACAATTGCCACCGGATTCGTGGTGGACGACGCCATCGTGGTGCTGGAAAACATCGCACGGTACCGAGAGGCCGGCATGAAGCCGATGGCGGCGGCGGTCGCGGGCGCCCGGGAGATCGGGTTCACGGTGCTGTCGATCAGCGTGTCGCTCGTCGCCGTGTTCATCCCTATCCTCTGCATGGGCGGCATCGTGGGGCGGCTGTTCCGCGAGTTCGCCGTGACGCTCTCCGTGGCGATCGGGGTGTCGATGGTGGTGTCGCTGACGCTCACGCCGATGATGTGCGCGTGGCTGCTGCGGCCCGCCTCGGCACAGGAACACGGCTGGGCGGACCGTTGGACCGAGCGGGGGCTTGCGGCGATCACCGCCTGGTATGCACGGGCGCTGGCGGTGGTGATGCGGCATCCGCGGCTGACGATGGCTGTCAACCTCGCGACGATGGCGCTCACTGTCTATCTCTACGTGATCGTGCCGAAGGGATTCTTTCCGCAGCAGGACAACGGCCGCATCGCGGCCACGCTCGACGCCGATCAGGACACGTCGTTTCAGACCATGAGCCGGCTCCTCACGACGTTTTCCCTGGCGATCCACGAGGATCCGGCCGTGGCGGGCGTGACGGGCTCGACGGGAGCCGCGACGGGCGGCAGCCCCAACACGGCGAGGATGTTCATCACGCTCAAGCCGAAGGAGGAACGCGGGCTCGACGCCGACCGGGTGGTCGACCGCCTGCGGCAGTCATTGGCTTCCCTGCCCGGCGCCATGCTCGTCATGCAACCAGTGCAGGATCTCCGTATCGGCGGCCGCCTGAGCAGTGCCCAGTATCAATACACCCTCCGGGCCGACACGCTGGGCGACCTCAACACCTGGGGCCCGAAACTGCTGGTCGCCATGCGGGCGCTGCCCGAACTGGTCGATGTGCGCAGCGACCAGCAAAACCGCGGGCTGCAGGCGGGGCTGATGATCGACCGCGACGAGGCCGCCCGGTTTGGCGTCACGCCGCAGCAGATCGACGACGCGCTCTACGACGCCTTCGGACAGCGGTACGTCTCGATCATGTACCGACCGCGAGGCCAATACCGGGTGGTGCTGGGGCTGGAGCCCGAGTTCCTCGAGGGGCCGGAATCGCTGCGGTTTTTGCGGGTGACGGGCCGCGACGGGGCGCAGATTCCGCTCGATTCACTCTGCAAGATCGCCCCGGCCAATGCCCCCTTGATGGTCAATCACACCGGCCAGTTTCCCTCGGCGACGGTGTCTTTCAATCTGGCCCCGGGCGTGTCGTTGGGCGAGGCGGTGGAGGCGGTGGAGGCGGTCGTGGACGATCTGGCGATGCCCACCACCGTGCAGGGCCGCTTCGCCGGCACCGCGCAGATGTTCCGCGCCTCGCTGGTCGATCAGCCGCTGCTCATCCTCGCGGCGGTGATCGCGGTCTATATCGTGCTGGGAATCCTCTACGAGAGCTTCGTGCATCCGCTGACGATCCTGTCGACGATTCCCAGCGCCGGATTGGGCGCGCTCGTGGCGCTGCTCTGGTTTGGCAAAGAACTCAACGTGATGTCGCTGATCGGCATCATCCTGCTGATTGGGATCGTGAAGAAAAACGCCATCATGATGATCGACTTCGCGCTCGATGCCGAGCGGACACGGGGGCTGAAGGCCGCCGACGCCATCGTGGAGGCCTGCATCCTGCGGTTCCGTCCGATCACGATGACGACACTCGCCGCCCTGCTCGGCGGACTGCCGCTGGCGCTCGGCACCGGTCCGGGGGCGGAGATCCGCTGGCCGCTCGGGATCGCGATCGTGGGCGGACTGATCGTGAGCCAGTGCCTGACGCTCTTCACGACACCGGTGGTCTACCTCGCCCTCGACCAGCTGCGCCGGCGGGGCACGGGTGCCCTCGGTCAGCGCCAGGCCCGGAGGGCCGGGTAAGAACCAGCGGGCGGAGCCCGCCAAGGCAAGGTCGGCACGATGCCGAGCCTTGCCGTGTTTACGGCTCGGGCGGGATCGTTCGGCCGTGCGGATCGCTGGTCCGCATCCCGACCTCCGCCTCGATCCGTCGCCGGACCTGGGCCCCGAGGTGATGTTCGATCCACTCGGCCGGCGGGTGGAGATGATCGAGCGGAAGGTCGGCATGCCGGCCCAACCACGACTCCCAGAGCCGATGCGACCGCACCACCGTGTCTGCCTGCTCCCGGCCGCGGGCAGTGAGCATCCAGCCACGTGGCCCCCGCGCCACACGGCCCGTGATCGCCAGCCAGCCGTCCGCGAGGCGGTCGCCGACCGTCGGCCGCACCAACGTCGGCACCGCATCCCCACGTGCCGCGGTCTCCTCGGCCCGCCAACAGGCGGCGAGCCGGTCTTCGCAGGCCACCCGCCAGGCAAACCAGCCGTGATTGCAGAGCCTGGCCACAATCCCGTCGTCGGGCGTGAGCAGCACGCAGGCCAGGTATTGCACCCCGAGCACGACGGCGATCATGCCCGCGGCGCTGGTGTTGCACCGCCACGCGGCGAGATAGCCGATCACCGCGGCCGCAACGCCCAGCAGGATCGACAGCACGGCGATGCGATGGAGCCGCCGGGAGAGCAGTTCGGCCGTGGCAGCCGGCACGACGAGCATGGCCACGACGAGGATCGCCCCCACGGCCTCAAAACCCGCGACGGTGGCCAGCGCCGTGGCCACGAGCAGCCCTGTCGTGACCGCAGCCACTGGCACGCCGGCCGCCCGGGCCGCCCCGGCATCGAAGGCGGTGAACACCTGCAGCTTCCAGGTGGCCAGTGCCGCCACGGCCAGCATGACAAACACGACTACGGCCGTCAGGAAGGCACGCGGCACCTCGACGCCCAGAATGGGCAGCGTGTCAAAGGGCACCAACTCAAGCACGCCATGGAGGATGCAGGCCGGATCGAGATCGATCCGGGACGCCGCGGCCGTCACCATCACGACCCCGAGTGCGAACAGCGAAGTGAACGTGACTCCCGCCCCGGCATCCTCGGCCAGCCCGCCTTCGGTCCGTAACAACTGCGTCAGCCAGACCGTGAGGAGTGCCGCCGCCACCGCGCCCACGAGCACAAGCAGGCCCCCGGGCCTGCCACCCGCGAGCACCGCCACCACGATGCCGGGCAGCACGGCATGGCTGATGGCGTCGCCCACGAGGCTCATCCGGCGAACGACCAGCAGCGTGCCCACCAGCGCACAGCCGGCCGCGACCATCGCCGCCGTGGCGATCGCCCAGGCATGCATGCCGCCACCGTCGGTGAAGAAGGAAAGGGTCGTCATTGTTTCTGGTGAGCCAATCGCTGTCGGTGGCGGGCCCACCAGCCGCGGTCCGGCGCCACCACGAATGAAACCGCAAAGATGAAGGCGGCCGCCAGCACCACCAGCGGCCCCGTCGCGAGGCGGGGCACGACCGCGCTCACGGCCACTCCACACAGGGCCGACACGACGCCAAACACGCCCGAGAGCAGGAGCATCGTCGGCACGCGGTCGGTCCACTGCCGGGCGGCCACCGGCGGAATCACGACGAGCGCCGTGACGAGCACGGCGCCGGCGGCCGGCAGTCCCGCGACCACCATCACCGCGACGAGCATCACCAGACAATAGTCGATGAGGGCCACCGGCCAGCCCGTGGCGGCGGCAAACGAGGAATCGAAGGCGACGAGCGTGGCCTCCTTGAGCAAAACCACCAGCAGCAGCACAGCGGCCGCGGACACCGCGGCCAGAAGCACCGCGTCGGCAGTCGTGAGCGCCGCGGTGTGGCCGAGAAGAAACTGCTCCAGGCCGGCACCGCCGGGGATGCCGCGGGCCGTGATGCCGGAGACGAGCGTGATGCCGAGGCCGAACGACACGCTCAAAACGATCGCCGTCGCGGCATCGTCACGTGTGCGGCTGCACCGCTTCAAGAGCACGAGCACCCCGAGGGCGACGAGCCCCGAGATGAAGCCACCGACGAGCAGCACCGGCAGGTCGCGGCGGCCCGTGGCCAGAAACGCCAGCGCCACGCCGACGAGCGTGGCGTGGGCCGCGGCGTCGCCCACCAGTGCCCGCTTGCGGAGCACGCCGAAGCAGCCGATCACGCCCGCCGCAAATCCCACGGCCGCCACGCCGCAGGCCACCACCAGCGTGTTGTGGGAGATCGCCAGCAGCGGCTCGATGCCGATCGGGGCCGTCATGACGTCCGCCCCCGCTCCTCGACCGCGCGTCCCAATTCGTCGAGCAGATCGAGCCGGCCGGCGTAGGTCCGCTCCAGGTTTTCAGGCGTGAGCACGGTGGCCGTCAGTCCGACGGCCACCAGTCGCATGTCGATGAGCGCCACACGATCGAACCATTGGGCCGCGGTCCGGAGATCGTGGTGCACGACCACGACCAGCCGGCCGGCATCGCGGAGTTCGGAGAGCACGCCGAAGATCAGTTCCTGCGACCGCGCATCGACGCCGGCCATCGGTTCGTCGAGCACGTAGACATCCGCCTGCTGGGCCAGGGCACGGGCGAGAAACACCCGCTGCTGCTGCCCTCCTGAAAGCTTGCCGATCTGCCGCCCCGCCACGTCGGCGAGGCCAACCCGCGCGAGGCTCTCACCGGCAAGGTCACGCTCCCGGCGGCCCGGCCGGCGAAACCAGCCGAGCCGGCCGTAGGTTCCCATCAGCACGACGTCGCTCACGCTGACAGGAAAATCCCAGTCGACCGTTTCCCGCTGCGGCACGTAGCCGATCCGACCACGCACCTCGGCAAACGGGCGTCCGAAGAAGGTGATCGTGCCGCCAGCCAGCGGAATGAGGCCCAGCGCCGCTTTCAGCAGCGTGCTCTTCCCGGCACCGTTGGGCCCGATGATGCCGAACAGGCCGGGCTCGTCGATCGTCAGATCGACATTCCAGAGCACCGGCCGCCGTCCGTAGGCGACCGTCACATCGTGGAATTCCAGGATCGGCTCACCGAGCGGCGGATGCATGTCGTTACCGTTTTCCGGTCAGTCCGGCGTGAATCGTCTCGACGTTCGCCGCGAGCACTTCTTCGAGGGTCTCGGCGTTGCTCCCCGGACCACCGAGGGCATCGGAATACAACTTTCCACCGATCGCGACGGCGTGCCCACGGGCCTGCGCGCCCTCGCGAAGCGCCGCGACGTTGCGCTCTGACACGCTCGTCTCCACGAATACGGCCGGGATCCCTCTCGAAACGATCAGCTCGACCAACCGGTTGATGTCGGCGAGACCTGCCTCGCTCTCCGTGCTCGTGCCCTGCACCCCCACCACCTCGACGTCATACGCCCTGCCGAAGTAGCGAAAGGCGTCGTGCGCCGTGACCAGCACCCGCCGCTGCTTCGGAATCGTCGCCAGGCGGTCACGCAGCCTTGCGTCGAGCGCCTCGAGGCGGGCGATGAAGTCGGCCGCGCGGGCCTGATAGTGTGCGCGGCCGTCAGGATCGAGTTTTGTGAGAGCGTCGACGACCGCGGGCACGCACAGGCTCCAGAGCCGTGCATCGAACCACACGTGCGGGTCGTAAAGGTTGTCGGCCACGGGCAGGAGCTTGTCGCGGGGCAGCGTATCGGCAACAGCGGTCACGGGCACGCGTCGTGCCAGCCGGGAGAGCAGCTCGGAAAGCTTCCCCTCCAGGTGCAGGCCCGAGGCGACCACAAGCTTCGCCCTGGCCAGCCGATCGGCGTCGCGGGGCGTCGCCCGGTAGGAATGCGGATCGATGCCGGCCCCCATCAGGCAGTCGACGGCCACCCGGTCACCGCCAACCTGCCGCACGAGATCGGCCACGACCGTGGTCGTCGCGACGACGGTTGCGGCCGGCGGCTCCGCCCGGGCGGCTGGGAACACCACCGCGATGGCGGCGAAGGCAGCCACCCCGAAGGCCCGGGATTTTGGGTTGTCAAAAAACATTTTTTGATCCACCAAAAAGATAGCCGAGGCGGCCCAAAAACGCAATCCCCGAGAACCAGCGCGTTGACCAAAACGGAGCTTATTCTTAAGTTCGGGAAACCTGTCGAGTGGCCCAGGAGCGAAGCCGTGGAATCGACCTACTTCAAGCGGTTTCGGATGGATGCGGATCTGTCGCCTGAGCGGGGTCCGGCCCCGATGCGGCCGGACTACCGGTTCGTGCCCTGGAACGAGGCCCTCGTCGATGTCCATGCCCGGGCGAAATTCCGCTCATTTCGCGACGAAATCGACGCGCTGGTGTTTCCCTGCCTAGCAAGTTTCGAGGGCTGTCGGCGGCTGATGCGGGAAATTCGCAACAAGCCCGGGTTCCTGCCGCATGCGACCTGGCTCATCGCCTTCGGGCGATCGCCCGAAGATCTGCAGTGGTGTGGCACGATTCAGGGGGTCGCCGCCCCGGGCGGCCATGGCCTGATCCAGAATATCGGGGTGGTGCCCGGACACCGCGGCCTGGGGCTCGGAACGTGCCTGATCGAACAGGCCATCCAGGGCTTTCGCCGGCACGGGCTCCGGGTGGCATCGCTGGAGGTCACGGCCGACAATAGCCGCGCCGTCCGCCTCTATCAGCGGCTGGGTTTCCGTCGGACACGAACCGTGTACAAAGTGGTGGATGGCTGCACGGTGGACGAGTGCCCGGCCGGAGTCGGCACCACGTCGGCCCAGGCGGGCCGCGACCATTCCACCGCGGCGGTGGCGGCCTTGTCATGATCCCCCGTTATCCTCGGTGCCGTGAAGCAGACCCTTTTTTCGACGACGCTCGACAACGGCATTGTGCTGCTCGGGGAGGAGCTCCCCGGCCTCGAATCGGTGGCGGTGGCCTTCCACACTCCAGCCGGCGCCATCCACGACGGCAGCGGCCGGTGTGGCCTGGCATCGCTTTCGGGCGAGATGATGCTCCGTGGCGCGGGCATTCGCAGCAGCCGGCAGATCGTCGAGGATCTCGAGGGGGCCGGAGTGCAGTGGGCCCAGGCCGTCTCCATGAGCCATGCGAGCTTTTCCGGGGCCATGGTCGCCCGGCAACTGGCCGACGCTCTGCCGATCTACGCCGACATCCTCCGGCGACCGCTCCTCGCGGATGAGGAACTGGAAAACGCCAGGCAAATGGTGCTCCAAAACCTGGCCGGCACCGAAGACGACCCCGCCCATCGGGCAATCCTGTCATTGCGCGAGATCCACTATCCGGCGCCGTGGGGCATGCCGTCCGAAGGCCTCTCGGCCGATGTCGAACAGCTCTCGGGGGACGATGTCCGAGACTTCGTCGCCGCCCACGTGCAGCCGCGCGGCGCGATCATCGCCATCGCCGGCCGCATCGACTGGGACGACTTCGTGCCGCGGATCGAGCAGCTCTTCGGCGACTGGAACACGGGCGGCGCGGGACCGGTCGAAACGGGCTCTCGCGGTCCGCGGGTGAAGCACGTGCCTCATGACTCGCAGCAGACGCACATCGCGCTGGCCTGGTCGGCCCCCCCCTACCACTCGGACGACTCCTACGAGGCCACGGCCGCGCTCGCGGTGCTCGGCGGCGGCTCGAGTTCGCGTCTGTTTTCCGAGGTCCGCGAGCGGCGTGGCCTCTGCTACAGCGTGTCCGCCGGATACCAGACCCACCGCGACTTCGCGATGGCCATGTGTTACTCGGGCACCACGGCGGCACGGGCGCAGGAGACGCTCGACGTGATGCTCGCCGAGATCCACCGGCTGCCGGGCACGATCCAGGAGGCCGAATTGGACCGCGTCAAGGCACGGGCCAAAAGCGCGCTGGTGATGCAGCAGGAGTCGAGCGCGGCGCGGGCTGGCGCCATCGCGCGGCAGTGGTACCACCTCGGCAAGATGCGCACGCTCGCCGAGGAACTGGATCGCTACGACCTGCTCAGCGTGCAGTCGATCGAGGGGTGGCTTGCGAAGCATCCCGTCCGCGATCTCTCGGTCGTATCACTCGGCCGGGAACCCTTGGAGGTGCGCGATGCGGTTTCTGCATGAACGCCTCGACAACGGGCTCGATATCATCGCCGAGGTGACTGACGGCGCTCTTTCCACGAGCATCGGTTTTTTCGTCCGCACCGGCGCCCGGGACGAGAGCGACGACCTCTGGGGGGCGAGCCACTTCCTCGAACACATGGTGTTCAAGGGCACGACCGACTTGTCGGCCGACGAGATCAACCGACGGTTCGACTGGATGGGCGCCAGTGCGAATGCGTTCACCAGTGAGGAAGACACCGTCTACCATGCCGCCGTGCTGCCATCGCAGCAGCATGAGGCGGTGGATCTCCTGGCCCGCATGATGCGGCCGGCCCTGCGGGAGGAGGATTTCTCGACGGAGAAGCTCGTCATCCTCGAAGAGATCCGCATGTATGACGACCAGCCGCCGTTTGGCGCCGATGACCGTTGCCGGGCGGCGTTCTTCAGGCAGCACCCGCTGGCGCGGAGCGTGCTCGGCACCGTTGAATCGATCCAGTCGCTGCCCGTGGAGGCGATGCGGGAGTATCACGGCCGCCGTTACAGTCCCGGAAACATCGTGCTGGTGGCGACGGGTGCGGTCGACTTCCCGGCACTCGTGGAATCGGCCAAACGACTCTGCGGAGGCTGGGAGCCTCGGGCGATTCCAGACCGACGTGTGCCGATGCCGACGGCAAACGGCGACCTTCTCGAACAGATCGTCCGCCCCACCGCCACGCTCGAATACGCGGTGCGCATGTCGGCGGCACCGGCCGGTGACGATGACGATCGCTTCGCCGCGAAACTGCTTTCCGTGGCGCTCGGTGACGACTCGGGAAGCCGTCTCTACTGGGCGATGGTCGATTCCGGCGACGCCGAACATGCATCGTGCCACCACCACGACTTCCTCGACGCCGGACTGATGATCACGCAACTTTCCTGCGACGCGGCCGACGTCGACTCCCTGCTGGCCCGCGTTCTCGATGTCTACCGCCAGGCCGCGACGGGGGGGATCAGCCAGTCGGAGTTCGCCCAGGCCCGCAACAAGCTCGCCGGCCGGGTGGTGCTGGAGGGCGAACGGCCCCGGCGGCGGTTGTTCCACGTCGGCCTCGAATGGGCGCACGGCGCGGGCTACCGCTCGGTGGCCGACAACCTCCGGATCGTCGAAGGGCTGACGGTCGATGACCTGCACCGGGTTCTCGCCCGCTGGCCGCTGGACGGCCCGGGCGTGACCGTTCTGGCCGGGCCTGCCGGCACGGAGACTTCCACTCCCGCCGCGGCGCGGTCATAATGCCGCTCCCGAAGACCTGGTCCTCCACTTCATCCATCCACACGCTGCCATGATCCCGCTCTTTGCCAATCGTTGGTTGGTCGCCGTCCCTCCCATTTGGCTGCTCGGCGTCGGTGCACTGATCACGCTCGCCGTGCTGGCACTGGTCTGGGCCATTCTGCTGGTGGTTGCACCGCGGGCGGCCGCGGAGGCCCGTACGAGCCTGCGAGATGGCTTTGCCGGACCGATGGCCTGGCTCCTCCTAACGCTCGCCGGCGTGGCGGTTGCATGTGCACCGCTCGTGCCGATGGGACAGATCTGGCGATCACTCGTCCGGCTGGCGTCAGCCGACCGGGTATCGGTCAGCACGACGGTGCCGGCTGGTGCCACGCTCGAGGAAATTCCGCTCAATTTGAGGCCGCAGGAGCTGGCCTCTTTGGAACTCGAGAGCGACGCGCCGCTGCTGGTCCGCACGCAACAGCCGATCGAGGGCTTCGCGCTGGCGAAGGTTCCCGACGTGGAACTCGACGCGACCAACAGCAACCGGTGGTCGTGGAAGCGCGTCGAGGGCGGCACCAATCCGTTCCTCGGGGCACGGGCCAAACTGGAGGCGACCAACGCCTCTGACAAGCCGGTGCGGCTGACCGCGAACTGGAAGCTCGTCCCTGAGTTTCCGCAGGCGGCGCTCCTACCGTGGACGGTGGTCACCCTGCTCACGCTGTCCTTGGCCTACGGCCTGTTCCGTCTGGTGCCGCGTCGCATCGCGGCGGTCGCCTCAGCCACGACGAAGGAGGCGATCGGACAGCCGATCTTCGCCGTCGCGCTGATCGTGGGCGTGGTGATGCTGCTGGCCTTCATCGTGATCCCCTACAACACCTTCGGCGAAGACGTGAAGATGCTGAAGGACAGCGGCCTCACGCTGATCAAGGTGCTGGCGTTGCTGGTCGTCGTCTGGACCGCGAGCGTGTCAGTGGCCGAGGAGATCGAAGGCCGGACCTCGCTGACGGTGCTCTCCAAGCCGCTCACGCGACCACAGTTCATCCTCGGCAAGTTCGCCGGCCTGGTGCTGGTGGCGCTGCTCGTGTTCATGATTCTCGGCACCGTGTTGCTCGCCACGACGAGCCTCAAGGTTGTTTACGACGCCCGCGAAGGCTCCAAACTCGATCCGATCTGGCGGGACTGCGCCGATGAAATGATCACCGTGGTGCCGGGGCTGGTGCTGTCCCTGCTGGAGACGATCCTGCTGGCGGCCGTCAGCCTCGCGGTCTCCACCCGACTGGGGATCGTGCCCAATCTGATCATCTGCTTCACGGTCTACGCCCTCGGCCACCTGGTGCCGCTGATCGTGCAGTCGAGTGTCGGCAAACTTTCGATCGTGCGGTTTGTGGGTCAATTGTTCGCCACGATTCTGCCGGTGCTTGAGCACTTCACGATCGAGGCGGCCGTCGTGGGCGGCGTGCCGGTGCCCTGGAGCTACCTCGGCTGGGCCGCGCTCTATGCGGCTCTCTACTCCGCGGTGGCCCTGCTCGTGGCACTCGTTCTCTTCCAGGACCGCGACCTGGCTTAACACGAAGCACGGCTTCGCATCGGCGATCCTCTTGTGCACTCGCGATCCCCCGGCTCACGCCGGGGGCTTGTATGCTCCCATACAAGCCCTGAGCGTAAGCGACGGGATCGCCCCTGTTCGCGATCCCCCGGCTCACGCCGGGGGCTTGTATGGTCCGGGTCATACAAGCCCTGAGCGTAAGCGACGGGATCGCCCCGGCCCGGCGGTGCAGCACCGTGGGCGCTACCGCACGAGGCCTGTGCTCGCGGTCACCCCCACCATTCCGGCGCCACCAGTGCCCTGTTCCGCCAGCCCCGGAATCATCCAGGTGCCATTGTCTGTCGAGCGGCGGGCCTGTGCCTGCGCCTTGCCGTCGAGAAAAATGAGCGTGCCGCCGCGGAGCCGACGCTCGATCCGCGGTCCCACTTCCAGACCGACAATGCCGGCCTGCTGGCTCCGACCGAGCGACGTCTTCAGTTCCAGCACTTCCCGGCCCAACTCATGATCGGTGGCGACGCCGACGCTGCCGACCCACTTCGCGGGTCCATCCTGGATCACGCTCGAATCGGCCTGCATGCCGGCCGCGAGGTCGATCCCTTCGATGCGGCTCTTCAACTCGGCGGCCAGCGAATCGCTGCCAGTGCCCCGCCCCGACGGCCCCTTCACGAGCACGTCCATCGGCACGCCGAGCGGCAGTTCCGACGACTGGGACTCGGCTACGATGCCGCGGAGCGCCGATGCGACCGAGCCGACGCCGTTGAAGTCTTCCAGGCCGAGGCCCTCGAACACGACCGGTGACGCGGCCGACGCTGTCGCCGCCTCCGACGCAGCATCGGCCAGTCCGCACGAGGCGGCCAGTCCCACAAGGATCACGGTGATTCGGTGCACGCTCCTGCCCTCCGCTGACTGGCGACGATTCGCCCGGCCAGCGATGTATCGGCAGCCGCGGCCCGTCCCGCCAATCCGTCCCCTGCACCCGTTCCTACTCGAGCACGCCCTCCTTATTCAACGCAGCCGTAGCCGGCTCACCTGCCTTGTCGGACTTCGCAGCGTCGCCAGCACCACCGATTGTGGATTCCGCTGCCGCCTTCGGCGCGTCGGGTGTCAACGTGACACCCACTTCGCCAGCCTCGACCTGCAGCCCATCCAGAATCTGCCGCAAGCCTTCAACCTGCACGGCGAAGGCATGCGTAGCCTCGTTGAGCATCGCCCGCCGCGTGGCGCGGTCACGCTCGGCGGCTGCGTCAAATTGCTGCTTCTGTTGCTGGAAATCGCTGGCCTGGGCGAGCAGTGTCCGCTCCATTTGCGTGATCGCTTCGTTCACCTGTCGAATCATCGCGTCGCGTGCCGCCGCGTTGCGATCCGTGTGAACGGCCAGCCGTTCCATGATCTCCTGACGCGTCTGGGAGATGGCCGTCGTGGACCTCGTCAATTCCTGCCGCACCTGGTCGGCGGCGGCCCGCTGCCCGGCCATGTCGGCACCGAGCGATTGAAGCCGCTCCAGGCTCGCAACGCCCGTTGACTCGACCTTGGCGAGCCTCGCCTCCAGTGCGACAGCCGCGGCGTTCTGCCGGGCAATCCCATCGTGAAGCCGCGATAGTTCATCGCTGTTGGCGGCGCTGAAACGATTGATTCCGTCGATGCTTTCCTGCACCGCGGCCTCGACGGCGCTGGTCTGGTGGACCAGCCGCCAGACGACGGTGGTGAGCATGAAGGAGAACGCCGCCACGACGATACTCGCGGCGGGTAGAAACCGCACAGCGTTGCCGTTGCGGCGGGTTTCTTCCTCCATCTGCGACATGCGATCATACATTTCCATGGCTGCCCCCTGCTGATCGAAGTGACACGGGAGTCCCCAGCCCTCCCACACGAGTCTCTTCGGCGCATGCAGTGGCCATCTTGACCGTATCCCTCTCGGCTGCGCAGCCGGTTCGTCCGGCGCCGTCGCCCTCATTTCCATCGGGCGGGGAGGCCCGCGATGACGGTTGCGTCGACTGCGCAGGAACGTCGGCGTGCGCTGGGCGAAGGGGTCAGGCTGCGGCTTGGGACGACATCGACACGGTCGGCGAGTCGGCACCCAGGCGGACGCAGACGAGGCCGTCGAGCACCCGCATGGCAACGTCGAGCGCTGCAGCACCGGCCGACGCCGGCACGAGGGCTGGCCGACGCGACCGCACCGCCGCG
>Ga0214919_10003109_pt1 | contig 25441 bp, 22 predicted proteins | sample LL1503_MetaG_FD_177994 | JGI IMG/M metagenome (GOLD analysis project Ga0214919, IMG submission 177994) | Freshwater microbial communities from Lake Lanier, Atlanta, Georgia, United States - LL-1503 | ecosystem: Environmental > Aquatic > Freshwater > Lake | place: USA: Georgia | collected... | reverse complement strand
AGCTGTACTCCGCCCTTAACGACATCTTTAATCTGCTTTGCAACATCGCGCATTACATTGATATCTACGCCGATGCCTTTTTCGCCGCCGAAAACTTCGCCGGAAAGTTTAAGGAGCACCCGCCGATACGTTCCTCTTGTACCGGGCATGGGTGCTCCTTTTCTAATTCTTACTTCTTGTAAGTCCGTCTGCTTAGTTTACTGACCTACGCGGAAACGGTGGAATGCCTTGACGGCGGTTCCTGCTTCATCGAGGATCTGTTTTACCGTCTTCTTCGCATCTTTAGCGAAAGCCTGCTCCAACAAGGAAACTTCCTTGACGAATCCGGTTACGCGACCTTCTACGATCTTTGTCAGGGAAGCCTCAGGCTTACCTTCTTCGCGAGCGGTCTCTTCTGCGATACGACGTTCATTTTCAATTAAGTCAGCAGGTACATCGTCACGGTGGACGAATTTTGGCGCAAATGCTGCAATGTGCTGCGCAACATCTTTGCCGATTTCAGCCGCAGCTGATGCAAGAGAAACAAGAACGCCAACTTGTGGTGGCAAATCCGGTGAAGTCTTATGTAGGTAAAGTCCAACTGGGCCTGAAACTACTGCGACGTTACGTATCTCAATCTTCTCACCGAGTGTGGCATTGCCTTCATCGATAACAGATTGGACTGTTTTGCCGTTAGACATAGTTGAGGCAAGGAACGCTTCAACAGTTTCAGTCTTTGAAGCGAGCAGGTGCTCAACGAGTTCATCGCCAAGTGCAATAAAGCGCTCACCTTTGGCGACGAAGTCAGTCTCACAGTTGAGCTCGAGCATTACGCCGAGATCGCTAGAAACCTTGGCAACAACTAAACCGTTTGAGGTCAGACGACCTTCACGCTTTGTCACGCCCTTAAGTCCCTTTACGCGAATTAAATCGACAGCCTTATCGTAATCACCATCTGCTTCATCAAGTGCCTTCTTGCAATCGAGCATTCCTGCTGCAGTTGCTTCGCGAAGACGTTTTACATCATTTGCTGAATAGTTAGCCAATTTACTTACGCCTCCGGAGTTGTAGGTTCAAGAACTGCTTCTGTAGTAACGGCATCGGCACCAAGAATTTCTTTTTCGAGTGACTCAGTTGCTGCTGCTTCGACGACGGCAGGTGCAGCTGGTGTTGCAGCTGCGCGAGCTTTTAGGCCCTCAACGATTGCATCTGTAATAACGCGAGTTAGCAACCCGATTGAACGGATCGCATCATCGTTACCTGGAATCTTGAAATCAACTTCATCTGGATCGCAATTTGTATCAAGAATCGCAATAACTGGGATTCCTAGCTTCTTCGCTTCTGCGACAGCAAGGTGCTCTTTCTTGGTATCGACAACCCAGATTGCTGAAGGCAACTTGGTCATGTGGCGAATACCGTCAAGGTTCTTAAATAGTTTTTCGCGTTCGCGGCGAAGTACAAGAAGTTCCTTCTTAGTAAGCAAGAGGTCATTTGCATTCTCAAGGGCTTCTAGCTCCTTAAGGCGCTGAATACGCTTGTAAACAGTTGGGAAGTTAGTGAGCATTCCACCTAACCAGCGCTCGGTGACAGTTGGCATTGAAACGCGTGCTGCCTGCTGCATGATCGGTTCGTGTGCTTGCTTCTTTGTACCAACGAAAAGAACGTGACCGCCTTTTGCGACGGTGTCCTTTACGAATTCGTATGCTTGATCGATAAGTGCAAGTGATTGCTGGATATCGATGATGTAGATGCCGTTGCGCTCAGTGAAAATAAAACGCTTCATCTTTGGATTCCAACGACGTGTCTGATGTCCGAAGTGGACTCCACTGTCGAGGAGTTCTCGCATTGTTACAACTGCCATGGCAGCGCTCTCTTTCTTAGGTTTACGCGCACAGCGCAGCAAACCCGATCGGTTAGTGGCTTAACTATTTGTTAGGCCCGTCGCACCTACAACGCCGACCGCAATCAAGATTGCGGACCGAAGTGGCTTGTATTCCCCGAATAATCAGTTCATACATAAGTGCTGAGATGTCACCATAATTTTCGTTTCCGAATAACTAAGGTGCAGGGGAAATCTTACCTGCCGCCAAGGGGTGCTAAATCCACCTCTGACCTCCAGTTATGCGCGAGGGTGGGCTTGTTTAAAGGCCTTTTGCAGTCTTTCAGTAGATACGTGGGTATATATCTGGGTTGTAGCAAGTGATGCATGGCCCAAGATTTCTTGCACAGTTCGCAAATCTGCGCCGCCTTCTAATAAATGAGTTGCAGCGGAATGGCGCAACGCATGTGGCCCCATCTTCTCAACGCCTTCAAGAGCGGCTAGTGCGTGATAAACCATGGTGCGAACAGTTCTTTGATCAATTCTCTTTCCGCGTGCTCCGAGAAAAACTGCCCGCTCCGAATTAGCACCCGCCAGTGAATCTCGCCCTTTTTTTAACCATGCTTCAAGCGCGCGCATCGCCGGTTTACCAATCGGAATTGTGCGCTCTTTATTTCCTTTACCTAGCACGCGAATCGTCTGACGCTCATAATCAATATCTTCTAGATCTAGCCCGCATAACTCCGAAACGCGGGCGCCTGATGCGTACAAAATTTCCAGCATCGCCGCATCCCGTTTAGAGATTGGCCCATCTTCTTCGCCAACTCGCGCGGCCATTGCATCCATTGCAAGAGATGCATCGGCAACAGTTAATACATCTGGCAGAGTGCGTGCGCCTTTTGGCGTTGCCAGCGTTGCTCCAATATCTTTAACCAAATAGCCTTTTTTAGTTGCCCATTTTGTAAATAAACGAATTGAAGTTGCTCGCCTGGAGAGAGTTGTGCGCGCTCCCCCTTTGACCTGTTGATTGGCTAGCCACGAACGAATATGTGAAAGCTCGAGCGATGCAAAATCACTTAGCTCAATTCTCTCCAAATGTTCAAAAAATGAGTCAAGATCGCCCATATAAGCGCGGACGGTATGTACTGAAAGATTGCGTTCTGCTTCCAAATATCTCTCAAAGGCTATGCGCACTTGGCCAAAAGATGCGCTACTCATAAATTAAAGGCTACTCGGGTTTGCGACCTTGGCGTAGTAAGCCGAAGGTAACTGCATCTTCTAGCGCCATGGCAGATGCGGCGATCACATTCTCGTGAACGCCAACTGTGTTCCATTCACCTTTACCATCAGAGGTTTCAACAAGTACGCGAGTAACCGCTCCAGTACCCAAGCGACCTTCGAGGATACGAACTTTGTAATCGGTGAGTTCCAGAATAGAGAGCTCCGGATAAAGTTGCTTTAAGCCAGAACGGAGTGCGTTATCAAAGGCGTTAACCGGACCATTTCCAGAACCAGCGCAAGAAATCTCTTTTCCTTGAGCGGTTACGGTTACTTCTGCTTTAGTAACAATTGTCTGATCCTGAGCGCGCTCAACTGTAGTTAGCCAATGATTGATCTTGAAAAATGATGGACGCTTCCCATTTACTTCTTCCAGTAATAAAAGTTCGAATGAGGCATCTGCTGCTTCAAAGGTAAAGCCTCGCGCCTCCATCTCTTTTACACGATCGACAATTCGACCAACGAGTTCGCGATCGCCACCAAGATCTACGCCGAGCTCTTGTGATTTAAGTTCGATAGATGCTCGTCCGGCCATGTCAGAGACCAACATGCGCATATCGTTTCCGACTGATTCCGGCTCTTCATGTTGATAGAGAGCGGAATCTACTTTGATGGCAGATGCGTGAAGTCCTGCTTTATGAGCGAAGGCAGAAACTCCTACATAAGGCTGGCGACCAGAAGGAGAAACATTTGTAACTTCAGCGACCGCATGTGAAATTCTAAATGATTCGCGAAGTGAATTTGGTGGCAAAACCAATTGCTTCTTCTTCAACTCTAGATTTGCAATGATCGTCACGAGGTCTGCATTACCAGTGCGTTCTCCATAGCCGTTTAAAGTTCCTTGCACGTGCGTCGCACCGGCAGCGACTGCCGCCATTGAGTTCGCGACCGCGCATCCGGTGTCGTTGTGGCAATGGATTCCTAGGCGTGCAGAAGTCGTAGTCAATACATCGTGAACAACATCAGCGATTTCGTCAGGCAACATTCCGCCATTGGTATCGCAGAGCGCCGCGACATCTGCACCAGCTTCCATTGCAACGCGAATTACTTCGAGGGCATAGTCGCGATTTGCACGATAGCCATCAAAGAAATGTTCAGCATCCAGAAATACGCGTTGTCCTTCTTGGCGCAAGTGCGAAACAGAGTCGCGCACCATCGCCAAATTCTCTTCGAGGGTGGTCTTGAGTGCGAGATCTACGTGGCGATCAAAAGCTTTAGCAACCAGAGTTACAGCAGGCGCTCCGCTATCGCGCAGCGCAGCAAGCAAAACATCATCTGCTGCTTTCACATTAGGGCGGCGGGTAGCACCGAACGCTACGAAGGTAGCGTTCTTAAGTTTTAACTCTTTTCTAGCAAGTGCAAAGAACTCAGTATCTTTTGGATTAGCCCCTGGCCATCCACCTTCAATGAAGCCAACGCCCAAATCATCCAAATGGCGAGCAATTGTTAATTTATCGTGGACTGAAAGATTTAAGCCTTCTTGCTGCGCTCCGTCGCGCAAAGTCGTGTCATATATATGGAATGCATCTGAAACTGGCATTAGATAACCCGCTTAACCCAGTTGTGCTTATCAGCAGTTGTTCCGTGCTGTATAGCAAGTAAGTGATTACGGATCTGCATTGTGATTACACCTGGCTGTCCATCGCCAGTCACCCAAGTTCCCATTGCGCTCTTCGCTTGGCCTACTGGAGATACAACTGCAGCAGTACCACAAGCAAAGATTTCCGTGATTTCACCGGAAGCAACACCTTCACGCCAATCATCAATCGAAAGCATTACTTCACCTGTCTTATAACCCAAATCTTTTGCAGCAGAGAGAATCGAATCGCGTGTGATCCCTGGCAATAAAGTTCCGGTTAGCTTTGGAGTAATGACTGTGGCATCTGCGCCTTTACCTTTAACGAAGTAAAGGTTCATGCCGCCCATCTCTTCAATCCATTTACGCTCGATAGCATCGATCCAAACAACTTGGTCGCAACCTTCTTTAGCGGCGGCTTTTTGTGCGATCAGAGATGCGGCGTAGTTTCCGCCACACTTTGCTTCACCGGTACCGCCGTGCGCCGCACGAACGTATTCAGTTGAGATCCAAACAGATACTGCTTTAGATGGATCAAAATATGCGCCAGCAGGAGTTGCAATAAGTAAATAGGTAGCCTTATTTGATGGGCGAACGCCAAGTCCAACTTCGGTAGCGATCATAAATGGACGGATATAAAGAGATTCGCCGACTTTATTAGGAACCCATCCAGCATCTTGCTTTACAAGAGTTTCAACAGTTTCCAAGAAGAGCGCTTCTGGCATTTCTGGAAGAGCTAAACGCGCTGCAGATTTTGCAAAACGTCGTGCATTTGCTTCCGGGCGAAATAACGCAATGCCGCCATCGGGTTGACGATAGGCCTTCATGCCTTCGAAGATTTCTTGTCCATAATGAAAAACCGCAGTAGCTGGATCTAGTGAGATTGGACCGTATGGAATTAACTCAGGTTCAGCCCAGCCATCTTTTTCGGTCCATTCACAGATAACCATGTGATCTGTGTAGTACTTACCGAAACCGCCCTCAGCCACCAATGCATCGCGAACCGCGGCATCTTTTGCATTCGGATTGAGGGTGATCTTCATTTTTAAAGTAGCGCTATGAGCGCATCTCCAACTTCTGTAGTGCTGCGCTTCTTATCTCCGCGAGCAAGCAAATCAGCACTTACTGCAGCTTCGATTTCGCGAGCGGCATCTTCAAGCCCCATGTGTTCCATCAACATTGCAACTGACATAACTGTCGCAGTTGGGTCAGCTAAGTTCTTGCCAGCGATATCTGGAGCTGAACCGTGAACTGGTTCAAACATAGATGGGAATTCGCGAGTTGGATTGATATTGCCTGATGCGGCAAGTCCGATTCCTCCGCAAATAGCAGCAGAAATATCGGTCAAGATATCTCCGAACAAGTTATCTGAAACGACCACGTCAAAGCGCTCTGGGCTATTTACAAAGAACATGGCAGCGGCATCAACGTGTAGATAGTCGGTTGTCACTGTTGGAAATTCTTTAGCGACTTCTTCAAAGGTGCGCGTCCAAAGACTGCCGGAATGAACTAGAACATTGTTCTTGTGAACAAGTGTTAGCTTCTTGCGATCACGCTTTTCAGCACGTGCAAAGGCATCACGAATAACGCGTTCTGCGCCACGGCGGGTATTAAGTGATTCTTCCGTTGCGATCTCCGCAGGAGTTCCGACGGCTAGTGCGCCACCTGCTCCAGAATATGGGCCTTCGGTTCCTTCGCGAATCACAATGAAATCAATTGGATCTTTAGTCGCGAGCGGACCTTTTACTCCTGGGCGCAAAAGTGCTGGACGCAAGTTAACGTAATGATCAAATGCAAAACGAAGTTTCAAAAGCAAGCCACGTTCTAGAATTCCACTTGGAACAGTTGGGTCACCGACCGCACCGAGCAAGATGACATCAGATTTGGCGAGTTCCGCCATTACAGAGTCTGGAAGAACTTCTCCAGTGCGATGCCAGTAAGCAGCGCCTAAGTCATATTCAGTCTTCTCAAAAGTTACGCCATGTTTGGCAGCGACTTTATCTAGAACGCGAATACCTTGAGCGATAACTTCTGGACCAATTCCATCACCGGCGATTACTGCGAGGTTAATCTTTTTCATGATTTCCCTTTCTCAATTCACTAGAGTTACGGATCGGACTAGTTCAGCCCCGGTCTCTTTAGCTACCGCGTTTACGATTGCATCCGAAACTGATGAGTCAACGGTGATCGCCATCAGCGCATCTCCGCCAGCACTCGCACGAGCCACCTGCATACCTGCGATATTTATATTTGCTTTTCCTAGCGCATTTCCAACCGAACCGACTACGCCGGGACGATCTGCATAACGAAGGAAGAGTAAATTATCCGCAGGTGGTAGATCTAAATCAAAACCATCAATTGCAATGATCTTCTCCACTTTACGAATTCCCATAAGCGTGCCATCGACGGTGATTGATTTACCGGTGCTGAGCGCACAGTGCAGCGAAATCATGCTGCGATATTCCGGGCTAACCGGATCGCTATCAGAAGTTGAAGTTAGGTTACGAGCTGCTGCAAGTCCTGGTGCATTTACATAAGTCACATCTTCGGCACCAGTTGCAAGTAACGCGCCTTTGAGCGCGCTGATCGCCAAGATTGATGAATCGTGTTCAGAAATATCTCCCCGCACGTGCACATCGAGATTAGTTGGAAGTTCACCAGCAATAGCGGTTGCTATCTGCGCCATCTTTTCTACCAAAGGCAGCGATGGACGTATCTCTTCGTGGATTGCTCCACCTTTAACATTCACCGCATCTGGAACAAGTTCTCCAGCAAGAGCTTTACGTACCGAAACTGCAACCGCTATTCCAGCGCGCTCTTGTGCTTCATCAGTTGATGCTCCCAAATGTGGGGTAGCGACTACCTGATCTAGTGAAAATAGCGGTGAATCGGTGCAAGGTTCAGTTACATATACATCAAGACCAGCACCTGCTACACGCCCTTCGACGAGCGCATCATAAAGAGCAGCCTCATCTAGAACGCCGCCGCGGGCTGCATTGATAATACGAACCGCTGGCTTAACCTTTTTTAGCGCTTCAACCCCGATTAAGTTGGCGGTCTCTTTCGTCTTTGGCAAGTGAATAGTTATGAAATCACTTTGCTTAAGTAGCGTATCTAGATCGACTAGCTCAACACCTAACTGTGCAGCGCGAGCAGGCTGAAGGTATGGATCGTAAGCAACTACGTTCATGCCGAAGGCTTGCATGCGATGGGCAACTAGCTGACCGATGCGACCAAAGCCAACAATTCCAAGTGTCTTTTCAAAGAGTTCCGCACCTGTGTACTTCGATCTTGCCCACTTGCCATTGCGAAGTGCCGCATGGGCAGGTGAGATAAAGCGAGCTGAGGCAAGCAGTAATGAGATCGCAAGTTCTGCAGCAGAGACGATATTTGATGTTGGCGCATTAACGACCATCACACCAGCAGTTGTGGCTGCTGGAATATCTACGTTATCTAAACCAACACCAGCGCGTGCAATTACCTTTAAGCCCTTTGCAGCAGCGATCGCTTCAGCATCCATCTTGGTTGCAGAACGAATCAGGACCGCATCTACACCTTTACCGAGAGCAGCAAGTAGCTCCGCGCGGTTTGCACCATCGCAGTTGCGCACTTCAAAATCCGGACCTAACGCTTCAAGCGTTGCCGGACTTAACTCTTCAGCAATTAAGACAACAGGTTTACCCACGTGATGCGCTGCCTTCTTTGTAATCATCCTTATTTGAAGTCTTGATCCAGCTAAACATCTTACGAAGTTCGCGGCCAGTGGCCTCAATTGGATGTTTCTCACCCTTTGCGCGAAGTGATTTGAACTCCGGTGCTCCCGCATCTTGATCATCGATAAAGCGCTTAGCAAATGCTCCAGATTGAATGTCAGCTAAAACTTCCTTCATTCTAACTTTTACACTTGGATCGATAACGCGTGGACCTGATACGTAATCACCATATTCTGCAGTGTCAGATACTGACCAACGCTGCTTTGCGATTCCGCCCTCAAACATCAAATCAACGATCAACTTAAGTTCGTGCAAGCACTCGAAGTAAGCAACTTCTGGCTGATAACCCGCTTCAATTAGCGTTTCAAAGCCGTACATAACTAACTGTGATGCACCACCGCAAAGAACTGATTGCTCACCAAATAGATCTGTCTCGGTCTCTTCCGTAAATGTTGTCAAGATTCCGCCTGCACGAAGTCCACCAATTGCTTTGCCGTAAGAAAGCGTCAAAGGCCATGCGGTACCTGTTGCATCTTGTTCAACTGCAACGATTACAGGAACTCCGCGCCCACCTGCATATTCACGACGGACGATATGTCCTGGGCCCTTTGGCGCAACCATACAAACATCAACATTTGTTGCCGGCTTAATATAACCGAAGCGGATATTAAATCCGTGTCCGAAAAAGAGCGCATCGCCATCTTTTAGGTGCGGCAAAATTTCAGCTGTATATACGTGGCGCTGCAAGTGATCTGGCACCAAAATCATGATCACTGTTGCTTCCTTAACCGCTTCAGCAACTGTTACAACACGCAAGCCTTCAGCTTCTGCCTTGGCGCGAGATGCGGAACCTTCTTTAAGGCCTACTCGTACATCTACACCTGAATCGCGCAAATTAAGTGCATGCGCATGGCCTTGTGAGCCGTAACCGATGATCGCAACCTTGCGAGCCTGGATGATTGATAGATCTGCATCTTCTTCGTGATACATCGTTGCCACGGTATTTCTCCTTTATTCTCGGTTTAGTTCTGGTAATCGGGTTGGGTGTCGTGCTTGGTATTGCTGATCGCACCTTCGAGAATCTCTTCGATACGGATCACATTTATTAACTTATCTAGCTGTGCGATGACTTGCTCAAGCGAGTGTCCTTCGACGCTGACTTCGATAATCATCTTAGAAATCTTTGAGTTCTCGGTTGGACCGACAACTAGAGAATCAATGTTGTAAGTACGGCGGGCAAAGAGGCCAGCAACACGGGCCAATACGCCTGGTTCATTTTCAACGAGAACTTCTAACTTATGAATGGCCATTAGAGCTCCTGTGAATCCCAGTCAGGCGCAGTTGCGCGAGCGATCATGATTTCATCGTTAGATGTACCTGCGGCAACCATCGGCCAGACCATCGCATCGCGATGTACACGGAAGTCAACAACAACTGGTTGGTCATTGATCGACATCGCTTTTTCGATTGTTGCATCAACATCTGCTGGGTTCTCGCAAGAAAGTCCAACGCAGCCCATTGCTTCAGCCAACATTGGAAAGTTTGGTACGCGCTTTGATTCAAGGCTGGTATTTGAATAACGGCTGTCATAGAACAAGGTCTGCCATTGGCGAACCATTCCTAAACTTTCGTTATTGATAATTGCAACCTTGATCGGAATATTATTTAAAGCGCAAGTAACAAGTTCTTGATTGGTCATCTGGAAACAACCATCGCCGTCGATCGCCCAAACAGTTGTATCCGGTGCTCCAACTTTTGCACCCATCGCTGCTGGAACTGCGTAACCCATGGTGCCGGCGCCGCCTGAGTTAAGCCATGTGCGTGGTTTTTCGTAACTAATAAATTGCGATGCCCACATCTGATGCTGACCAACACCGGCGGCAAATATTGTATCTGGACCACAAATTTTACCTAGCCGTTCGATTACATATTGTGGTGAGAGCGCACCATCAGCAGGTGTGTCATATCCCAAAGGATAAGTTGCTTTTAACTTATTAACGCTTTGCAACCATGGTGAAATATCAGCGCGGCCCTTGGCCAACGCTGCTATCAGAGCAGGAATTAGCGCCTTTATTGTTTCGCGCAAATCACCGATTACAGCAACATCTGCATAACGATTCTTACCAATTTCCGCAGGATCAATATCAGCGTGAATTACCTTTGCATTTTGTGCGAAAGTAGAGAGCTTGCCCGTTACTCGGTCATCAAAACGTGCACCTAAAGTAATAAGTAAATCAGCCTTTTGTAGGCCGGTTACTGCAGCAACGGTTCCGTGCATACCTGGCATACCCAGATGCAACGGGTGTGAATCCGGGAATGCACCACGCGCCATCAAAGTTGTGACAACTGGTGCACCAAGAAGTTGCGCAAGTTCTAACAACTCGCGCGCTGCATTGGCTTTGATTACTCCCCCGCCAACATAGAAGATTGGTTTTGCAGATTGGGCAATCAGCGCTGCTGCATCATTGATCGCACCTTGGTTAGGCTGCATTTGCGGTTTATACCCAGGCAGATTGATTGATGTCGGCCAGTCGTATGTCGTCTGCTTTTGCAACGCATCTTTTGCAATATCAACCAATACTGGGCCAGGACGTCCAGATGTTGCGATATGAAATGCTTCAGCGATTACGCGCGGTATTTGGTCTGGATCTGTAACTAGAAAATTATGCTTGGTAAAAGGCATTGTGATACCGCGGATATCCGCTTCTTGAAAAGCATCTGTACCAATCGCTAGCGAAGGAACTTGACCAGTAATAGCGACCATTGGAACTGAATCCATCGCAGCATCAGCAAGCGGTGTAACAAGATTTGTGGCACCTGGACCAGAAGTTGCAATACAAACTCCAGCGCGACCAGTTACTTGCGCATAGCCAGTTGCTGCGTGACCAGCGCCTTGTTCGTGGCGAACCAAGATGTGGCGAATAGTTGAGTCGTAGATCGGATCGTAAGCAGGAAGAATTGCGCCGCCGGGAATTCCGAACATCACATCTACATTGGCAGCTTCTAGGCTTTTGACCAATGAAGTTGCTCCAGTCATTGCGGTGCCGTTTGCAGTTGGTACGTGTGCCATCTTCTTACTCCTTTCCGTTAGTTTAAATTTCTTGCAGAGAAATGAAAAAACCCTCAGATTTCTGAGGGCGCGTGCTTTAAAAAGGCACGCGCTATCGAATCACCACCACAATTACAGAAGATGACGAGATAAGCGCGGGCTTCTTTTGCATGGCCCTATTCTCCAACGTGGGTGGCGCTTGCGTCAAGGCGTGAGATGTAAGTCTCAAATTGTGAAACTAACCGCAGACCGCGCCCTTTGAGGCAGATCCAACGGTCTTTGAATACTTGGCTAAAACCCCGCGCGTGAATTTATGCGGCAGTGGATTCCAGCCGACTTTGCGGGATTCGAGTTCGGCTGGATCTACTAAGAGATCCAAGGTGCGCGCTTTAATGTCGATCCTTACTAAATCGCCATCTTTTATAAATGCTATCGGTCCACCATCAACTGCTTCCGGTGCAACGTGACCAACACAGAGTCCGGTTGATCCACCGGAGAAACGTCCATCAGTTAATAGCAAAACTGATTTTCCAAGTCCGGCACCTTTAATCGCACCAGTGATCATTAGCATCTCGCGCATGCCAGGTCCGCCCTTTGGACCTTCGTAACGAATTACTACAACATCGCCTGCTTGTATCGTTCCATTTTGTAACGCAGCCATTGCTGCTTGCTCACGTTCGAACACACGGGCAGGACCTTCAAAACTATCTATGCCGATTCCAGCGGTCTTACAAACAGCGCCATCGGAGGCAAGAGATCCGCCCAAAATTGTTATTCCAACGTCAGTAGAAAGTGGCGTTGCGATTGCGTGCAAAATATCGCCATCAACATCAGGAGGATTAATGCCAGCAAGATTCTCGGCCATAGTCTTGCCGGTCACAGTCATTACATCTCCGTGTAATAAACCAGCATCAAGTAGCGCTTTCAAAATTACAGGAACTCCACCGACTTTATCCATATCGCTCATTACATAGCGACCAAATGGCTTTAAATCTCCGAGTAGTGGAACACGTGAACCGATGCGATGGAAGTCATCTAAAGATAAATCAACTTCTGCTTCGTGAGCGATTGCCAGCAAATGAAGAACTGCATTTGTTGATCCGCCAACTGCCATTACCGCGGTGATTGCGTTTTCAAAGGCGCGCTTGGTCAAGATGTCACGAGTGGTGAGCCCAAGTTTGATCATATTCACAACTGCGGCACCAGATGCAACGGCAAAAGCATCGCGGCGGCGATCTACTGCAGGCGGCGCTGCCGAACCTGGAAGTGAGAGACCAATCGCTTCACCGACAGTGGCCATTGTGTTCGCGGTAAACATACCGCCGCAGGCGCCTTCACCTGGACAAATAGCACGTTCGATTTGATCCACACGTTCTTGTGTAATCAGTCCCCGCGCACATGCCCCTACTGCTTCAAAGGCATCAATGATTGTTACATCTTGACCATCGACATTTCCTGGAAGAGTTGAACCTGCATAAACAAAGACTGATGCGACATCGATGCGGGCTGCAGCCATCATCATTCCAGGCAGGGACTTATCGCAACCTGCAAAGGTGACCATGCCATCTAAACGTTCTGCCTGCATAACGGTTTCAACCGAATCAGCGATAACTTCGCGCGAAACAAGTGAGTAATGCATTCCTTCGTGGCCCATTGAAATTCCATCAGAGACGGAGATGGTTCCAAATTGCATAGGGAAGCCACCAGCATCAATTACACCTTGCTTGGAAGCTTTTGCTAAACGATCGAGCGAGAGATTACATGGGGTGATTTCATTCCACGATGATGCAATGCCAATTTGTGGTTTTACCCAATCTTCATCTGTCATTCCAACAGCACGTAACATTCCGCGAGCAGGGGCTCGTTCTAAGCCATCAGTTACTAGACCCGAACGTGGTTTCATCTGCGACATAGCGTGAAGTCTATTAGAATGGGCTCATTCACTCCAGTTAAAAACCCAAAAACTTTCTTTCAAGAGGAGAACCTTGTGTCAAAAACGCCTGCAGTCGATGGCCTAGATCCAACTAGATGGCGAACGCTCTTTGTTGTGGCAATATCTCAATTAATGATCGTTCTCGATAGCTCGATCATGAATATCGCAATTCCAAGCGCCAAAGTTGATCTTGGAATTAGCGATGCCAATCAGCAATGGGTTATCACCGCATATACCTTGGCTTTCGGATCTTTACTCCTTCTCGGTGGCCGTATCGGTGATTACATGGGACGTAAGAAGATTTTCTTAATTGGGCTTGTCGGTTTTGCCGCTGCATCTGCCCTTGGCGGAATTGCATCAACTCAAGAGTTGCTCTTTGCTGCGCGCGCATTGCAAGGTGTTTTTGGTGCGCTACTTGCTCCAGCTGCTCTTGCCATAATCTCTGTTACTTTCACAGTTCCGGCAGAACGCGCTAAAGCGTTTGGTGTCATCGGTGCCATCTCAGGTGGAGGCGCTGCCATCGGTTTAATCCTGGGCGGCACGTTGACCGAATTCTTCTCTTGGCGTTGGTGCTTAGGCGTCAATACACCGATTGCAATTGTCGCTGCGCTCCTTGCTATCAAATTTGTTCATGAGTCAAAGGCGCAAGGCAATAACACTTATGACATTCCTGGTGTCTTCACTGCAACCGCTGGACTCTTCTCTCTTACCTATGGCTTTAATGAAGCGGCGACAAAAGGTTGGTCTTCAACTACAACAATCTCATTCTTGGTGGCTGCTGCAGTTCTGCTGGTCGTATTTGTAGTAATTGAGATGAAGGTATCTAATCCACTTATGCCGCTTCGAGTTGTAACAGAGCGCAACCGTGGTGGTTCATATCTTGGATCTCTTGTTGTCGGTGCCGGTTTATTTTCCATGTTCCTGTTCTTAGGCCTCTACCTACAAGTAATTCTTGGCTACACGCCTTTGCGATCAGGTTTTGCTTTCTTGCCATTTACTGGAGGAATTATCGTCTTTGCCGGAATTGCATCGCAGCTCTTGCCTAGAGTGGGACCGAAAGCGCTAATGGTGCCCGGATTAATATTTGCTGGCATTGGTTTACTGATGTTGACCGGTATTACTCCAGAAACATCATATGTAACGCACGTTCTGCCCTCGCTCTTGATCATGTCAAGCGGCATGGCACTGGTGTTTATTCCACTCACATCTACATCGCTGCACGGTGTCTCATCGCACGACACTGGAGTCGCTAGCGCGATGCTTAATACTTCTCAGCAGATCGGCGGCTCACTTGGAACTGCGCTTCTCAATACCGTTGCTGCGACCGCAACAACTACCTTTGCGGCAGCAAATACTCAACTCGGTGAGAAAGTGATGCCATTTGCAATGACGCACGGATTTACCGTGGCATTCAAATTCAGCGCCGTGCTGCTATTTGCGGGAGCAGTCGTGCTCTTCTTCTTTATCAATATCGGGAAAGAATCACTTGTTGAAACCGAAGGCGTTGCTGTAAATTAATTTAGAGTTGACGTATCTAGGGTCTTAAGCACTACCAATCGCGCTCACTGAGCTTTTACTGTGCCAAGTAAACGCTCAGTGATCCGATTTCGTATTCAAATGACTATACGCGTCGCAGCCTCGTTGCTATCTTTATCTCGTGGTTGAAACCGACGGCGCTCAATGATTATTGGGGTCATGCATTTTTCGTTTACCGTTTCAGATATCGAAAAATCTGTCACCTGGTACACGGATGTACTTGGTCTTGAATTGGTTGGTCGCCAAAGCCAAAATAACAAATACACTCAAACGTTAGTTGGAATGTCAGAAGCGGTTCTTGAAGTCGCGCGATTCCAAATTCCCAACGCTCCACTGGCTCCTTCAGATCATATTTTGGAGTTAGTTCAATATGTCGCACCCGTCGGTCAAGTCATCCCCTTGAAAACGAATAGTCCTGGAGTCGCACACTTAGCTTTTCTAGTTTCTGACATCCTAGAAAGATTTAACAGACTCTCAAGCTTAGGAGTTGTATTTAGGAATCCTCCAGTATTAATCACTGAGGGCACAAATCGTGGAGGTATGGTTTGCTATTTCCAGGGACCAGATGGCGAAACTTTAGAGTTTTTACAGCCTTCTCCTGAAAATCTCGAAAAAATACTTCACAGATAGAAATGGAGAAAGCCATATGAGTGAATCTCCTAGGAGTATGACAGCGATTGTTAAGATGGCAATCGGTGCGGATTCAATTGCTGTGATCTCGTGGCCACGTCCAGTCCCTAAAACTGGTCAAGTGATTGTAGAAGTACACGGTGCTGGTGTTTGTGGAACTGATCTTCATATCGCAGTTGATGCATATCCAAATATTCCGCCAGTTGTTATGGGACATGAAGTTGCAGGGACAGTCGTCGAAATCGGCAATGACGTTGATGCGAAATGGTTAGGTTTAAGAGTTGCCTGCGAAACGCATCACCAAGTTTGTAAATGTGATTTTTGCAGAGACGGCCGAAGAAATTTATGTAAGAACAAGACATCTATGGGATCTTTTGTTGATGGTGGATTTGCTACTTACGTTGCAGTAGCTGAGGAGTTGCTTCATTTAATTCCGGATTCGATTACAGATCATGAAGCTGCGTTAACGGAACCCTTGGCCTGTATCTGCCACACTCTTTTAGATCCACCATTAATAAATGTCGCAGATACAGTATTAGTCACAGGCCCTGGCCCGATGGGATTACTCGCTGCCCAGGTAGCTAGAGCAATGGGCGGTATCGTCGCAATTTCTGGCTTAGAAAAAGATCAGATGCGATTACGTGTAGCCGAAGAAATGGGTTTCATTACAACGCACTCTCCAGAGCCAGAAAGTTTTGATGTTGTCATTGAATGCTCTGGTAGCGAAGGCGGCATAAGTACAGCGCTCAAATCAGCAAGGCGCGGTGGTCGTTATGTCGCCGTGGGAATAGTAGGTCATGATGTTAATTTTTCTGCAGATGCAATTCTATATAAAGAGCTTTTAGTTACTTCTGGTTTTGCTTCTACGCCACAATCATGGAATCGAGCACTCAGACTTTTAGAAAACTCACAAGTTTTACTTTCCCCACTGATTAGTAGAGTGGAACCACTGAAGAATTGGCCGAACGTCTATAAAGATTTAGGAAATGCCGACGTCCTAAAAATAGTATTTGATCCGAGAATGTAGCTGCTAAAGATTTAGTTAGAAGGTTGACCTAAATGGCCAAGCAGGAGCTCTCGTACACGAGCGGCATCTGCTTGGCCCTTTGTCTCTTTCATAACTGCGCCAATCAACGCACCGGCTGCAGGAACGTGTCCGTTGCGCACCTTATCTGCAGTTTCAGATTGTTCTGCACAAACTTTTTCAATCGCCGCCATAAGTGCGCCATCATCATTAACAACCTTGATGCCACGCTTGGCAACAACTTCACTTGGGGCGCCCTCCCCCGCGATTACGCCTTCAACAACTTGGCGCGCCAACTTATCTGTAAGTTCACCTGCAGCAACCAGCGCGACGATTTCGGCAACATCTTTCGGTGAAATTGTAAGTTCGGTTAAAGCAACTTCTTTCTCATTTGCTATACGGGAAATTTCACCGAGCCACCAAGTACGTGCCTTGGTTGGGTCGGCACCGAGCAATACCGTCTCTTCCACAATATCTAAAACATCAGCGTTAATCATCGCCGCCATTTCTTTATCGGGAACGGCCCATTGTTCTTTCAGGCGCTTGCGACGAAGTGAAGGGCGCTCAGGTTGTTGTGATCTAAGTTCTTCAATCCAACTTGCCGCTGGTGCTACCGGAACCAAATCTGGTTCGGGGAAGTAACGGTAATCTTCGGCCTGCTCTTTAGATCGGCCAGAGCGTGTAAGTCCAGTGTCTTCCTGGAAGTGACGTGTTTCTTGTTTAACTTTCTTGCCCTCATTTAACAATTCTGCGTGACGGATCATTTCGCCGCGAATAGCGCGTTCCACAGAACGCAGTGAGTTAACGTTCTTTGTTTCAGAACGCGTACCCAAGACATCGGATCCAATTAAACGAAGCGAGACGTTAGCATCACAACGAAGCGAACCTTGCTCCATCTTCACATCTGAAACCTTTAAGCCCCGCAAAATATCGCGAAGTTCGGCAACGTAAGCTTTGGCAACTTCTGGTGCGTATTTGCCAGTGCCAGGAACAATCTTAGTAACAATTTCAACAAGTGGAATTCCAGCGCGGTTGTAATCAAGCAGTGAATACTCAGCGCCATGGATGCGACCTGTCGCGCCACCGACGTGGAGTGACTTACCGGTGTCTTCCTCCATATGTACGCGTTCAATATCGATACGGAACCGCTTTGGACCTTCATCGGTATCGATTTCTACGTCGACAAAACCATCGAAACAAATTGGTTCGTCATATTGCGAAATCTGGAAGTTCTTCGGCATATCTGGGTAGAAATAATTTTTACGAGCAAAGCGGCTGCGGGGCGCAATCTGGCAATTAAGTGCCAAACCAATCTTTATTGTTGATTCGATTGCCTTGGCATTTACAACCGGCAGAGCGCCAGGTAGCGCAAGACAAACTGGGCAAGTTTGGGTATTTGGCTCTCCCCCGAAAGTTGTACTGCAAGAACAGAACATCTTTGATTCGGTATTTAACTCAACGTGAACTTCTAGACCCAATACTGGTTCGTACTTAGCTATTACATCATCGTATGAAAGCGCCATTATTTGGCACCTCCTAACGCGGGTGCTTTAGAAATTAAATGTCCGCCCCATTTAGAAACTAGCGCTGCTTCAAGTGCTGCACCAACTTGATAAAGTCTTTGATCTTGCATTGCTGGCGCCATAATTTGGAACCCAACTGGCAAGTTATCTTCTTCTGCCAAACCTGCTGGCAAGCTCATGCCACAGATTCCCGCCAAGTTAACCGGGATTGTCGCGACATCGGCTAAGTACATGGCGATCGGATCTTCCGATTTCTCGCCGATCTTGAACGCGGTAATTGGTGACGTTGGGGAGACCAATACATCTGCTTGCGCAAATGCCTTCTTGTAATCTTCAATGATCAAGGTTCGAATCTTCTGTGCACTGCCGTAGTAAGCATCGTAATAACCAGATGAAAGCGCGTAAGTTCCCAAAATTATGCGTCGCTTAACTTCGCGACCAAAGCCTGCTTCGCGGGTCGCGTTCATGACTGATTCTGCCGATGCGCCATCAGATTCGCCTGTCCGCAGGCCATAGCGCATCGCATCAAAGCGCGCTAAGTTTGAGGAGCATTCAGATGGCGCAATTAAATAATATGCAGCCAGCGCATATTCAAAACTTGGACAATCTACTTGCACAATTTCGGCACCAAGGGAAGCCAAAATATCTAAAGATTCATTGAATCGAGCTTGTACGCCAGATTGATAACCATCACCTTGCAGTTGCTTAATAACGCCAATCCTTAAACCTTTAACATCTCCAGATTTGGCAGCGGCGACAACTGCTGGAACCGGTCCGTTAATGCTGGTGGCATCTTTTGGATCATGTCCGGCGATAACTTCGTGCAAAATTGCGGTATCTAAAACTGTTCGACCAAATGGTCCTGCTTGATCCAAACTAGATGAGTATGCGATAAGACCGTAACGAGATACTGCGCCATAAGTAGGGCGAACTCCCACGATTCCGGTGAGCGCAGCTGGCTGTCGGATCGAACCACCAGTGTCAGAGCCAATCGCTAGCGGCGCTTCAAATGCACTTACCGCTGCAGCCGATCCACCACTTGAGCCACCTGGTGTGCGCGTTAAATCCCAAGGATTAAATGTTGGACCGTAACCAGAATTTTCCGTAGATGAACCCATCGCAAATTCATCCATATTGGTCTTACCTAAAATTACAACGCCCGCTGCTTTCAACTTTGCAACAACCGTTGAGTCATACGGCGGTTTCCAGCCCTGCAAGATCTTTGATCCCGCAGTTGTTGGAACGCCTTCTTGGGCAAGAACATCTTTAAGCGCTAAAGGAATACCGGCAAGTGGGCCGAGCTTCTTGCCACTTGCACGATCGGAATCAACTGCAGCCGCCTGCTTTAGCGCGCTCTCGCCATCAACATGTAAAAAAGCCTTTACCTGCGGATCAACTGCTGCAATCCGATCTAGATGAAGTTTGGTTAACTCAACTGAAGTTGTCTCACCTTTTTCGAGGGCAGCCGACATTTGGGCCGCAGTATTTTTAATCATTCCGCTTCACCCAAAATTTGTGGAACTCGGAAGCGTTGATCTTCTTGCGCAGGAGCACCAGAAAGCGCTTGATCTGGGGTCAGGCTTGGCTGGACTACATCTTCTCTAAAAATATTTTCTAGCGGCTGTGGATGTGAAGTCGCTTTTACGCCATCCAAATCAAGTTCTTGCACTCGAGCAACTGCATCGAGAATGCTGCCAAATTGTGATGAAAGGTTTACGAGTTCGGCTTCACTCATTTCGATGCGAGCCAACGCCGCAAGCTTGGCTACTTCATCACGCGAAAGGCTGCTCATAATGCTCCTGAGTTTAATGAGAAAGGTGGTTAGTTGCGAATTTGACCGTCACCAGTGACGATCCAAGTGGTTGTAGTCATCGCTTCCAACCCCATCGGCCCGCGAGCATGCAATTTTTGATTTGAGATACCAATTTCAGCGCCAAAGCCCATCTGTTCGCCATCTGTAAATCTCGTTGATGTATTTACCATCACTGCAGCGCAATCGGAGAGTGCAATAAATCGATCTGCATTAGCCTTATTTTCCGTAACAATCGCTTCGGTGTGGTTGGTGCCGTACTTTGCGATGTGATCTATCGCGGCATCTACTGAATCGACAACACCCACATTCATTTCCAGAATTCCGTATTCAGTGCACCAATTTTCTTCGGTGGCTGCAGTAGATGAAATGCCAAACTTTTCTGCGACTTTTTGCGCAGTTTGATCAGCGTGCAAAATAACTCCAGAATCGGAAAGAGCCTTTAGCGCCATAGGTAAGAAGGTTGGGGCGATGGCGCGGTGAACTAATAAAGTTTCAGCTGCATTGCAAACGCTAGGGCGGTGAGTTTTGGAGTTAATTAGAATTGGCAACGCCTTTTCAATATCGGCAAATTCATCTACATAAACGTGACAAACACCAGCGCCGGTTTCAATTGTTGGAACGGTTGATTCATCAACAACCATACGAATCAAAGCTGCGCTTCCGCGAGGTATAACTAAATCAACTTTGCCACGAGCGTTGAGCAACGCCTTCACGGTTGCGCGATCATCAGATGGCACAAGTTGAATTACTTCTGGCGAAATCTTGGTTGCAGTCAGCGCATCACGCATTACCGTTACTAATACTTGATTACTTGCCGCCGCAGTTGATGACCCGCGTAAAAGGGCAGCGTTGCCAGACATAAGCAAGATAACTGCGGCATCCACGGTGACATTAGGGCGGGCTTCATAAACCATTCCGATTACGCCAAATGGAACCGAAATCTGTTTTAAATCCAAACCATTTGGCAGAGTCGAATGGCGAAGAACTTGACCCAAAGGATCTGGAAGATCAGCCACCAAACGCGCTCCGTTTGCCATTCCAGCAACGCGAGATTCGTTAAGCAATAATCGATCTTGCATTTGTGGATGCATATCTTCTGCTTTTGCTCTCGCGATATCTTCAGCATTGGCCGTCAATATTTCCGCACTGCGCGATTCAATGGCGTCAGCGATCGCGTATAAAGCGGCCTTCCGCTCAGCGCCAGAAGCGGTGGATAAAGTGCGGGCAGCGGTACGCGCTTTGAGCGCTAGCTCTGAAACTATTGCGACCGCATCCATAGGTTTAAGCCTAGCGGGATTTACCCTTTTGCCGTGCTCAAATTTATTCGTAGAAGTGCAGTAGTTCTCTTTGTCCTATACATCGCCTTATTTGGACTGACTAAGGCGATTAGATATCCGGAGCCGATTGCGGCCATAAAGTTAGGACTGGCACCGGCTTCTAAGACACCGGATTTAATGCCCTTTCACGTAATTTCGGCTGAACCAAATACGGCAACCAAATGGCAAGTGGGAAAGCCAGAAGTCATAAAAGAAGTTACATGGAACGGCGCGAAAATTTCCTTCGATGAGTTTCTGACTGCTACCCAGACAAATGCCTTTTTGATTATCCGCGGCGGCAAGATTACTTACGAAAAATACTTAAACGGAAAGACCGAATCAACAGTGCTTCCTTCATATTCAGTAGCCAAGACGATGACTTCGCTGGTTATTGGTCAGCTAATTGATGAGGGCAAGATTAAAGAATCAGATACCTTCGTATCAATTCTCCCAGAATTTAAAGCGGATACTTCTTTCGATAAGGTAACAATAAAAGATCTATTAGATATGAACTCTGGTATCGGAGTTTCTGATAATTACCCAACTGGGCCTTCTGGTTGGGGTGTGGCAATTGCGCAGATGTACGCCACAACTGACATGAATTTCTTTATTAAAAACAATCGTAAGATGCGTGAAGTCCCAGGGTCCTACCCGGAATATCGCAGTGTAAATACTGAGTTACTTGGCTTAGCTATTCAAAAGGTAACTGGAAATAAGTTGGCAGACGAATTTAGCGATCGCGTCTGGAAAAAGGTTGGTGCAGAATACGATTCCACTTGGAACGTCGATAAAGTTGGCGGCCACGAAAAAGCCTTCTGTTGCTTTAACGCGTCTGCGCGTGATTATGCTCGCGTTGGTTTGGCGCTAATGAGTGGAACACCTGCGATCGCCAGCACTTCTTGGAAAGCGCGACTATCTAATCCAGTTGTGAAACTTGATTACGGTTGGGGATATGCGGCGCAGATGTGGCATCCCTATCAAGGTATAAATTTAATGATGGGACTACACGGTCAATATATTTATCAAGATGCTCTCCACGATACCGTCATTGTTAAGTTGAGCGATATGCCAACCAGCGTTGATGGCATCAGCGATAAAGTTGCCTCTGTACTGCGCCAAGTTGCTGAGAAGAAGAGTTAGAGAAGCACCAGATCATCACGGTGCACAAGCTCGCGCTCATATTCAGCACCCAGTGAGGCGGCAAGTTCTTTTGTAGAACGCCCCAACATTTGTGGGATCTCATGCGAGTCGAAGGCAACTAAACCACGGGCAATAACTTTCTTATCGGCACCGACTAGTTCAACGGTGTCGCCAGAGATAAATTCACCTTCCACTGCAGTAACACCCGCAGGCAGAAGCGAAACGCCACGTTCGAGAATTGCAGTAACAGCGCCAGCATCAAGAATCAAACGTCCCCGTGGAGTAGATGCGTGTGCCAGCCATAACAATCGTGAATTAGAGCGCGTGCCATGGGCAGCAAAGAAAGTACCAACTTCTTCACCGGTTATCGCACTAGCGGATTTTGCTAAAGATGTAAGCAACATTGGAATACCTGCACCTGTAGAAATACGTGCCGCTTCTATCTTGGTAACCATTCCCCCGCTACCTACGCCAGCTGAACCAGCGCCGCCAAGTTCAATACTTTCAATATCGCTGATGTGATCGACAAAGTGAATTGCTTTTGCGCCAGATTGAGTTGGAGGCGCGTCGTATAAAGCATCAACATCTGAAATAAGAACTAGCAGGTCTGCCCCGACCAAAAGCGAAACTAGGGCTGCTAAGCGATCGTTATCGCCGAAGCGGATTTCTTGAGTTCCGACTGAATCGTTCTCGTTAATGATTGGAACCACACCAAGTGAGAGTAATTTATTTAGAGTCTGCTGCGCATTTTGGTAATGCGAGCGACGGACCACATCTTCGGTAGTAAGAAGAACCTGTGAAGAAACTAAATTATGACGCGAGAAATTCTCGTTGTATTTTGCAATTAACAAGCCTTGACCGACAGAGGCTGCCGCTTGTTGTGTTGCGAGATCCTTTGGACGCGCGCTAAGGCCAAGTGGAGCAAGGCCCGCAGCAATTGCGCCAGATGAAACCAAGATAACTTCAGATCCACGTGCACGAAGCGATGCGACTAAATCTGCAATCTTTGAAACTGATTCAGAATCTAACTTTGATCCTGCGGTTCCAGTAAGTGATGATGAGCCAATTTTGATGACGACGCGTTTTGCGGTGGTTACTGCGCTGCGGCTCATTTACTTATCCTCGTTTGCCTGTAGATCAGATGATTGTGGCTCGATTAGACGTGGAGTTTTTGGGTCCTCCACGTTGTACTCCCATTGTTGCGCAATTTCATCGTCAGATAGTTGATCGACAACCTTTTCTTCTACAACCCAGGCGCCTTCCAAGCGAGAATCTTCGCCGCGGCGGAATAGGTGACCGGCTAATTGTTCTGCGCCAGCTTCGATAGTTGGCTCCCATTCGAATACAACTTCATTATCACCGGAACCGATGCGAACTTCGCTACCTGCAACTGCTCCCTTTTTAAATAGCTCTTTTTCAACGCCGAGTTGGGCCAGGCGATCTGCGAGATAACCAATTGCTTCTGCATTTTTGAAGTTTGTCTGGCGCACCCAACGTACGACCTTTTGACCACGCACGCTAAAGGAACCATCAGCATTTGCCTGCACAGTAAAACCAGAATCATCTACGGCAGTTGGGCGCAAGATGATTCGAGTACGTTCTTCGGTTGCTGCGGCTGCGCGCGCCTTTTGTACTAAGCGCGCCATGGCATAGAGAAGTTCTTGCAAACCTTCACGGCTTGCAGCCGATACTGCGTAAACCTCGTAACCTTTATCGCGCAGGGTTTGCGCAACCATATCCGCCATTGCCTTGCCATCTGGTAGATCAATTTTATTTAGTGCAACTATGCGAATTCGATCTTCAAGTCCACCATATTGTGACAACTCTTCTTCAATGATCTCTAAATCCTTTACTGGATCGCGATCTGTTTCCAAAGTTCCACAATCGAGGACGTGGACTAGCGCAACACAACGTTCCACGTGGCGCAAGAATTCCAGTCCAAGGCCTTTGCCCTGAGATGCACCTGGAATTAACCCTGGAACATCTGCAACGGTGAAGCGAGTATCTCCTGCTTGGACTACACCGAGATTTGGAACAAGAGTAGTGAATGGATAATCAGCGATCTTTGGGCGGGCGGCAGAAATTGCGGCGATTAGAGATGATTTTCCTGCGCTGGGATATCCAACGAGTGCGATATCTGCAACTGATTTAAGTTCTAAGTAAAGCGTGCGCTCTTCACCTGGTTCGCCCAGCAGTGCAAAACCTGGCGCACGACGCTTAGATGAAGAGAGAGCTAAGTTACCAAGGCCACCGTGTCCACCTTGTGCTGCAAGAAATGTTGTACCGGTACCAATTAAATCTGCAAGCTGATTACCTTTTTCATCGAGAACAACCGTGCCATTTGGAACAGATAAAATTAAATCTTCACCGGAAGTGCCATCTTTACGATCGCCATATCCCTGCGAACCTGAAGTGGCTTTACGGTGAGGTGAATGGTGAAAATCTAGAAGCGTTGTAACGCTGGAATCTACGATGAGAATTATGTCGCCACCGCGGCCACCATTGCCACCATCTGGGCCACCGAGTGGTTTAAATTTTTCGCGTTTTACAGAGACACAACCATCTCCACCTTTTCCAGCAGTGGCGTAAAGCGTCACGCGATCGACGAATGTTGTCATCTCTTTACGCACCTTCCTGCTAGATCAATCAAATATGTAAAAGAGTTCTGTGAAATAAAAAGAGCGAGCCACGAAATGCGGCTCGCTCTCTTTGAGAAACCTAAATTAAGCGACCGGAACCACATTCACTACACGACGACCGCGAGCGCGACCGAATTCAACTGCGCCTGCAGCGAGTGCAAACAAAGTGTCATCCTTACCGCGTCCAACGTTCTTGCCTGGGTGAAAATGTGTACCGCGTTGGCGAACCAAGATCTCGCCAGCGTTTACTTCTTGTCCACCGAAACGCTTGATGCCAAGGTACTGTGGATTTGAATCGCGACCGTTACGTGTCGATGAGACACCCTTCTTACTTGCCATTGTTCAACCCCTTATTTCACGCCGCTAATAGCGGTGATCTTGACTCGAGTTTGCTGTGCACGGAAACCTTGACGACGGCGATAGCCAGTCTTGTTCATGTAACGAAGGATGTCGATCTTTGGACCTTTTACTTC
>Ga0214919_10003108_pt1 | contig 25449 bp, 48 predicted proteins | sample LL1503_MetaG_FD_177994 | JGI IMG/M metagenome (GOLD analysis project Ga0214919, IMG submission 177994) | Freshwater microbial communities from Lake Lanier, Atlanta, Georgia, United States - LL-1503 | ecosystem: Environmental > Aquatic > Freshwater > Lake | place: USA: Georgia | collected... | reverse complement strand
GGGGGGAGGGGGGGGAGGGGGGGTGGTTGACACGCCCCTACCTGTACGGTGAGTGGATTCTAACCCGTACCGGGCGATAAGGCTCGCAGGAACCCTTCCGGTTAGGACGTTATCCGCGTATACGCACCAATGGCCTATTGCCTAGGATGCCAAACTCGCAGAGAGGTCGAGCGGTTCGGGGAAGTACCGGGCGCGCTAGTAGACAGCGATCCCCAAACATTAGGGTGGACGGGGTAGCCGGGGCACAAAGCTCCAAATTGTCGAGAGGTGGGGGAATGCCTAGACCATGCCAAACCAAGCAGGATTAACCTGCTTGGGTAGTAGGCTAAAGTCTAGAGCGTCGACTCGGGAGAGTCGACTGCTATATGCGCCGCGTGAACCGGAGAATCTTATGACCGTACGCTGCACACAAAGCCAGCTGGCTGTACTTCGCACAGATACTGCGCCAATCAAATCCGCCAGCAACACGCTGTACGGATACTTCAAATCGGCTAACGCAAAGCCGAGTCTGGTAGGTGAGGTGTATTCCGGAGATGTAACCGTTCCGGAACGAACCGCAAGCAAAGCATGGATAACCCAACCCGTGTACTACGCGGTAACGCGTGACCGGGTTTCCCGCAAGATCAAGTAGTACCTGCGGCGCATATAGCAGTCCCCCCTAAACCAAGCATGGAGAATCAAAATGAAGCATTCGATGAACAAAAAGCAATTCGCCGTGGCCGTTGGCAATATCGGCCGCACGTCGAAGGAATTGGACGGCAACATTCAGCTGGCCGCAGTCGCGGCCGTGGCGTTCTCGGTCTGCAAAGATCGCAACGCTACCCCGGCGCAGCAATTGCTGGAAGTGGTGAACCCGCACGTCAAGGCCGCAGTCGTGGCGTTCTTCGAGAAATTCGGCAATCTGGCCTACTCGAAGGAAACCAAAGGCATGATGTTCTTCGACGTGGCGGCACGTACGGATAAGGAGCCGCTTGCGTGGACTGACGCTTACGCTGATGAAGTCATGGCGTTCGCGTGGACGACCGCGAAAAAGGCCCCCGAGCCGAAGTCGGTGTTCGATGTTCAGGAAGAGATCGACAAGCTGATCGACAGGCTGAACAAGGCCGCGAAGAAAGGCGCAACGCTGCAACACGCCGAATTGCTGGCGCGTATGACCGCAACGTACAACAAGTACATCGGCGAGCAATTCATCGCCAACGCGGTGCAGGATGTTGCTGCGCTTGATAAGGTCACGGAGTCCGAAGCCGTGGCCGATAAACGCAAGGATGCCGAAATCGCTGGCATGTAACACGCTTTAGGTCTGGGCAGCTGATGTAAAGCTGTCCTTTCCTAAGCCGTGGTGCACCGCATAACCCCCCACCTAAATTGCACCTCTGGCTACATCTTTGTAAAGCTGTACTTAATGTGCCCTGAAGCCCTAAAATTTTGGGTTTAGGGCACACCGATTAGGGCACACCGCCCTACTAGGTAAGTGTCTCTTATATATATATATTCTTTAATGAATTATATATATGTGCCCCCACTGCCCTAGTATTTCCTATATCTCTCCGGAATTGTGCAGTAATATCCCTTGGTGTTGTAAGGGTACTACGCTCTCTTTCCGGACGGAGGAACGCTGGAAAACTAGGGCACTAGGGCACATCAAGCCGAAGTCCATGATTCCAATCAGAATTGTTACTGCCCTAGTTTTCGCCGTTTTAGGGCACACCCCCTTTTTTTCTAGGGCACACCCCCTAGTGTGCAAAGGTAAGTTGGTGTCGGCGGCGGTAGGGGGAAGGGCCCTATCGACGAAACGCCGTGGACGAGTGGTCGCCTCCGACACCAACTTACCTTTGCATTGCCGCTACCCTACACAAATCAGCACCACAGGGACAGTCCGAGCGAAGAATCCGGACAGGCGTACAATGTAAAGCTAAGTTAATTGTTTACTAAGAGGTGTGACATGAAGCATATTCAGGATTTGATCATGGACGCGCTGATTGCAGCGCGGAAGGTCGGAATGAGCAAGGAAGAGTTTGATGCGGCCGTAACGGCTGCGAAGGCCGATTCAATGTCTTGGGTCGTTATGCCCGCCACCACAGAGGGAGAAAGCCATGACCGCTGACAAGCTGGTCGCGTGGTTCGCCGTGGTAGTTCTTGCCGTGGCAGCGTTGGTCTCGTACGTAGAGGCCAAGGAGGTGTGCGGTAATGACACCGAGTGCGAGGAACGTCACGGGGTCGAAGACTGACCCCACCTACAAGGAGGTTTCATGGACAGAGCCGAAGGCCCTCTGTGGATAAGTGTTATGGAGCAAGCCCTGCAGGAGTGTGCGGGGCACCATCTGCGCCACGAGTTCAAGCTGTGGTCGGCAGATTGTTCTCACCCCCAGTTGTCCGACGCAGATGTGTCGGTCGGGTTGTCGTGGTTCAACCCCCTGACCGACTCCAATGTCGTCCTGACCATCACGCCGGGCTTCTGCATGGAGTTGCGGGATCACGATGGCGACGGTGACGACCTGACCCCCCATTGGTACTGGGACATCATCTCGGACGAAGGCTACAAGCCGTCGAACCCAGTATTCGATGCTTACATGCAGTTCTTCTGGCATGTAAGAGACGAGAAGACCAAGTACTACACCCGCCTGCGTACCAGCAGGGGCGGGGTTCGCCTGTTTGCAGACAAGGAGGCCGCGTGACCAACACCAAGTTCACATTCAACAAGTCCTGCCACTGTGCGCAGTGCCAGCGCGGGGCCCACTCCAAGTCTGGCCAGTACACCCAAGCGCAGAACAACCGCAAGCTGCGGCGCATAGGCAAGCAAGCCCTGAAGGCCAAGGACTTGGACACGGTGCAGCTTGGGCCGATCCCTTCGCCGTACACCGACTAACCAAGGACACGACTCATGACGCACGCTAAGCCAGAGCAGTACCTATCCACCCGCCTTGAGGATACGGTGGCGCTTTTGCAGGAGTTGGTGCGGCTGTATCGCGCCGCCGAGGTGGTGCCTACCGTGCCGAATTGCAAAGCGTTTTACCTCTATGGTATGTACGTGGAGGTGTACAAGGACCACCCGGAGTGGGGTTCAGAAGTGGTGTGGCCTAGCCGGATGGGGCACCTACAGTCCGGCAACCTGCGTGTGTTCATGGCAGATGTTCTTCGTCGGTTCTGGTGATGAATATCGTAAGTGACAAGGACAATAATTTGGGATTCGCGGCGTGGGTTATAAACCTGAAGCCGTGGAGTTTTATATCTGTGGTGTGGGTGGTAAATCGGCATGAGATGGGGGTAGGTATCCGCTGGAACACGGGCGGGTTTGTAGAATTCTTCCTGCTCCCGATAGCCCTGCGCGTGTCCTACATAGATAGCAGGAAAGATCCGCTGTCCGAGGAGAACTGAGATGAACAACATGACAGTCGAAGAAATCTACCGCTCCAACGCACCGCGTGCACCGCGTGCACCGCGTGCACTGCGTGAGATGGAGGAAGCACGCGAAGTGTCCCGCAGGGAAACGCATGTCAATGCCACGGTAGGCAGGTTCTACCGTATGAAGTACCGTGACTTTACGGGCGAAGGCAGCTACTACGCGGCGGCGAAGAACCTTAAGAAGCAGGGCGTGCCCTTGGGCATTGCCTTACTCATACTTACCGGGAGGGCGTGATGGCACGCAAAACCCTTGTATTCGACATCGACGGTACGCTGGCCAACTGCGACCACCGTCGCCACCTCGTGGAGAAGTTCAAGCCCGACGGAACGAAGAACAAGCACCGGGACTACGAGCAGTTCCATGATCTATGCCACATGGACACGGTGCATGAAGGTGTGCGTACCATGCTGGTCGCCATGATCGACGCGACCTACCACGACATTGTGTTCGTCACAGGCAGGCCCGAGCGCACGCGGGATGCGACCTTCAGTTGGCTGATGCAGCACGTATTCTGCCAAGTGGAGCACGACCGCGACTTCGACCTCTACATGCGGCCGGACGGTGACACTCGGGCGGACTACATCGTCAAGCAGGAGATACTCGACACCAAGCTGGTCAAGGAAGAAATTCTTTTCTGCGTCGACGACAGGCAACAAGTCGTCGATATGTGGCGCAGGAACGGGCTCGTGTGCATGCAGGTAGCGAAAGGAGACTTCTGAGATGAAACCCCCACCCATTCCGACAGACAAGTTCAAGTACCCCCTGTGGGTGTACGTCACCATCCCACTGACCAAGGCCGAGTTGGTGCACTACGTTGGTAAGAAGTGCAGCCTCTACGACCGTCGCTGCGGGGCGTGCAAGGCATGGCGTTCGTGGGAGAAGACCGGGAAGATCAAAGCAATCGTTGAACGTCGAGCCGACGTTATGGGTATCACAGAGGACTGACCCATGCCTAACCAACTTCGTGACGCACTAGAGGCCGTGGGCTACGTCACAACTCATGCCCCCGACCTACGGCCCAAGGACGTACTGACCCCGGCGCAGAAAGAAGGACTGCGTGCCCTGCGTGACGAGTACCGGTTGAAGTTGGTAATGCTGACGCTGAACCCTACGTTTAGGGGGGCCAGCATATCCGCAGAATGTCAGATGTGGCTAGACGTAATAGACACCGAGTTGCCTCCATGCGACGAAAAGGAGAACGTGTCATGAAGTAAGTAGACCCTAACCTTACTAAGTCACGCGAAACCAGTGAAGTCTGATCGTGCCAACGCTGGCGGATTGATTATATAGGGGCGTGAGGTCTTACCTCGTTTAGCGGTAGCCCAACGGTACGTAACCGCTGCACCCCCCTGCGACATAACGCAGGGGCAACACAATACACATGGAGCAATTCAAATGGCGAAAACCGCCGCAGTGCAGCAGGACGAGTCGGAACTAATCGAACTCACTCCCAAGGAACTCCTGCCGATCACCATCAACCACATCCAGAACGGGGAGTCAGTTGGACTTGAAGGCCCGCCGGGTTCGGCTAAGTCCGAAGTAGTTGCGCAGGCGGCGAAGGCGTGCAACATGCCCCTGTTCATCGGCAACGCGGAGTTGGAGGACACGACTGACGGCAAGGGCCTGCCGTTCCGGGATTCGGAAAATCCGAATCAGATTCACTGGTTGAAGGATAAGAAGTTCCTCATCGACTTCCCGGCCGTCTGGTTCGCCGACGAGCTTCCCCGTGGCACGGTGCCCGTGCAAGGTTCCTACGCTACGCGGTTCTTGGAGAACCGTATCGACGACCTGTACCTGCCGAAGGGTTCGGTGCACATCTGGGCTGGCAACCGCACGTCCGACCGTGCTGGTGCGAACCGGGTTCCGTCGATCATATACAACCGCTGCTACATGTATGGCACGCGGTACGACGCCGAGTCGCAGGTCGAGTACATGTTGAACGACCCGACCATGGACTTGCTGGTGATGCGCTTCATCCGCATGAAGGGCGACCAAGCGTTCCAGTTCGACCCCGCCAAGAAGATCAACCCGACTCCCCGTGCGTGGAGCACGATTGCCCGTAAGCTGGGGCGCGAATCATCGACGCCCTATGCCACGATTGCCGGGCGTATCGGCAAGGGGTTCGCATCCGAGTTGATGGCGTTCCGTAGTCTGGCACCGACGCTGCCTTCCCCCGAGGAAGTCGAGATGAACCCGACAGGTGCGCGGGTGCCTGAGAACGTGTCGGCACAGTTCCTTGTGACGGACATGCTGGCAGACCGTGCGAACATCAATTCGTTCGATGCGCTCGTTACGTACGCCAAGCGTCTCCCCCCGGAGATGCAAGCCAAGTTCGTCAAGGACAGCATGATCCGCTGCCCCGACGTTGCGTCTACGAAAGCGTTCGTTAGCTGGGGCGTCAAGTTCGCAGAAGTCCTGCGGTAAGGAGATGCAGCCATGCGATCTCACATAGAGTGGGTTCCGGATGATCTAGCCAAGACGATAGATGACCGTATCGCCATCGCGTTGGCTAGAGTTTTTGCTGACGGTGGGGATTTCTGGGACGCACGGCTGCAATTTCTTCTACGTTGGAAGGAGATACGGCATGAGAAACGTCAAGCACTCGGGTAACAGTTGCACCGTTGGTTGGACGTGCATAACAGCGGATGACCTGACCGATGCGGAGCGCAACGCCATGGCCGCGTTCAAAGGTGGAGTCAACTACAACACCAAGCGACGTGGGTATTCAGCACAGTTCGGTACGTCCTGCTACTACGACGTACGTATCACTGACTGGCCGGGCGTGTACTCGTACTTGACGATCCTTGGGCACACAGTGGACTTCTTTCCTGACTACGCACTGAACTACAGCGCGGGTAAGTGGTGCGAGTGGAAGGAAGTGTTTCCGGACATACCGACGTTCGACATAACCAAGAAGGAGCAGACAAAATGACTGAAGCTATCAACGCAGCAACCTTGCAGGAATCCACCAGCATATCCAACCGGGCGATGAAGTTCCGGCTGTCTCGTGGTGGTACTGCCAAGCGTGTTCGTGACAAGGACGCCGAGGCGCTAGTCAAGCAGCAACTCGGTGACGAGGGGCAGATCGTGTCCCGCGAGTTGTTCTCTGACAAGGGTAACTTGGTGTACCAGTATCAAGCCAAGGGTAACGAGATGTACACCTACCACATCAAGGCGACGCTGCCTTATGGTGACAATGGGGATCGCCTGTTGCCCAACGCTGCGTACTTCGACTACACGACGAAGATGGGTGGGTACATAAGTGTTCAGGACAACCTCAAGGTGCAGATACTTGCACAGTGGCCGACCCTAGTGCAGACCGACATCAACGTGAGGAACGCACGACTCATCGCCCAAGGCAAATCGCCCACCGCTAAGGTCGAGGACTACCCCACAGTAGAGCAGATGGATCACAGGCTGTACGTCAACTGGTTCCCCGAGCCGGTGTCTACGTCTGGCGACTTCAGGTTCTCACTGCCACCGGAGATGCTGGCCAAGGTCGACGAGCAGTTGTCGCTCATGGTGGCCGAGGCGGGTAAGGATCTCTACGTACGGATGCTACATCCTGTAACGGCTTTCATCGGCAAGCTGAACAAGTACACCGGCGATAAGGGGCAGCGTTGGTACGACAGCTTCGTGGATAACTTGAATGCGCTGTCCAAGGAGTTGCCGCAGTTGAACGTTAATGATGACCCGCAGGTAACGACCATGCTGGCCGAGATCGACGCGATCATCAAACCATACGCCTTCCAACCCGATGCGTTGAAGGAAGATGAGTTTGCACGTAAGCAGGTGAAGGAACGTCTTGAGGCGCTGGAAGCCACGTTGAAGGGGTACGCGTTGTGAACCAAGAAACCACGGAGGTAAGCAAGGAGGACTACGACACTATTGCGGCGTTCCACAGGTTCGTTGCATACAACAAGTTCAAAGGGGCGCTGTTCGGCCTCATGGTTGGTTATCTCATAGGAGCATACACGTCATGACATCAGTAATGGCAGTACAGCAACCCGCAGCGCCGGTCCAAGTCACGCCCGCCATGCGGGCTAAGGCTGAGGACAACCTGCGCAAGGCCAAGGTGCAACTCGTCCTGCACCAACCGTTCTTCGCCAGCATCATTCTCAAGCGCCGAATCGAAATAAAGGACGACGTACCGACTGCATACGTCACAGCGGCAGGCAAGATCGTCGTCGGTACCGAGTTCTTCTCTACGCTGACGGTGCAGCAGGCTATGGGCCTGCTGGCCCACGAGTCTATGCACTACGCGATGATGCACCACATAAGGGTCGGGCATCGCAAGCCCCGCGCTGCGAACTCAGCCATGGACAAGGTTATCAACGACATCCTTAAGGCCAGCGGTATGGAGTTGCCGCCCAACGGTACGTTCATGGAAGGTGCCAAGGACTACGCATGGGAGCAGCTGTACGACGATACCGAGGAAGACGGCGGTGGGGGTAAAGGCCCATACCAACCCGGTACGGGCAACGATGACCTGTCCGGTGAGGGAGTAGGTGATGTTACTTCCGAGCAGATCGAAGAGATCAAGCAAGAACTCATACAGGCGGCGACTGCGGCCAAGTCCCGTGGCACCATGCCCGTCGGTATGGAAGCACTCATCGCTGACATCATCAACCCGGTCACGCCGTGGCACCAACTGCTGGAGCGGTTCATGCTGCTGCAGATCAAGGCCGGGGTATCGTGGAGACGCCCCAACAAGCGGTTTATCGGGCATGACTTGTACATGCCGTCGGCTGGGTTGGAGCCCCGTATGGGGACTGTGGTGATCCAGATCGACGAGTCCGGTTCGGTCCCAGACTCCACCATGCCGCACTTTGGCGGACACCTCAACAAGATCATCGAACTGTGCAAGCCGGAGAAGGTGTACGTGCTGCACACCGATAGCCGTGTGGCCTTCGTTGAGGAGTTCAGCGCCGAGGATTACCCGATCACATTCACGACTCATGCACGCGGTGGGACGGACATGGCCGAGGGCTTCAAGTGGGTCGAGGATAACGGCGTGGAGCCTGACGTGTTCATCACGTTGACCGACGGCGAGACTCCGTGGGGTGAGGCACCCGGCTACCCGGTAGTTTGGTTAGTGACGGGCAAGGACATCGTCGCCGATCACGGCGAAACGATTTACTACGAACTGGAGGGCTGAGCATGAGCATTAACATATCAGCGGACGTTGTAAAGCTGTCCGAGAGCATCACGGTCAGGGTCGTAGTGACCAAGATGGGGCCGCGTCAGATCGCGTCGTTCAAACGCATGGTCAAGACCGGGGTGATAACGGGGCGTGCCGTACCCGCTAGGCTGGCGACGGTCGTACGCAAGCAGAACCGCGCACCATACGTGCGGTTAGGGAGGCATGGAAACGTCTCGTGGAACAACGTCTCGGGGGATGAAGATGACCTGTTCCGGCGGCTTACTGCTGCGTTGGTGGCTGACCAACTACATACCGCTGGGGCGCGGCGGTATCGTAAGGACGACGGCGAGGATCAGCGATTGATCGACTCGCGTCCCTACGAGGGAAGCATGTACCTGTCCCCCACCGGGTCAGCAGAGAAGATTTTGGGGAAGACGGTGTTCGTACACAGCCCGGAGATCAGCGTTCCTGACGTTATGGACATTGATGTTGCCGAGTATGGGAGGCACCTGTGAAACACATCCGTTATGAAGACGTGGACAACAGCGTGCACTACGGCGAACGGTACTGTATCGACTGGGGCAAAGGCGAGCGCAAGTACAAGGAGCCTTTCCCCGGAATCAAGGTGTACGAGTGCGGGATCATCGAAGTCACACAGTCAGGGCTGCGTAACCCCTATTGGCGCAATCATGTAGCGAAGGAGTTTGACTTGCACTTCGTGTACATACAGGAGTTGGTAGGACTCACACTGCATGACCCTGAGACTGGCCGCGAGGTCAAGAAGACAAGCCTAGACCGGGGGTGTGTACTGCACCATTACGACCTGAAGCGTATATACAGGGGCCCCGCGTATCGTACCGGGCCGTTGCAGTTCCTCTCCGAGCACGCCCAACCCACAGGATGTAAGGACTTCGTGGTGTACACACGTCGTAAGGACAAGGAAGCCGAGGTCAAGGCTCGGTTCGCCGAGTCCAAAGCGTTGGGGGATACGCTGCTGCAGGTGCAGAGCCGCGACGGACAGGGGTCCTATGAGTACCAGTGGAGGCATAGCACCGGGGATAGCATAATCAACGGTACTTCCCCCATACCAGACCCAACAACCACGGAGGGACAATCGTTCTGCAGGTACCTCTCTCGCAACGAGGAGAATATTAACGCACGCATATCTACGCACTGCCGGGACCAACACAAAGTCCCGTTTCTTATTGTAAAGGAGAAATAGCATGTCTCTAGTACGCATATCCAAGAACCTTATTACCGATGTCGAGGCTAATGTCGCCCGGATTACTGCCAAGGCTTACGCGGCTACCGTAGCCCCTAAGAACCCCAAGAACGTGCCCGAGTGCGTTGCAGCGATGCTCGAAGCTGGCAATGCGGTCATCTGGAAGCAGTACCCTCAGTATAAGGACTGTCTTCCCCCGGCGTGGTACGTATCGGTTAATCGTATGGACGTTCACATCATCGAGTTGGAGCGCGAGGAGTTTCAGATAAACGCAACAGTAAAAGCGCCTCCGGGTTCTTCGTCTTACGGATACATTGACGTAGATGTTAGCTTGAAGGACCTCCCACTCAATTTCAAGCAGTTGTTTGATGAGTATGACGTTGCCAAGGCGAAGCACAAAGATACTTACGATAATGTGAAACAGCAGCTAATGAGCTTTTTGCGTAGCAGCAAATCGCTTAACGCCGCATTGACTACGTTTCCTGATCTGGCGCTGTACATCCCTAAGACGTATCTTGACCAAGTGGCTACCAAGGTAACGCGGAGCAAGTCTGGCGGTGACACGGAAGATGCAGCCCCGGTTACGATTGACACCAACCTTTTAACCAGCATCGGGGTAGTTGGCAGGCTGCAGAATTAGAGTTAAACTTTACACACGACTCATAGAAGTCAGCGTCAACCTATAGGAGCGTCACATGAAACGCAAATCCCCACGCAGTGTTTTCACTACGGCCGTACTATCATTCATCCGGCTTAACGGAGGGAGCAACGTGCTCAACGTCCATGCAGGATTTCCGGACGCCACTGTCAAGGCCGTATCCAACAGCTTGTCGTCGCTGTGGAATGGAAATTACCTAACCCGCGTCAAGGGGGTGACGAAGAACGTCAGCGGTCAGACCCTGTACGACTACACGGCTAAGAGTTCAAACCCCAAGCGGGCCAAGCCAGTCCTGTTGTGGAAAGACATTATCGCTGTCACCCCAGAGGAAGACGAGGCAATGAACAAGCTTGCCAACGCTACGCAAGTAGGTGGTACGCACTACAAGGATAAGAAGCTGCAACCGTGGGACGCTATCGCGGCATGGGACTGCGGGTTTCTGGATGGGAACGTAATCAAGTATGTCGTGCGATACCGCAGCAAGGGCGGGGTCGAAGACCTGAAGAAGGCACGGCACTACTTGGACAAGTTGATTGAACTGGAGGGGTTGAAATGAAAACGAGTGAACTGACAGACCGCGCCCTTGATTGGGCGGTGGCGGAAGCGTTGGGGACTGTACATAAAAACGAGGATGGGCAATATCATTCTTGGTGGCCGTCCACGGATTGGTCGCAAGGTGGCCCGATCATTGAGCGGGAAGGGATCGGATTGTGGCGTGGGTACACGCCAACCCTAGCGTGGGTTGCCAACAAGCCAAAGGGTATCCCCTTTGAACAACACGGCCCCACACCTTTAGTCGCAGCCATGCGCTGCTACGTTGCCTCAAAGCTGGGCGACGAGATTGAAATACCGGAGGAACTGAAATGAAACCAAGAACCCTGAAGACCAAGATGACACAAAGCACCGTGGACAAGGTCGTTCGGCTTGTGGATGACATTGCGGACGATGCTTACTGTGTGGAGTGCAAAGGGGCTGCGATTGAAGAGTTCCTTATCAACACGGCTTGTAGGTTGCAGATGATCGAAGCCATTATCTATACGAGGGCACAGAAATGACTCCCGCCGAAGCAATTCGCAGGGCCGAGAGCATCGTGGCAAAGACGCATCAGACGTTTAGCACACAAGAGGCAAGGGAAATCATGGCGGGGCTGTTGAAGGCGCTGGATGAGAAAATATTGGAGGCGAAATGAAGGTGCATATTGCACTTACGATTGTTCTTCTGCTTTGGGCGGCACTGTGTGCTTACTTTGTGTATATCGCTGTCGTAGAGCGGTCTGCCTGTGAAGACAAGGGGGGCGTGGTATTTATTGACGGTTGCTACCGAGTAACAAAGGAGAAAATAAAATGACACAAGCCGAGAAGTTATCCGAAGCCATCAAGTGGCTCGACACCCGGTGGGTGCTGCACCCACAGAACCGAGTGCCGAAACTTAAGGAAGCCTTACCGGACGTGTTCAAGTGGACACCGAAGGTATTGAAGGTCAGGAGGGTGAAGAAATGAAAATATCAACGGCAGAGATAGACAAAGCCCTCGCAGACTGGCCTCGCGTCAAGCCCACGCCAGCATCCCCGCTTGAGAATTGGTACTACCTTGACGAAGTCTTCACGCTGCATCAGTTGGGCAAATGGCAGGGGTTTGATGCTGCATACGAAGAAATGGAACGGGTAGCAACTAAGCGCGGGACTCCTTATCTTATTTTGGTTTGTGAAGATCAGGTCAGGGATTGGAGGGCGCAGCTTGATCGGTGGCTTGGAAATGACGGGTACGCGCAGAAGTACAGAAAGCGTAAGGGGGACTTGTGAAATACGAAAACATTGCAAAAGTAAAACGTCTCGACTTCGACCACCTTGATATGCTGGTGAGTGAACGACTCGGTGCGTTGAAAATCTACGCGCAGATCGTAGGCAAAACGGAGTCTGATGTACACGATGCGATCTGCCGTGACCTGATATTGCCCTGCGTTTACCTGCTGGCGGAGTTTCTTGAGTCTGTGAAGATTGACGATAAGGAGAAGAACGGTGGCTAAATTACCCTACACATTCACAGTCTGCCCACCAGACGAGGCACCAAAACAATTCACAGCATCGTGCGCTGAGATAGGACGACTGCTCAAGCACAGCATCAACGGTGACTTGACCATAGATGTCAGGCGTAACGATATGTGGGGACGCAGCACAGTGGGCCCGAACATTGAAGACCGTTTACACGCTTTGATAAAGGAGAAGAACGGTGGATAACGAAGACGAAGGAGCGCGGTTAACGCGGCGAGAGGAGAACCGAGAGTTGATTGCCAAGCACAGGGCAACGGTTGAGCCTCGCGGTTGCCCGACACCCGGCAGTTGTTCTGCCGTGGAAGAACTGGCGGATCTCAAACAGCGCATCCTTCCGCAATTTCAGGGACGCACACAGAGGGCCGAGCATGAGAGGGACGCGTTGCTGGAGGAACTGATCGCGGCGCGAAAAGTCATTAGCGAAATGACCGCAGGAGTCTCGGAATGGGCACAAGCGTGGAGGGAAAGCAAATGAGCAACACACCGAGGACGGATGCTGCCGCCGTGGACTTGGGCAAAGTGACGGTGCCGATTAACGGCGAATGGGTTGGAGCGCCCTTCGCCCGTCAGCTAGAGCGCGAGTTGATTGCTTACAAGGGCCACCTTGCGGCGGCGGAAACGCAGTTGCAGGAGGCATGGAGGCAAGTCGCTGAAGCTATGGACGCGCCGCGATCCGCAACGGCAGCAACAGATCGTCCTGACTGGGCGCAGCAGTTGCCGGGGGCGGAGATATTTGATCGCGCAGCACAGAGCGATCACGGCTATGACCGGACGGCATCCCTCAACGAGGGGCGGTACGTCTGCACCTGCGGAGCCTGTAGCCGCCCTGACGCACAACAGCCCAATCCGCACCACACCACACAGGAGCAACCAAAATGAAGGTTGAGTACACAGAATCGACGATAACATTCGACGTGAGAGGCGGGAGTTCAATACTCGGCAGGTTGCTGCGCCTTCTTGCGTTCCCGTTCAAGTGGGTGCTTACCGGAAAGGCGGAACTATGAGCGGCACTACTCTGGATAAGATCGATGTGCCGCGCCGAGTGGTGTGTGCGGCGTTACGCCGTCGAGACACGATCATCTGCGGCCCACGCCACTGGGATTCGATCTGCCGTGGCACCAGCAAAGACGGATGGGAGCAGGGTTTTGTTGACCAGAAGGGGGTATTCCTGACCCGTGAGGAAGCGTGGATGGTCGCGCTAACCGCTGGACAAATCCTTCGGCGCTGGGGTGGCGATGAAGGGCGGCTGTTCAGTGAGAATCTGTACTGACATGGCCGCGACCCTGAACGAGAACGCCCCCATACGTGAGGGGGACAAATGAGTCCGTGGCCTGAGTGGGCTTTGTGGCTGATGTTTGCCCTGTGCTTGGTCGCAGGAGTTTACCTTGCTCTATGTACATAAAGGACTTCCATGATTCTGCTAGGCGACACACCTTACACTCCCTGTTTTGTCCGTAACGAATTTCTGTTTGACGAAAAGCGAGGCCACGGGGAATTTACGCCAGCGGTGGCCTTTGCCTTTCGAGCCGAGCCAGCCCGTGTACCGATGTTCCAAGTCATGCTGGATTCTGGCGCACAATGGGCGCGAGTACCGATCCACATGATATGCAGCAAGCCCTGCGACCCGCTGCCGGTAGAGCAATCCTGCTGGTGGGACAGTTACGGATACGAGTTCACCGTGGTTGCGTTGCCGTTCCTCAAAAACCATGCGGTTACCGCGTTGGGCCGGGACGGGCAGATTCGCAAAGGCAACTACTTGTTCACGGTGGATTGGATGAATGGCGGCTGGAGCGAGGTGCCAGATCAGCACAAGAACCACCATGTGATCGCGCTAGAGTCAGGGCCGTGGATTGCCTACCCCAACAATCGGCTGGTTTGGCACGACCTGTCGTGGATCACGCCAGCGCCAAACAAAGAGTGGCAGACTCCCACCCGCAGCTATTCGGTCGAAGGAACTTAAATGACAAAAAAGAAAGTACTAAGTAAACCTCCGACACCATTGCAGCTAGGCATGGAGGCAATGCCGTCATGGTTCCACCCGCCTACGCTGATTCCAGCAGACAAGAAGTACGTCAAGCTGATCGAACTGGGCATCAACACCAAGCTGATTGACGAGCGCGGGTTACCAAGGGTGAGGAAACTATGAAGAAGGTAGTGCAGGGCGAGTGCCGCGTTTACACGGATAAGGATTTCCTCCTATGGAAAACGTGGATGTGGGTGCAAGGGATTCTGGCAGGAGCGGGAGTAGTCGTGATGGTAGGAATACTTACAGGAGCATGGTGATGATTAAAGAATTGAAAGAACGCAAGCCGGGACTGTGCGGGTCGTGTCAGCTTAACGAAGGCGTGAAGCTGGTAGCCAAAGGCCGAGGTGGGCGCATCAAATCGTGGCGCTGCCAAGGGTGCCTCAACAAAAACAAACCCAGCTGGATCAGCGGGAAATGACATGAGCAAAGCCATGGAGCAGTTTGGGAACGCTTCGTTCCACGTACGTAAGATCTCCAACGGGTACATCGTAACTACTAATCAGTTGACCACGTTAAAAAGCACGGAGAGCCATTGCGACAGCATCCCTGCCATTGGTGAGTTCGTTACCTCGCAGCTGGTCAAGCACTTCCTTGAGTCGGATGAGACGCCGTGAAGCTTATTCCGGTCTTTATTGACTTTGAAACTTTTTGGTCGGTGACTCACTCACTGACCAAGATGAACCCCATTGCCTATGTCATGCACCCTGACACCGAACTTATCTCGGTGGCCATCGTAGAGCCGGGCAAAGCGGCGGTTCATGTGTTCGGGGAAGCATCCGTCAAGGCCGCGCTTCAAGCAATAGACTGGTCCGACAAGCTTGCTGTGGCACACAACATGTCCGGATTCGACGCCATGCTTCTGGCTTGGCGCTGTGGTGTGTGGCCCGCCATGTGGGGATGCACCCTATCTATGGCTAGACCACACCACGCGCAGACCGTCGGAGGTTCCCTTGGGGCGCTGGTCAAGCACTACAACCTTGGGGTAAAGGATGGGGCGGTTTTGGTCCAAACCAAGGGAAAGCACCTCCACGAATTTACGCCGCATGAGTTGCACGAAATGAAGCTCTACAACACCAACGACACCCTGCAGTGCAAAGACTTATTTAGCATACTTCGCAAGAAGACGTCGAACGACGAGATGAAAATCATCGACATGACCACCCGTATGCTGGTGGAGCCGAACTTCGAATGCGACAAGGAACTGCTGCTCAAGACCCTAGGCGAAGAGAAGGCCCGTAAACGCCTCGACCTGTTTCGTCTAGCCCATGAGTTGGGTTTCACCAAGGAAGCAGGGATCGACGGCCTTGTGGGGCAGGACGTAGCCCTTGAAGTAGCAAATTCCATGACCGGGGTCGTAGACACCCTCGCTGAGAATGTCCGTGAAGGTCTGGCGTCCGCACCCAAGTTTGCCGCCTTCCTTGAGGTGCATGGAGTAGACGTGCCACTCAAGCCCTCCCCAGCCGACCCAAGCAAGACTACCTACGCCTTTGCCAAGACCGACCAAGCGTACCTTGACTTGCAGGAGCATGAGAATCCTTTGGTGGCAGCGGCCACACGGCTGCGCCTAGACGTCAAGTCGACCATCTTGGAGTCGCGCATCGAATCGTTCCTTGCCGTGGCTGAAGCCACTGGCGGGCACATGCCCATCGCCAAGAACTACTATGCCGCACACACCGGCCGCTTCGGCGGCAGCATGAAGTTGAACCAAGAGAACTTGCCCCGGATACCGAGGGACGACAAGAAGCAGATCATCCACAAGCCGACCAACGCGCTACGCCTGTCGCTACGGGCCCCCAAGGGCAAGATGGTTGTAGTCGCCGACCAGTCCGGTATCGAGATGCGGGTAAATCATTTTTTATGGAACGTCCCTTATTCGACGGCGATGTGGAAGAAAGACCCGACTGCGGACTTGTACCGCGCTGCAGCAGTCATGGAGTGGGGGTGTGCCCCCGAGGCAGTTACCGGCACGCAGCGCCAAGGCGAGAAGGTCAAGGCACTTGGACTTGGATTCGGCGCTGGCGGCGTGACGTTCAAGTCAGTCGCCAAGATACTATCCGGGGGTAAGCTGATATACACCGAGGATGAGGCCGAGCAGGCAGTACAGGCGTGGCGTAGAAAGCACCCTGAGATCGTGCAAGGGTGGAAGAAGTGCCACGCGGCGCTTGCGGCGGTACACGCCGGGGCTCACATGGTCATAGACAAGAAGGGCCTGTGCTACACGTCAGCCGAGGGGATACACACCCCCACAGGGTTGATACGGTACCCCGGGCTGCATCAGGAAGTAGCCGAGGGTAAGTCGGAGTGGTGGTACGGCGAAGGTAGGAACCGGGCGCGGATTTACGCCGGGAAGGTCACGGAGAACATCGTGCAGCACCTTGCTCGCAACACCCTTATACAGAATGCGCTGCGGGTTAGACGACTCACAGGCTGGTATCCGGCGCACTGCGTCCACGACGAACTCATCTACGTGGTGCCGGAAGACTACGCCGAGGAGCACCTGCGCATCGTGCAGGACGTAATGAGAACGCCGCCCGACTGGTGGCCCGAGTTGGTTGTGTGGTCGGAGGGCGACGTCGGTACTACTTACGGAGAAACAAAATGAGAGCGTGGTCCTTCTCTTCCCTCAACCAGTTCGAAACCTGCCCACGGCAGTACGACCTGACCAAGAACAAGAAGGTCATCGTCTTTACAGATACGGTGCACACGATATGGGGCAAGGAGGTGCACACGGCGCTTGAAGACTACTTAAACGACACGTCGCCCCTTGAAGGAAACTACGCCCCATACAAACCCTTCGCTGACAAGATACTGTCGATGCCCGGGGAGAAGCTGGTCGAGTGGCAGTTTGCCTTAAAAAAAGACTTGACCCCGACCGGTTTTCAGGAAGAAGATGCTTGGTGCCGGGGCATCATTGACATCGGCGTGGTACACGAAGATCAGGCATTGGTCGGTGATTGGAAGACCGGGAAAGTACGGCCGGACTCCGACCAGTTGAAGCTGTTTGCTGCGGCAACCATGCAGCACTACCCACAGGTACAAACGGTGAAGACCGTGTATGTGTGGCTTGCGCATGGGAAGGTGACGACAGAGACGTATCGGCGGAGCGATTTGCCGGGCATCTGGTCGCACTTTTTTACCAAGGTAGCGCGATTGGAGCAAGCGTATGTAAAGGACAAGTGGATACCCAAACCGTCAGGATTGTGTAACGGCTGGTGCGGTGCTGGACGGGATCACTGCGAGTTCTGGGCACCAAGGAGGTAAATGAAAAGACAAAAACCAGCAATAAGAAAAGCATGGACAATATTTTTTCACAACGACAAAGACGGAGAGTTCCAATCAAGGACGTACCTTACTAAGCGCAACGCCGACATCTTCTACGTCAAGACGATGTTGCTGAACAAACTAACGCACATGACTTCGCTGTATGTGCATGACGAACGGAGACGGAAGGATGACAACACCAGAAGGGAAGGTAAAGGAACAAGTAAAAAAGCTTCTAAGAAAGCACGGGGTGTACTGGCACTGTCCGGTGCAGAACGGGATGGGGTCCCCTAGTTTGGACTTCATTTGTTGCTGCAACGGGCGGTACCTAGGGATTGAAACGAAAGCACCCGGCAAGGAGATGACGGCAAGGCAGCTGTGCACATCGCACGATATACGAGACGCAGGTGGCACCGTGTTCATGATTGACGGTGAGCTAGGTGCCTTGGAAACGTGGATCGTTTTAACTAAAGGACAATGAGATGAACGAGGCTATCCGAGCGGGGCAGCGGGCTTACTGGGACAGGGTTCGTCGCGGGGAGGCAAAATCTCCACACCAAGTAGCGAAAGAAAATAAGACCATACGTAAGGCTCCGGTGCGATGGTTTGTTAAAAAAGAAGAACCCACCATAACCCCAATTAGTAACCAGTTATTCGACACGGTTGTTGCCGAGCGGGATGAACTTCTCAATAAAATAAAAAAACTAACTCAACAGGTGGATTCGTTGCAAGGTAATTTTCGTAAGATCGTAAGAACCCTCGTGCAAGCCGAGCCAATATCCGATAAACCGGGGGTTTATTTCTTATGCAACGAAAAGGAAGTGGTGTACGTCGGCATGTCTTCTAGATCGGTGCATAAGCGTGTTAGGGAACGTGCTGCACTCCTGCCGGTATGCCGTATGATTTCTTTTAGCGACAAGCACACTATTAACAGCTTTGAAAAAACCTGCATACAACTGATGCACCCAAACGGAAACACGCAGTACACCACTGAACAAGGAGAGTGAAATGCCTAAGTCATCGAAAAAAGAACTGGAAACGAAAGCCCGATATAACAAACGCCCGGACGTACAGGCGGATCGCGTGGATCAGAACAGGGCAAGGCGACAAGCCATCGCCGCAGGTACGGCGCACAAGGGTGACGGCACGAACGTCGACCACAAGGTGCCGTTGGATCGTGGCGGGTCGGACGCGAAGTCGAACACACGCGTGGTGGACGAGAAGACCAACAAGGGCTGGCGCGGCCGTGACCCCGGCATGTACGGCAAGAATAAGAAATGAAGCAATGCACCAAGTGCAACATAACCAAAGCACTTGGCGAATTCTCCAAACAAAAAGGAGGTAGTAACGGATTACGAGCGCGGTGCAAGGCGTGCGTTAAGGTCAACGACTACAAAAGATACATGCGGCGTAAGGAGAACTCGGCCCGCAGAGCAACGAAGAAATACTACGTCACCTACCGCGACAAGCAACTTTTGGGCACTCCTAAGTGGTTAAGCGTCGAGCAAGTAAATGAAATGAAGAAGTTGTACCTGCTGGCCAAGTTGAAGTCGTTGAACGAAGGTAAGCAGTGGCAGGTTGATCACATAATTCCACTACAGGGTTCGACCGTATCGGGCCTGCATGTGCCGTGGAATTTGCAGATCATCCTTAAGAGGGACAACGTAAGAAAAGGAAATCGGTATGTTAGTCAGTCGACGCAACAAGTGCCTCGTACTTCGGGTCCGTGACCCCAACGCGATACTGTCCGTCATCCCGTCGGCCAAGCCGTTCAGCTTTCGGGGTAAGGACTTCGTCGCCGTGCGGCACGGGCCTGACGAGACGAAGGTACTACGCAACATGGGGTTCCCCGCGCCGTCGCCGATCCTGTATCACTACAAATGGCCGGGGCAGTTCAAACCGTTTGAAGCGCAGCGGGAAGCAGCAGCGTTTACATCCCTTGAAAGTCGGGCATTCAACCTGTCGGACTTAGGAACCGGCAAGACGCTGGCTACGTTATGGGCGTACGATTATCTGCGGCAGTGCAAGCTGGTGCGTAAGGCGCTGGTCATAACACCGCTGTCAACCCTTGATCGTACATGGGCCGACGAAGTATTCACGCACTTCCCGCACCTTGACGTGGCCGTGCTGTACGGGTCTAGGTCCAAGCGTATAGAACTGCTCAATCAGGACGTGGACATATTCCTCATCAACCACGACGGCATCAAGGTGCCCGGCTTCGTTGAAGCGTTGAAGGACCGCAACGACATTGACCTGATCATCATCGACGAGATCGCACAGGTAGGCCGCAACTCGGGCACCGACCGGTTCAGAGCGCTGAACCAAATATGCAACAAGCAGGTGGCGCGTAAGGTGTGGGGGCTGACAGGAACGCCGACTCCGAACGACCCGACCGATGCGTGGGCGCAGTGCAGGCTGCTGGTGCCTGAACGAGTGCCTCCGTACTTCAATCGGTTCAAGAACACGGTCATGCGGCAGATCAATCAGTTCCTGTGGTTGCCTAGGGACAACGCGCTGGACGTTGTGCATGACGCAATGCAACCATCCATTCGGTTTACACGAGACGAGTGCATAGACCTACCCCCTCTGACATATACGACACGGTCCGTTGAACTAACCCCGCAGCAGAAGAAAGCGTATAAGGACATGATGAACACGCTGTGCATCGAAGCAGCCGAAGGCAAGATCACGGCAGCGAACGAGGCGGTCAAAGCGCAAAAACTAATTCAGGTTGCGTCAGGTGCGGTGTACGGCTCCAACGGTGGCGGGGTGAAGCTGGACGTGGGGCCGCGCATCGACGCTCTCATGGAGATAATCGAAGAGTCCGGGTCAAAGGTCATTGTGTTTGTGCCGTTTGTAGTATCTGTAAAAGAAGTAGCCGCAAAAGTGTTGTACCGGCTCAACAAATCAAGCTTCACAAAAGCAGCATTGCAGGGTAACCAGTACGGGTCCGAAGTCGAAGTCATTTATGGAGACGTAAGCAAGAACGAGCGGGACCGCATTTTCACGGCGTTTCAGAAAAACACCCTACCCCGAGTCCTTGTCGCCCAACCCGGTGCCATGTCGCACGGTCTGACGCTGACTGCAGCGTCCACCATCGTGTGGTTCGCACCGATTTCGTCAAACGAAACGTTTGTGCAGGCCAACGCCCGGATCACGCGCCCGGGGCAGAAACTCAACCAACTGATCGTCATGATCGAGGGGACTGAAATCGAAAGGAAATACTACACGCGACTTAAAAATAAGCAGAAGGTGCAGGGTCTCCTGCTGGATATGGTGAAAGAATCACGAGAGGAGTATGCGTAAAGGTAAAGTTAAGCTATACTACTGAAAAGTAGTTGCAGTCACAAAAAGGAGCATTACCATGGCAAAAGTGAGTGACCTCCCCAACGACGAGTTGGTGAAGGTGTTTATCGCCCTACGCGACCGCAGAGTCCAACGTAAGAAAGTTTACGAGATGGACAACGCTGCCGACAAGGCGAAGCAGTTGAAGATTGAAGGTGTACTTTTGCGGAAGTTTAAGGCGGAAGGGAGTGAATCAACTCGCACCATCTACGGCACGGCATTCAAGAAAATGCAGGTGTCTGTGTCGGTTGGTGACAAGGACGTTTTCCTGCAGCACGTCAAGGATAACGACGCCTTTGAGTTGATGGACGTACGGGCCAACGCGACGGGTGTTGCGCAGTACCGTACCGAACACAACGATCTCCCCCCCGGCGTCAACCTCCACGAAGAAATTCGTATCCACGTTCAACGTTCATAAAAAAGGACATACAGAATCATGTCAAATCTAGTACCGCTGGACCAAGCAGGAAAACTCCCCGCCCACCTCGCGGCCTTTGCAACCGAAGGCAATGAGTTCGGCTTCTCGGGTGTCGGCTACCCGACGATCAGCCTCAAGGGCAAGGTGTTCCACATCGTGCGCGGCAAGGAGAAGACGCTCGTCACCAAACCCGGCGGCGACGGCGAGCCCGCAGGTTCGCTGGAAGTCGTGGTGCTTGCGGCTGGACCGAAGAAAGGGTACGCCCATACGTTCTACGCAGGTGGTTTCGTTGAGGGCTCGACCGACCGGCCGGACTGCTCGGCGCTAGACGGCGAAACGCCTGACGCTGACGCGCCGGACAAGCAGTCAGCCAAGTGCGCGATCTGCCCGCAAAACGCCAAAGGTTCCGGTGCTACGGCGCAGAACCCGCAGGCCAAGGCGTGCCGCTCGTCCAAGCTGCTGGCTGTGGCCCCGGCTGGTCAACTCAACGACCCGATGCTGCTGCGCGTGCCGGGCGACTCCCTAATGCCCTTGTCCGAGTACGGCGATTTCCTCGCCAAGCGTGGGGTACGTTCCGCCGCTGTCGTCACCAAGATCAGCTTCGACTACTCGGTTGCTCACCCCAAGCTGTCGTTCAAGGCTATTGGCGGAATCACGCCGGAAATGGCAGCCGAAGTCCTGCCGATGATCACCAACCCGGTTGTGCGCCGCATCATTGGCGAACGGGCGGTGGATGACGTGTCAGAAGGAGCGCCGCAAATCGAAGCTCCCGTCGCAACGGCTACGGTTACGGCCACAACTCACACCAACTCGGCGTTTAGTGTGGGTGCATCGGCCCCGGCCGAACCGGCAAAACCGGCCAAAACCACCCGCGCCAAAGCTGCTGCAGCCTCCCAGACCGGGTCACCGGCCGCGCCGCAAGCCAACCAAGCCCCTGCAGTGGCCGTGCCGCCACAGTCAAACGTGAAACAACCGGCTGCGGTTGTTGCCGCTGCAAGTGCGGGCATGGATGAGGCGCTGGACGCGCTGGACTTCGACAACTAAACTGCAGGGCTTGTCCCCGAGGGGCGCGTCTCGGCATCAACGCGTGTTGTACCAGAGGTTAAAAATATAACAGGAGTACCACATGATCGACTTTTCCATTGCCGTGCAATCACGTCTTCGCCAAAAGGGCGAACTTGACGTTTTGTTCGGCGTATCTTATCCGATGACCAACGCGTACCTCAACGGTAAGTCGTACCCACGCGGGGCTAACCGAGCCCACATCGACTTCACTATGCAGATACTTAAAGCTCTTATCGACACAGGCAAGCTGCCGCTGTCACCTGACCGGGACGCTGAACAACGAGCTAAGGCCGTATTGAAAATAAAGGACTACATCGAGACCAAGAAGAAAACTAACTAACCCCACCGGAAATCGCCATGGACATGCAGGCGTTTTTGCAGACGGTAATACCGGACGCGGGTGTGAGGTTCTTGGTCGAAATCCTACCGACAGGGAAGAAGGCGCACCACCCATTTTACGATTTTGCGGACATGGCCGAGAAAGCGGCCGAGATTTCCGCTGCAGGCGGCACCGTGTATCACGCGTGCTCCGCGTTCAAAGAGATCAAGTACAACGACTTCGGCTATGCGGTAGGCCGGACCAAGGATAACGTTTTATCTGTCAAAGCACTCTGGCAGGACATGGACGTTGGTAAGGTTAAGATCGACGGCACGTTGAAGCCGGACAACTACGCAACAAAGAAAGATGCTGTGCTCGCCATCAAGGCGATGATGGATGCAACCGGGATGCCGCGCCCCCTACTCGTAGACTCTGGCAGCGGATACCACTGTTATTGGCCGTTTGAACAGGCTATCCCCCCGGACGAGTGGCGCGAGATTGCAAGTCTGGCCCGCGTGGTGATGCGGCACATAGGGTTCAAGTCAGACGCAGCACGCGACACAGACGAAGCCTCCATACTGCGCCCCATCGACACAACCAACAAGGGGACTGCAGTCCTACTTGTACGGGATCAAGTACCTAAGTCACACCACTACTATAGGGAACTACTTACCCGCTATGTCGAACGACATTCTCTCGTCATACCTCGCAGCGTTGCGACAACGGTTTTTGAAAATGAGTTCTCCGGACCAGCCCGCGAGTTTCCCCCTTCCTCACTCAGCCGGGTCGTCGAGCACTGCAACCAAATCCGAATCTTCCGTGATACTGGTAGCGAATCCGAGCCCCTGTGGCGACTCAATCTTGGTGTTGCCAAACACTGCACCGACGGAGAAGAACTCGCCCACGAGTGGAGCGCCAAGCACCCGGGGTACAGCGAAGAAGAGACGCAAGGCAAGCTAGACCGCTGGATGACCGGACCTGCGACGTGCGATAAATTCAAAGCTGAGAACGAGGCCGGATGCACCGGGTGTCCACATGCTGGCAAGGTGAAGTCCCCCGTGCAGTTAGGGTATGAGGAAATCCCGGCCACGCCAGTAATCAGCATCCCGGCTGAAGACGAGACTGACCCGCCCGAACAGAAGCCTATCCCGCACTGGCCCCAAGGATTTTTCGCCGATGCGGACGGGCTCAAGATAATGGTGAAGGACAAGGACGACGTGCTGCAGCCCGAGCGCGTGGCTAGCCCGCTGTTCTATCTGACTGAACGGATCAAGGGTGATGATGGGGCATTCTGCTACACCGTGCGCATGAACGTGCGCGGCGGACCCAACGGAGAGTGGCGGGAGTTTGAGCTACCAGCCAAGCTTCTAGCCGACTTGCGCAGCATGAAGATGGTGCTGGCTTCTCGTGAGATCGTCGTCCATAACGATAGATTTTTGGGGTGGTATATGAACGAGTACGCTGCGACACTGCGTAAGCAGGCTGAGGAGATCAACACCTTCAAGCAGTTTGGGTGGAACGCCGAGCGCACCGCCTTCCTAGTCGGTACTTCACTCGTATCAGCTAAAGGAAGGACCGAAGTCAGAGTCAGCGACGCGGTGATCCGCGACCCGTCTGTACTACCGACCGGCGCTGTACGGGGCACCAAGGAAGAGTGGTCTAAGGGCGTGGAAACCCTTTACAACCGTGAGGATGGTGAGCCTTGGCAGTACACGATATGCACTCAGTTTGGTGCGCCGCTAGTCCCTCTGCTAGGGTTCAACGGCTGGAACGGCATCCCTCTGGCGCTGTCCTCCGAGGCATCGGGCTACGGTAAATCAACTGTGGCCTTGATCGGCATGAACGCCCTATGCAACGCAACAAAAACCATGATCGCCGACACCACAGCCCGGGCCATTGTCGGCCGGGCCAGCGTCATGAACCACCTACCCCTGCTGGTGGACGAGATTACCCGAACCTTGTCCGACCCGAAAGACCTCAGCGACGTGGTGTACTCCATGTCAAACGGTCGCCCCCGCGTGGGTATGCAGAGCGATGGAAAGGAGCGGGTGCCACTGCCGCCCTACCAACTCAACTCCACGTTTACCAGCAACAAGAACCTCGCATCGCTGCTTGCTCAAGTCAAGAACAACCCGGAAGCCGCGCAGATGCGGGTGTTCGAAATTGCCATGGAAGACTACCCTCGCATGGACTCACTGATGGCGCACTCTACCATTCACGCCGAGCACCACGCGCTGTCCCAGTACTTAGTGAACAACGTGCACGGGGTGTGGGCAAATGACTACTTCCGGTACGTGGTTACCCACATGGCCGAGATCAAGGACAAGCTGCACCGCACCGCCATGGCCATCGTATCCAAGCTGGGAGGCAACTCAGCCAAGGAGCGGTTCTACGCGTACCACATGGCATGCACGCTGGTCGGCGCGTGGATAGCCAAGAAGATCGGGGCGATTTACTTCGACCTGACAAACCTGAAGGAGTGGACGTTCCAACACATCTACCGCATGCGGGCCGTGGCGAGTGAGTACGGTGAGTCCAC
>Ga0214919_10003107_pt1 | contig 25458 bp, 23 predicted proteins | sample LL1503_MetaG_FD_177994 | JGI IMG/M metagenome (GOLD analysis project Ga0214919, IMG submission 177994) | Freshwater microbial communities from Lake Lanier, Atlanta, Georgia, United States - LL-1503 | ecosystem: Environmental > Aquatic > Freshwater > Lake | place: USA: Georgia | collected... | reverse complement strand
CCAAAGAGGAGGTCCACGCGCGTCGCCGTCCACTTGACATCGCCGGTGGCGCGGTCGCGGAGTTCAAACTGTTCTTCGAGGGGCGAGGTAGGTTTCACGACGTGACCCATGTCGAGCAGGTGGACGAAGAAGTCGTTGGTGAGCGTCTCGGGGCGGGTGGTGAAGACGCCGTGTTGGGATTTACCGTGGTTGGCGTTGAGGACGCGCAGGCCGCCGATGAGCACGGTCATCTCGGGGGCGGTGAGGCCGAGGAGTTGGGCTTTGTCGACGAGGAGTTGCTCGGCGGGGAGCGTGTAGCGGGTCTTCGTGTAGTTACGGAAACCGTCGGCTTGCGGCTCGAGGACGGCGACGGAGGCAACGTCGGTCTGCTCGGCGGTGGCGTCGGAGCGGCCGGGCGCGAACGGGACGGTGATCGGGTGGCCGGCTTGGTGGGCGGCGTGTTCGATGGCGGCGGCGCCAGCGAGAACGATCAGGTCGGCGAGAGAAACTTTCTTACCGCTGGTTTGGGTGGTGTTGAAGGCGTGTTGGATGGCTTCGAGGGCTTTGAGTACCTTGGTGAGGCGGGCGGGTTGGTTGGCTTCCCAGTCTTTCTGAGGGGCGAGGCGGATGCGCGCGCCGTTGGCGCCGCCGCGTTTGTCGGAGCGGCGGAAGGTGGAGGCCGAGGCCCAAGCGGTGGAGACGAGTTCAGAGACGGCGAGGCCGGAGGCGAGGATCTTGGCCTTCAAGGCGGTGATATCAGCGGCGTCGACGAGCGGATGGGTGGCGGCGGGGACGGGGTCTTGCCAGAGGAGGTTTTCGGCGGGGACTTCGGTGCCGAGGTAGAGGCACTTGGGGCCCATGTCGCGGTGGGTGAGCTTGAACCAGGCGCGGGCGAAGGCATCGGCGAATTGCTCGGGGTGCGCGAGGAAGCGGCGGGAGATTTTCTCGTAGGCGGGATCGGCGCGGAGGGCGATATCGCTGGTGAGCATCATGGGGCGGTGTTTCTTGGCGGCGTCGTAGGCGTCGGGGACGGTAGGGGCGGCGTCTTTAGCGACCCATTGGTGGGCGCCGGCGGGGCTCTTGGTGAGCTCCCATTCGTAGCGGAAGAGGTTTTCGAAGTAGTTATTGCTCCATTTGGTGGGCGTGGTGGTCCAGGTGACTTCGAGACCGCTGGTGATGGTATGGGCGCCTTTGCCGGTGCCGTAGGAGTTGGCCCAGCCGAGGCCTTGTTCGGCGAGGCCGGCGGCTTCGGGTTCGCGGCCGACGTGAGAGGCGGGGGCGGCGCCGTGGGTCTTGCCGAAGGTGTGGCCGCCGGCGATGAGGGCGACGGTTTCTTCGTCGTTCATGGCCATGCGGGCAAAGGTTTCACGGATATCGCGGGCGGAGCCGAGCGGGTCGGGCTGGCCGTTGGGGCCTTCGGGGTTGACGTAGATGAGGCCCATCTGGACGGCGGCGAGAGGGGTTTCGAGTTCGCGGTCGCCGGTGTAGCGTTTGTCGCCGAGCCAGGTGGATTCGGCGCCCCAGTAGACGTCTTCTTCGGGTTCCCAGACGTCGGCGCGGCCGCCGCCGAAGCCGAAGGTTTTAAAGCCCATGGATTCGAGGGCGCAGTTACCGGCGAGGATCATGAGGTCGGCCCAAGAGATTTTCTGGCCGTATTTTTGTTTGAGGGGCCAGAGAAGGCGGCGGGCTTTGTCGAGGTTGGTGTTATCGGGCCAGCTGTTGAGGGGGGCAAAGCGTTGTTGACCGGCGCCGGCGCCGCCGCGGCCGTCGGCGGTGCGGTAGGTGCCGGCGCTGTGCCAGGCCATGCGGATGAAGAACGGGCCGTAGTGCCCGAAGTCGGCCGGCCACCAGTCTTGCGAGTCGGTCATGAGGGCGTAGAGGTCTTTTTTCAGGGCGACCAGGTCGAGCTTCTTGAACTCGGTGGCGTAGTCGAAGTCCGCACCCATGGGATCGGAGAGGGCGGAGTTCTGGTGGAGCATCTTCAGGTTGAGCTGATTAGGCCACCAGTCGCGGTTAGACTGGACGCCGGCGTGAGTGGGCGCGGCGATGGGGGCGGTGGGTTTAGCCGTGGTGCCGTGGAGGTGGGGGAATGGGCATTTGCCGCCGGTGCTGCCAGATAGGTTTTCCATGATGTTATAAAAAATAAGAGGGGATTAAATGAGGGGAGAAAAGTAGGACGAAGAGGAGGCGATAAGTACGAGCCTCAAGTTGAGGCAGTTCGTCAGCGAGGCAAGAGGCTGGAGCTCATTTCGACGGTGTTTGTGCCGGGGACAAGCCGGAAGCGCCGGGCAAGCTCACGAAATGGCGTAGCGGGGCGTAAAAAAGACAATTGTGTGACGAAAATAATAGGCAGATTCCACGAAACTCGGCTTGCGGAAGGCGTAACCCATACGTTCGCTTGGCGGAAATCTTTATGTCCGAGTCCACCTCCGCCCACCGCCCCGGCTTCATTAGCCGCGCCACCACCGCTTTAACGCAGTGGATTGATTCCGATTATTGCCCAGACGGGGCGGATAAGATGCGGGCTGAGTCCGATCGCGTGGATTTCGTGCGCGTGATGCCCTTCGTGGTGCTGCACCTCGCGTGTTTTGCAGTGATCTGGGTGGGCTGGAGTCCGGTTGCCGTGTGGACGGCGGTGGCGCTTTACTTCATTCGCATGTTTGCGGTCACGGGCATTCATCACCGCTATTTCTCGCACAAGACCTACAGCACCTCGCGCGGCGGGCAGTTTTTCCTCGCGCTGTGGGCGGCGACGGCGACCCAACGAGGCTCGCTGTGGTGGGCTTACCATCATCGCCATCACCACCAGCACTCCGACGACCCCGAGGACGCACACTCCCCGCACGTCCACGGCTTCCTGTGGTCGCACATCGGCTGGATCACCTCGCGGCGGAATTTCCCCACCGATTACACTAAGATCAAGGACCTCGCAAAGTTCCCTGAGCTGGTCTGGCTCAACCGCTTCGACCTTTTCGTGCCACTCGTGCTCGCGCTAGGACTTTATGGGACCGGCATCGCCCTCGAACACTTCGCGCCCGGCCTCGGCACCACCGGCGGGCAGATGCTCGTCTGGGGTTTCTTCATTAGCACCACATTCCTTTTTCACGGTACCGCCTGCATCAACTCCATGGCGCACCTCATGGGTAAACGCCGCTTCAAGACCGAGGACGATTCCCGCAACAGTTTCATCCTGACCCTCATCACCCTGGGCGAAGGCTGGCACAACAACCACCACCGCTTTCAGAGCTGCACGCGCAACGGCTTCTATTGGTGGGAAATAGATCCCACCTACTACGGGTTGAAAATGCTCTCCTGGACTGGCCTCATCTGGGGCCTCAAGCCCGTGCCCCAATCCATCCTCGATGAGGGCATACACGCCGATCACCACGCCTCCGTGGCCGCCGCTGCGAGCGCCCGAGCCGCCTCCGCGCAGAGTTCGCACGACTACGCCACCCTGCGCCGCGTCGTGCCTGTCGCCACCGCGATGGCCGTCGCCACCGCGACCGCCTCCTCAGCCAACCTCCCGAAAAAAGCCGATGGCCCCGCCATCCGCAAAGACCTCAGCGAAGAAGCCCACGGCCTCAATACCCCACCCGCTGGGCCGCAGGCGCCTACCGCTTAAACTCGCCTCGATTCCCTCCCCGCCCGAAGCGCCCCGCGCCTCGGGCTTTTTTATTTTTCCATCCGTTTTCCCGCCTCGAGCGTAACAATATAACAGGTTCCCCTAAGCCATTCCGTACATCCCACGCCGCCTAAACCACTTTCGCCACCCGCATCTGGCCACCGCTTTAGTTTAACCCGCCGCCTTTTTTCCATGTCTCACCCTCGCCTCGCCATCATCGGCACCGGCATCGCTGGCCTCGGCTGCGCCCATTTTCTACAACGCGACTACGACCTCACGCTGTTCGAAGCGGCGGACTACATCGGCGGCCACACCAACACCGTCAACGCCACCGAACCCGGCACCGGTCGCGCCGTGCCGATCGACACGGGCTTCATGGTGTTTAACCACGCCACCTACCCGCTGCTTACGCGCCTGTTTCACGAACTGCGCGTCGCCACTAAGAAAACCGATATGTCGTTCAGTGTCCGCCACGCTGACAGCGGCTTGGAATTTTGCGGCTCCTCGCTCAACCACCTTTTCGCCCAGCGCCGCAATCTCTTCCGCCCGCGTTTTTATCGGATGCTGGCCGCGATCCACCGCTTTAACCAAGAAGCCGTCGCGGCCCTAGCCGATCCCACCTCGCCCATCGCCACCGAAACACTGGGCGAGTACGTGAAACGTCGCGGCTACGGTCCTGATTTTTTCGACCTCTATCTTGTCCCCATGAGCTCGGCCGTGTGGAGCACGCCGCCCGAAAAAATGCTCAGCTTCCCCGCTGCTGCGCTGCTGCGGTTTTTCCATAACCACGGCTTCCTCGGCCTCGACACTCAGCACCAGTGGTGGACGGTGGAAAACGGTTCCAAAAGCTACGTCGCCCCGCTCACCGCGCCGTTCGCGGAACGCATCCGCCTCAACGCCGCTGCTAAGGGTATCTCGCGCACGCCCCGCGGCGTCACCGTCACTACCGCCATGGGCGGCAGCGAGACATTCGATAAAGTCATCCTTGCCTGTCACGGCGACCAAGCGCTCCGGCTCCTCGCCGCGCCCACCGACGCCGAGCGACGCCTCCTCGGCGCGTTTCATTACCAAGCGAACACTGCCACGCTGCACACCGATGTCGCGGTCATGCCTCGCACGCGTCTGGCTTGGTCCGCGTGGAACTATGAGATCGCCCGCGACGCCACCGGCACTGTCTCCACCGCCACGCACTACTGGATGAACAAACTCCAAGGCGTCTCCGAGCGCGAAAATTATTTTGTGACCATCAATCGCCCGGAAGTCATTGACCCGGCCCGCGTCCTGCGCCGCATCGCGTACGAACACCCCCTCTTTAGTCTCGCTGCCACGGCCGCCCAAGCCGAGTTGCCCGCGCTCAACCAAGCCGCGCGCGGCACCACCGAGACATTCTTCGCCGGCGCGTGGCAACGCTACGGCTTTCACGAAGACGGGCTTCTGAGCGCTCACCGCCTCTCCAGCCAACTCCTCGCGCGTGACCCTTGGCCGGAGCGCATGTAAACCCGCGCGCTTCCGCATTGCCTCACAGGCGAAACGCGTCTCGGTATTTTTCCGTGGAAACCACGCCGCTGAGTCCCGCCCAAAAATCCGCACTCCTGCGCCTGCTGGACGACCCGAGCCCCAGCGTGCGCCGAGCCTTGCTCGCGCGCTTCACCGCCCTCGGCGCAGACGCAGCGCCGTTTCTGCATGAGATCGCCCGCGGCGCTCACCCCGCCCTCGCCCGCGCCGCGACCAGCTTCATCGAAGAACTCCAGCTCGCAGACCCCGTTGGGGAATTTCTCACCTTCATTCGATCGCTGCACTACGAGCTCGAAACCGGCGCACTACTGCTCGCCCGCACGGTGAACCCACAGCTCGACGTCGGCGCCTGCTGCGAACAACTCGACGCCATCGCCGCGCGTTGCACCGAGCTCATCGCCGAGCCCGCGACCACCCGCGAGAAATGCCGTATCATGAACCGCGTGCTGTTTCACGAATGGGGGTTCCGCGGTAACGTCGAACACTACACCGACCCGCGCAACAGCTTCATCGACGAAGTACTCACGCGCCGCCAGGGCATCCCGCTCTCGCTTAGTTTGGTCTACCTGCTCGTCGCCCAACGTCTCAGCCTTCCGCTTGAGCCGATCGGCCTACCTGGGCACTTCATCGTTGGCTGCTACGACGACGAAGAACCCTTTTTTATCGATCCCTTTGACCGCGGCCTGTTCCGCGACGTCGAAGAAATTGCCACGTTTCTGCGTAGCCATCATCTGGAGCCGAAGCCCACCGATCTTATGCCTAGCTCCGTGCGCGAGGTTCTGTGCCGCAGCTGCCGCAATCTCGTAAACCACTACACGCTCGCGCAAGACCCCGAGCGCGCGAAACTTTTCGCCTGCTTTGTCACGGAATTCGAGCAGACGCACGCGCGCGAATCCGCTTGATAGCCCGAGCGCGCTCCTTGTTTGCGTCCAACGATTTCATTTTGCCCGCCGCGCCCTTCGTCGCCTGACTCGCCGCTTCTGAACGCACACCCCGACAGTTCCGCCGTCCTCACGCTCGCCGATCTTGCCACGTGGTCCTACCCCGGCACGGCGCTCGCCGTGCTCGGTCACCCGATCAAGCACTCGATCAGTCCGGCGATGCACAACGCCGCCCTCGCGACGCTGGCTGCCGCCACGCCGCGCTTCGCTGACTGGCGTTATTTTCGCTTCGAGATACAGCCCGATGATCTCCCGCGCGCGCTCGAGCTCTTCCGCGAAAAAAAATTCCACGGGCTCAATCTCACCGTCCCGCACAAGATCATCGCCTTCGATCGCATCGCCGCCATCGACCCCGCCGCGCGTCCGATCGGCGCGGTGAACACCCTCCTCCTCACGCCCAGCGGCTGGCGCGGCCACAATACCGATGGTTACGGCCTGGCCGCCGCCATCCGTGAAACCCTCGGCCTCGATCTCGCCGGCGCGCACGTGATCCTGCTCGGGGCGGGCGGGGCCGCCCGCGGGGCCGCCGTCGAATGTCTCCAGCGCCGTTGCGCGTCCCTGTGGATCGCCAATCGCACCGCCGCCCATCTCAGCGCGATGCTTAACGATCTCGCCCCGCTCGCCGCCGGTGTTGCTCTGCGCGGCTTCGCCCCCGGCGCTCCCCCCGTCGATTTACCCACGGGCACACTCGTGATCAACGCCACCAGCGCGGGCCTTCGCCCCACGGACGACTTGCCCGTCGATCTCACGAGGTTGCCCAACCTCGCCGCCGTCTTCGACATGATCTATAATCCACCGCAGACGCCACTGCTCACCCGCGCCGCCGGCTTAGGTCTGCCCTGCGCGAACGGTCTGGCGATGCTCGTTCACCAAGGCGCCAAAGCCCTCGAAATCTGGACCGACGTGCCCGCCGCCACGACCGCGCCAATCATGGCCGCCGCCGCGCGCACCGCCCTCGCGCGCTAGCGCCCGCTTGCCCCCGCATCGCTTCGCCCCGACGCTTTAGCCATGTTTTCCGCCTACGCCGAAATCCCCGCCGCTTATCCTTGGGTGTTACCCACCGCCGCCGCGCTCTTGGGCGCGATGGTCGGCAGCTTTTTGAACGTCGTCATCTACCGGGTACCTGCGGAAAAATCTATCGTAACGCCCGGCTCGCACTGCGCCTGTGGAAAACCTATCGCGTGGCACGACAACATCCCCGCGCTCTCGTGGCTCATCTTGCGCGGACGCGCCCGCTGCTGCGGCGCCGCGTTTTCTTTTCGATATCCCTTCGTCGAGCTCCTTACCGCCGGCCTGTTCCTAGCCTGCTGGCTGCACTTTCCGCCGGTGGTCGCCGTCGTGGGCTGGGTATTTTTGAGCGGCTTGGTGTGCGCGAGCTTCATCGACCTCGATCACATGATTATCCCTGACACGTTCACCCTCGGGCTCGGGGTCGTGGGCGTGATTCTCTCCGTATTGGTGCCCGCGCTCCATGGCCAAAACAGTGATTTTTTCCTGCTCGCGAGTATCCGCGCCGTGGCGATATCACTTCAAGGGCTGCTGATGGGCTCGGGCCTGGTACTCTGGATTGCGCTGCTCGCCGAGATCATTTTCAAAAAAGAAGCCATGGGTTTTGGTGACGTAAAATTTGTCGGCGCCATCGGCGCGTTTACCGGCTGGCAAGGCGCGGTCATCGCCGTTTTCGGCGGGGCGGTGATTGGCACCGTCTGGGTGGCGATCGCGTGGCTCTGGCAAAAAATCGCTGGCCGCGCTGCGGTGCCCGCAGCCCTGAAAGCTAAAACTGCCGAGGGCGAACCGTCTGCAATCAGCCTAGGCGCGCAGGTGCCGTTTGGGCCGATGCTCGCGATTGCCGGGGCGATTTATTTTTTGTTTCTACGCGGTTTTGTCACCGCCTGGTTCGCGCAATTCGGCGAACTGTTCTAAGGCGCAGCCGTCGCGCCCTCGCTTAGAGATAGGCCGCCATCACGCGCCGCAACGCCGGCCGCACCACGCGCGCGAGCGACGCATTCGCGTAGCCCATCCACGCCACTGGCGTCGTCGTATCGAGCGGATAACGCAACACCCCGCCCGCCGGCGCCTCGATCACGCAACCGGCCTCGCGCGCGATCAACGCCGTGCAAATATCGTAGGGGTGACAGCACAACGTTGCGCTCGAGAAACCCAGCTTCGCGTACGCCAACGGCCGTAAGTCACCCAACATTCGGTCATGCCCAACGATCAACTCATGCAGCTGACCACCCGTGCAAATATACTGGTCATCGAAGACAAGTTGCCCGCCGTTTTTTCCGTGCACACCGAGTTCTTTCCAGAGTGTTTCCTCGATGGCGCCGAGCAGGCCTTTACCCTCGGGGAAAAACCGCGCGAGCGAGGCAAACCCGTGCTCAAAATGTTTCAACGGCGAGGGCCGCACCGTGATTTTTTTTCGACTGCTGCCGCGCACATCAACCGCCTCAGCGACTACACCACCGCCGCGCACCGCGCTGAGTTGATCCGCACGCCAATGCTTGCTAGTGGGCAACTCCGTCATCGCAGCCACCACGATGTCGCCGAGGTGATTTTTAACCCCGCGCTGCACCGCGAGCCCAGCCAGACTCCACGCCGAACGCTTATCGTACATGAAACTGCGCGTGCCATCGATCGGATCGAGGATGCACTTGAAGCGCGTCCGCGCCACCGGCGTGCCGCGCGGAAACGTCGCCGGCTCCCCGTCGGCCAAACCTTCCATCACCAACTCCACGGGCCAGGCCCGCGGCCAATGCGCCTCGAACCACGCCATGATCGCCGCCTCGCTCAACCGATCGACTTGATAAATCGTATCCGCCGCCGTCACCGCCGCGACCCGCGAAAACGTTGCGGCCTGACGAACGCGCGCCGCCACCAGCGCATCACGAATCGAATCCTGCAGCGCACACAAAAGCCGCCTCGCTCGATTTAGTTCTGCTGTCGTCATCGTGGGATTCATGGAGAAAAAAATCAGATTAACGCCGCGCCGTCACCCGTTTGCGCGTGTAAAATTTCCGGTAGAGAGCCGAATTTTTTCCGGTACGCCGACGCCACCGCGTGCGCTTCAGCCTCACCGAACAACGCACTTGTCAGAGCCATCACCGCGCCGCCGAAACCACCGCCTGTCAGCCGCGCCCCGTATACCTGAGGTGATGCCACCAATGCATCGACTAGAAAATCTAGCTCTGCGGTGCTGTTTTCAAAAAGCAACTGCGAGCTGCGGTGCGAGGCGGTAAGCAACCTGCCTGCCGAGACCAAGTCGCCACCTTCAAGCGCAGTCCGCGCCGCGGCCACGCGTGCGATTTCCTCGATGACGTGCCGCGCCCGCCGCGAGCACTCCGGCCCGAGGTTTACCTGCGCCGACGCAAGCGCCGCATCATTTGTTTCCACGAGCAGCTCGACCCCGAGCGCCCGCGCCGCCGTCATGCATTCGCGATGCCGCGCCGCGTACAGTCCGTCGACGAGCGCGTGCTTGGTGTGCGTATTAAAAATCCAAAAATGCGCCGCCGCCGGCAAGGGCACCGTCGCAAATAACGGCCCGCGACAATCGATCCACACCAATTTGTTTTTCTGCCCAAAGCCGGATACGCCTTGATCAAGAATGCCGCATGGCACGCCCACGAAATGATTTTCCGCGTGCCGTCCGATTTTCACCACCGTCTCAAGCGGCGGGCGAACGCCCGCCATTTCCAAAAAAGCCAACGCCGACGCCAACTCGATTGCCGCGCTGCTACTCAAGCCCGCGCCTGAAGGTAGATTCGACATCGCCAAAAAATCAAAACCCGCCGGTGCCGCCACCCCGAAGTGCGGCAATGCCACCAAAACGCCGAGTGGATAATTCACCCAGCTTTCCGCGCCCGCACGTTTCGCCTCATCATCGGCGCGCGAGGTGACGCGGGCTGGACGTTGATCACTCGCCCACTGCCGGCGGGCGTCTGCGCGCCCCGCCAACGCCACCCACACGCCGCGATCTAGGGCCGCACCGAGCACGGTCCCGCCGTTGTAGTCAGTGTGATTGCCGATAAATTCAATGCGGCCCGGCGCATATGCGCAGATCTCGGGTGCGCGACCGTAGGTGGCGCGAAATTTTTCTACGAGCTGGGCTTTCATGCGCGGGCGAGTATTAGCGCGACGATGAAATCGGCGGGGCGGGCGCAACGGAAGCCGCGGTTGGCGGTTGCGTCGCGGGGAAATCCGCCGGCACTTCGCCCGCGCGACCTTGCACGAGCAAACGCAGCAGATGCCCGAGCGTTTCCTCGCGGGGACGATTCCGCTCGAGCGCAAGTTGATCCGCGCGTTTCAGTAACTGCGCCGCCATCGCGGCGGCCTGCGCGGGCGGGGCGCCGAGGCGCTCGCAGAGCTGAGAGAGTTGTTCCATTTCCGTCATGTTGCCTCAAGCACTACGACGATTTCTGCGGCGCCAGCAACCTCAAGCGCGAGCGGTTGCGCCGGTTGCCACGAGACGAGCGATACCATTGCCAGCCCGATAAAACCGCCTTCCGCGAGATCCACCGCCGAGCGTAATTGCCCGACCTGGCGTCCCCCTTGCCACAAGGCCGCCGGTGACTGCGGCGCCGCGCCCGGGCCACGCACGCGCTGCAAACGACGCCGCACTTGGCCCATGGATTTTAAGCGCGCCATCACTTCTTGGCCGAGGTAACAGCCTTTCGTGTAAGAGATCGTCGCTGGCTCGAGCCCGGCCTCGCCGGGTAAATCCGCCGGCCCGATATCCGCGGGCACCGAGGCAATCGCCGCCGCGATCCGCCCCCGCTCCATGGCGAGGTCGTCGATTTCAGCCCAGCCCGGCAGTTGCGCACGGGCATTAGGTAGTTCCGATAGCGGAAAAATCCATTCGAGCGTTTCTGCGGACGTTCTGCGTCCCGGAAAACTCAGCCCCACGCGAGGCGCGAGCGCAAACCACGCCACCATGCCAGCGCCGACTAGGGTTAGGCCGGTCCACTCCGAAGTGAAATCCTCTACGCTGACATCGTCCGCGATGATATAATCTTCCAAACGCGCCCGCAACGCAGTCGCCTCACTGTGGTAGCTAACGATCCAAAACTCCCCGGTCGCCGCCCCAGCGATCACGAAACTATCAGCCAAGACCTTACCTTTCTGATTGAGCCACAAGCCATAAACCGCTCCACCGCTGGTCAACCCGCGCAGGTCGTTGGTAAACTGCCCTTGGAGGAAATTCGCCGCATCCTCGCCCGTCACACGCAACACCGCAGAGGTTTTTCCCCGATAAAATTGCCGAAGCGATGAATTTTCCTTGGTTTTTATCATATTGTTTTAAAGCGATTTATAAATTATGTGATAGATTTTGATAACTTTGATTTGACGGAGCAAAGATAAAGTGTACCACTGTTCTTGTCAGTTTTAAACACTTCTCCCGCCTAGCGGGAGTTTTGGGGTAACTAAGAAAGCAAAGGCCGGTCACATAGGGGTATGTGACCGGCCACTTTTTTGCCCAAATTCCTCGGTTTTAGGCCAATCTGGGACTTGCCCAGGCCTCTTAGAACCCGCCAAGCTGACCCTCCATGCAACGCACTTCCGACATCAATGTCGTAGCGACCCGCGCCCTGCCCTCGCCCGCCGCGCTCTTGCGCGAGTTGCCCAAGTCCGAGGCCCAAGCCGCTTTCGTGACGCACTCGAGGGAGGATATTCACCGGATTATTTTCACGGACGACCGGCGCTTCCTGCTTTTAATTGGCCCTTGCTCGATCCACGACATCGAAGCGGGCCGCGATTACGCCCGCCGGCTCGCTTTGCTAGCCAAAGAAGTCTCCGAGCGCGTCCTGATTGTGATGCGCGTGTATTTCGAAAAACCCCGCACGACCGTTGGTTGGAAAGGCCTCGTGATGGATCCGCACCTCGACGGCTCGCACGACATCGCCGCCGGCCTGCGTCTAGGCCGCGCGTTTTTGCGCGATGTGCTTGATCTAGGTTTACCTACTGCGACGGAATTTCTCGATCCTATCACGCCGCAATATGTGGCCGATCTTGTGTGCTGGGGAGCCATCGGCGCCCGCACGACGGAATCCCAGACGCACCGTCAAATGGCCTCCGGCCTCTCGATGCCCATCGGTTTTAAAAATAGCACCGACGGCACCCTTCAAGCCGCCGTCAACGCCATCAAAGCCGCCGGCCAACCCCAAACATTTCTCGGCGTGAACCTCGACGGCGCTGCTGCCGCCGTCGACACCCGCGGCAACCCCAACTGCCACGTCGTTCTTCGCGGCGGCTCCAGCGGTCCTAATTACTCTGCAGCCCATATCGCGCAGACCGAGGCGCTCCTCGCCAAAGCCGGTCTGCCGCAGTCGATCTTGGTCGATTGCTCACACGACAACTCCGCGAAGAAGCCCGAATTGCAGCCCGAGGTGATGCGCGCACTGCTCGCGCAAATCGCCGCCGGCAACCGTTCCATCATGGGTGCGATGGTGGAGAGCAACCTCGGGGCCGGCAACCAGTCGTTCCCCCAAGCAAAAGAAAAACTCCGCTATGGGGTGAGTATCACCGATGGCTGCATCGACTGGGCGAGGACCGAGACCATGGTGCGCGAAATCCACGCCAGCCTCGCTTCGCGTTTTAATTAAGTAAACGCTCGCCCCCAGCCATCACCAAGACCTGATTGGACATTGCCAAAAAAAGTCGGCCTGTCGTTTGATCCTAAGCGGATTTAATTACAGTCTGATTACCCAAGTTAGCACCCCAACCCATTTTTTACATCATGAGCGAAAACTCCACCCCCACCACCCCGCGTTGCGAATACACCTACGCGTTCCTGATTATCCGCCTCTGGCTTGGCCTGCGTGCCGTGCTCGCCGGGCTCGAAAAATTTGAAAGCAAAGGCAGTTATTCCTTTGTGGGCTACTACGAGAACATGAAGCGTATGGCCACCGGCATTACCGGAGCTTCCTTCTTGCCGCTTTGGTCCACTAAGCTGTTCGCTGCTAGTATCGGCTACATCTTGATTACACTTGGTATCGCGTTGCTCGTCGGCTTCAAAACGCGCTGCACGTTGTTGTTCATGGGGCTCACCTACGTCGCCTTATCCTTCGGTCTGATGGCTGTGCAGGAAAGCGACGGCGTCGCCTGGCTCGGCATGCACGTCGCCCTGGTCGCCGGCGGCCTAGTACTCGTCCAACACAACCGCTACGCCCTCAGCCGCGGCTAAGCGGACCCGGCCCCCAACGCCCCATCTCTGCCCGCCATGTCTGACTCCTTTTTATCTCCTGTCACGCGCCGCGATTTCCTGAGCACCAGCGCCAAGCTTGGGGCTTTTATCGCCGCCGCGCCCTACATTGCCCGCGGCGCCGAAGTTGTCGCCAAATCCGACCAACTTAACGTCGCGCTCATTGGCTGCGGCGAACAAGGCCGCATTCTCACCAACGCCGCCCTCAAAATCCCAGGCATCCGCTTCAAAGCTGTCGTAGATATCTGGGGTTACAACCGCACCTACGCCGAGCGTCTTCTTAAGAAATTCGGCCACGACCCGAAGCCCTACGAGGATTACCGCCAGATGCTCGCCGAGATCACCGATCTGGACGCGGTCATCATCGCCACGCCCGATTTCAAACACGCCGAACACACCGTCGCCGCGCTCAAGGCCGGCAAGCACGTTTATTGCGAGAAGTTGATGTCCAACACCGTGGAGGGAGCACGCTCGATGGTGCTCGCCGCCCGCGAGACGAAAAAGCTGCTCCAGATCGGCCACCAACGCCGGAGTAATCCGCGCTACCGACACGCCAAGGATCGCATCCACCTCGAAGGCCGCCTCCTCGGCCGCATCACCAACATTGCCGGCCAATGGCACCGCGCCGTCACGGATGACTTTGGTTTCCCCAACGGCCAAGGCATCCCGGAAGCCAAGCTCAACCAATACGGTTTCGCTAACATGCATGAGTTCCGCAACTGGCGCTGGTTTAAACGCTACGCCGGCGGCCCGATGTCTGACCTGGGTGCCCACCAGATCGACGTCTACAACTGGATGCTCGGCTCGAACCCCACCATGTGCATCGCCAGCGGCGGCGTCGATTACTACAAGACTCATGAGTGGTACGACAACGCTATCGCCATCTTCGAATTCCCCACGAAGGAAGGGACCGTTCGCGCCACCTACGAGGTCCTCACCACCACCAGCGCCGGCGGCGGTTACCATGAATACTTCATGGGCGACGAAGGGGCCTTGAAGATCTCCGAAAACCCCAAATACACCAAACTTTACCGGGAAGCCCGCGCGCCAGACTGGGACAAATGGGTCGCCCAAGGTATCGTCGCCAGCCCTACCTCTGGGGAAGGCGCGCCCCCGGCCGTCAAACCCTGGGAAAAAGTTGGCGTCAAAAAACTCGGTGGTCCCGCCAAAGCCTCGACGGTCGACGTCCGAGAGACGGCTGCGCTCTCCGCTTGGGACATCCCTGTTACTCTCGACAAAGCCATTCACCAACCCCACCTCGAAAACTTCTTTGACGCGATCCGTCTGGGCACGCCGCTCAATTGCACCGGCGAATCCGCCTTCGCCACCGCTGTCACCATCCTCAAAATCAACGAATCGATTGCCGCCGGCAAAAAGCTCACCTTCGCGCCGACTGACTTCGTCGCCTAAACCCGCTCTTCTTCACTATGAACCGTTCCCTCCTTCTCGCTCTGCTCGCCCTCACCGGTGCGGCCCAAGCCGCGGACTCCGTCCCGCTCCAAATCGAGCTGCCTAAGCCGCTCTTCGCCGGGACCCCGCGCCCCATCTCGCTACCCAACCTCGAGAAACCGCGCACCGGTAAACGCCCGGACCTGATGGTTGCGGCCGGTACCGTCAACCTCTCCAAAGGTAAAACGGTCACTAGCAGCGACTCCCTGCCTGTGATCGGCGAACTCACCTTTATCACCGACGGTGATAAATCCGGCACCGACGGCACCTACGTCGAGCTCGGGCCAACCCCACAATGGATCCAAATCGACCTAGGCGCCCCCGCCAAAGTGGCCGCCGTCGCCATCTGGCACTTCCACTCCCAAGCGCGCGTCTACCACGACGTTGTCGTCCAAGTCTCTGACGACGCCACCTTCAAAACCGGCGTCACCACGATCTTCAACAACGACGACGACGACTCCTCCAAGCTGGGTAAAGGTAAAGACCAAGCGTATATCGAAAACTACGAGGGCAAACTCCTCGAGGGCAAAGGCGCCACCGGCCGCTACGTCCGCCTCTCCAGTAACGGCAACACCTCCGACGAGCTCAACCACTACTGCGAAGTCGAAGTTCACGGCTCGCTCGTGAAGTAATCTCCTCGCGCCACCCGCGTTTAAAAAAAGAAAGGGCGGACGAAAGTCCGCCCTTTCTTGTGCCCGCCCCAATCGCGCCTCTAAGCTCTGACCCATGTTCGCCCCCGCCCTGAGACGCTGGATACCCCTCGCGCTGCTCTTCCTGCTCGCTCTTGGGCTGCGAACCTACGAACTCGACCGCCGCCCGCTCCACGCCGACGAAGCCAACCAAGCCGTAAAAACCGGCGAGCTTGTGGAGCACGGCCGCTACGCTTTTGATCCGCGCGACCACCACGGTCCCACGCTTTACTACGCCGCGCTCCCGCTGGCGTGGCTGCGCGGCGAAACCACGCTCGCCGCGCTTAGCGAAACCACCATCCGCCTCGTCCCCGCCCTCGCCGGCACCTGCGGGGTTTTACTTTTGTTTTTTTTCGCACGCCCGCTCGGCTTCGGTTCCGCCTTCCTTGCCGCCGCTCTCATGGCCGTTGCCCCCGCCTCGGTTTATTACAGCCGCTATTTTATTCAGGAAACGCTCCTGGTCACCTTCGCGCTCGCCGCCGCGCTCGCCACGCAACGCTGGTGGCAAAACGCCCGCCCGGCATGGGCTCTGGCTGCCGGTGCTGCACTCGGGCTCATGCAAGCGACCAAAGCCAGCGCGCCGGTCTTGGTCGTCTGCGCTCTTGCCGCCGGGCTCCTTGTCACCCGGCGCCGCCCGGCGAGCCCTCGACTGGGCCGCGACCTCGCGTTGATCTTCGGTACCGCACTTGGTGTCGCTGCGCTCTTTTATTCGTCTTTCGGCACGCACGCCGCTGGGCTTCGCGACGCTGTTGCGACGTACACGTTCACCTCCGAGCGCGCCACCGGCGAGAGCGGCCACGAAAAACCGTGGTGGTACTACGCCACCCTTTTTATCTGGGAAAAAAACGGTGGACTTGTCTTTCAACAACTCGCGTTTTCCACGCTCGCTCTCACCGGCGCGCTCCTTGCCTACGTCACGCGTCAAAAATTTTTGGGTATCGCCGCCGTTTACACCTTGCTCGTTTTTATAGCCCTCTCGTTACCTCCGTACAAAACCCCTTGGCACGCCGTTCACTTGGTGCCCGGTCTGGCCGTGCTCGCGGCCGGCACCCTCGCACTCATTCGGTGGCGCACTCTCGCCGTCATCGCCACCGCCAGCCTGCTGTTTCTCCAACTCACTCAAACCCAGCTCGTCGCATTTCTGCGCGCCGCCGACGCCCGCAACCCGTACGCCTACGTCCACAGTTCGCCCGATGTTTTGAAAATCCGCGCGCTGGCCACCGCTGCCTTAACCGTGCGGCCCGCGGGTACGATTCGCATCATTAGCGAAGAATATTGGCCAATTCCGTGGTACCTCCGAGCGCTGCCCGAGGGCTGCGTAGGTTACTGGGCGAGGCCCCCAGCGGATTGCGACGGCGCGCTTATTGTAGCCTCTGCCGCGCAAGCCCCTGCGGTTCGCTCCCGCCTTCACGGTGATTACCGCGAAACTTTCCTCGGCCTGCGTCCTGGTTTCCTCTGTGTCGTATTCACGCCCGCGCCACCCGCGCCATGACGCCGCGCTATTCCCTGGTCGTTCCTTTCTACAATGAAGCGGGCAACATTCTGCCGCTCATCGAGAGCGCGGTCGTAGTCCTCGATTCGATCGGCCACGACTACGAAATTCTGCTCGTTAACGACGGCAGCACCGACGCCACCGCCGATGAAATCGCCGCCTGCCTCGTGCGCTGGCCGCGTTGCCGCGCGCTCCACCAACCGTGCAATCTGGGTCAAGCCACTGCGCTGCTCGACGGCCTACGCGCCGCGCACGGCGAAATCATTCTCACAATGGATGGTGACGGCCAAAACGACCCGCGTGATTTCCCGCTCCTGTTGGCCCCCGTCGAAGCCGGCACCCTTGATGTTGCGTGCGGCTGGCGACATGACCGCCACGATTCCTGGCTCCGCCGCAAAATGTCCCGCCTCGCCAACTGCGTGCGCAGCCGCGTCCTCGGCGATAACCTACATGATAGCGGCTGCCAACTTCGTGTCCTGCGCCGCGAGAGTATCGCTGCCCTATTTCCCTTTGAACTGCTTCAATCTTTTTTACCCGCCATTTTGATCGCCGCCGGTTTCCGCCTAGGTGAATTCAAAGTCCGCCACCATCCACGTACCTGCGGCCAAGCCAACTACGGTCTACGCCAACTCTGGCTCCGCCCCACCCTCGCCATGTTCCGCCTCCGGCGCCGCCTCAGATTAAGCGCCACCTCATAGGTGCCATTTTTCTTAACCCGTTTTCTGTAAAAAATATTTTCGCGGCATGAAGTTTCCGGAATTTCCTGAGTTCCACCACGAGGCGATGGCAACGAGCTTCGTCCTAGTCATCGCGGACCAGTCGAACGAGTACGCGCGTCAGGCCGCGACCGCGTGCTTTCGCGAACTCGACCGACTGGAGAGCGAACTGAGTCGCTACGTCGAATCGAGCGACATCGCCCGCGCCAACCGGCTCAATCTCGGCGAAACCATCGTGATCGGCGAAGACGCGCTGCATTGTTTGTTGCTTGCCGCCGACGCCTCGCTCGCCACTGACCGCGCCTTCGATGCCGCGTACGCTTCGGAGCGCGCGCCCACGCAAGCCGCCGATGCTCCGCTCTTCACGCTCGATCCCGCTGCTCACACACTCACCTCACATACCGCGCAGCTGCACCTCGATCTGGGCGCCATCGGCAAAGGCTACGCCCTCGATCGACTTGCCGCTGTCCTCGCCGATTGGGCCATCACGCGCGCGTGTCTACATGGTGGCGGGAGCAGCGTACTCGCACTGGATCCGCCCGCGGGCCAGCGCGGCTGGCCGATCGGCCTGGGGGAGGACCCGGATCAGCGCATACTCTCGCTTACGCGTTGCGCCCTGAGCGGCTCCGGTCTTGCCGTCCAAGGCGAACACCTTGTGGATCCGCGAACTCAAGCCACCGCTCAGCGGCGAGACCGCACCTGGGCCCTGGCGCCAAGTGCAGGCTTATCCGACGCGCTATCGACGGCGTTTTTTGTTTTTACCGATGCCGAGGTCGCCGCATTTTGCGCCGCTCATCCGCACGTGGGCGCCGCCCTCACCCACGCCAACGGCAACGGCAACGGCAAGCTCATCACCCATGGCGCGCTCACCGCGCGACTCGCTTAAGGCCACCCGCCCAGCCCCAGCAGCCCCGTTTCTTCAATCAGCAACACCTTCTAACATCTGCCGGATCACCAAAAATCTTTCGTGCGCTCCGCCTCAGTTTCACAATCATGACTCCTCTTATGAAATCCCCCATTCGCGTCGCCGTCACCGGAGCTGCCGGTCAAATCGGTTACTCTCTGCTTTTCCGCATCGCCTCCGGCGCGATGTTCGGTCCCGACCAACCCGTTATTCTCCAGCTTATTGAAGCGCCGATCGAGAAAGCCCTTAAGGCCCTCGAGGGCGTCGCCATGGAGCTCGATGACTGCGCCTTCCCTCTTTTAAAGGGCATCGTCCAAACCTCCGACGCCTCCGTCGGTTTCAAGGACGCCAACTGGTGCCTTCTAGTTGGCGCCAAACCCCGCGGCCCCGGCATGGAGCGCGCCGATCTGCTGAAGGACAATGGCAAGATCTTCATTGAGCAGGGTAAAATCATCGATGCGGTCGCCGCCGCCGATGCCCGTATCGCGGTGGTCGGCAATCCCGCTAACACCAACTGCATGATCGCCGCCTCTCAGGCCAAGCGCCTGCCCGCGGATCGTTTCACCGCCATGGTGCGCCTCGATCAAAACCGTGCGCAGACCCAGCTCGCCAAAAAGGCCGGCGTCGATCTGACCGCCGTCAAAGACATCTTCATCTACGGTAACCACAGCCCCACGATGTTTCCGGCCTTTGGGCACGCCACGATCAACGGCCAACCTGCCACCTCCATCATCACCGACAGCGCGTGGCTCCAAGGCCCGTTTTGTGAAACCGTCGGCAAACGTGGCGCCGCCATCATCGCCGCCCGCGGTCTCTCCTCCGCCGCCTCCGCGGCCAACGCCCTAGTCGACCACGTGCGCTCCTTGGTCACTCCCGGCGCGATTCACTCCATCGCGGTCAAGAGCGAGGGCCGCTACGGCTTCGATGCCAACGTGTGGGCCGGTATGCCCGTGCGCACCACGACTCCCGGCAGCTACGAAGTCATCACCGGCTACGCCATGGACGAGTTCGCGAAATTGAAAATCGCTGCGACCAACAAAGAACTCGCCGAAGAACGCGCGTTCGTCGCCGACATGATTAGCTAAAACGCGGCGCCGCCTCGTTACTTTTCTCGAAGCGGCGCCTTCACGGGCGCCGCTTTTTTCTTGGTCTTCGCTGCAGCTGCAGTCCGACGCTGCAGCCGAAACGGCTTTAGGTTTAAAGCATGCCCGCGAGCACGCGCGCTTTCGTCAGGGCAAAGGCGCGCCGTAACTGCGCAAAACCGGCCACTAATTGCCGCGGTGAACCACACCGCGCAAACTGCATTTCCAGCGTCGCACCGTCGCACGCCACCGCCGCATCCACGCCTTCAGCATGCAGCGTGCAGTGCCGACAATCCGAGGGATACTCCACGCTGAGACCCACGCCTGCCGCCTCGTCCTTCGGGTCGAGCCCCTCGACCGCATCGATCACCGCCTCCACGCGCACGCCTTTTTTGAGCGCAAACACCACCGAGGAAAATTGTCCGGCAAACAACGCATCGAACTCCGCCACCTCCACTAGCTCCGCATTGCGTAAGCTGTGCAACGTACGCGTCAGCGTATAACTCGAGGGATCTGCCGGCTCGAGCGCGTAGCTCCATTCGAGGGTGAAATCCTTCGCCACGAGGGCGGCCGTCGGACTCGCCACTTCGAGCGAAAGTTGCGCCCGCTTGTAACCGAGCGCGACCTTGGCCGCCTGGAAAAATTTCTCTCCTTCCGCCGCGAGTTCCTCCGCGCACAGTTTCGCCAGGAAAGCACTTGTCGCGGCATTGAGCGCGTCAGGCACCGTGTGATGCGCCTTCTTGAAACCGGCCAAACTCTTCACGAGTCCGCCGCTGCGCCCCACGAGGCTCACGCCCCGGATAAACGCCTGCGGTTGCTCTGCCGATTGTCCCATCTCATGATTCAGCCCGCCTCCGGCGTCAGTGCCACGCAAAAAAATCTAAACCCGCGAACCGCAAGCAGGCATTGCGCCCACACCGATTTCTCTGCGTTGATGCTGTTCTCTTCCTGTGCCAGCCCCCACTCCGATTCCTGTCGTTTGCGCCGTCATCGAAGACGACACCGGCCGCATCCTCATCGCCCAGCGTCCCGCCGATAAACACCTCGGACTCAAATGGGAGTTTCCCGGCGGCAAAGTCGAACCGGGCGAAACGCCCAGCGCCGCGCTCCTGCGTGAACTCTCCGAGGAACTTGGTTGCAGCGTCGTCATCACGCGCGCACTCGAGCCGTTCCACTACGATTACACGCGCGTGGTCATCGAGATGTTTCCTTTCGTCTGCCAGCTGGCAGACGGCAGCGCCGCGCCCGCCGCGCTTGAACACGTCGAGATTCGCTGGATCACACCTGCGGAAATTTCCAACTTCGATCTCGCTCCCGCGGATTGGCCCGTTGTCGCTCGTTACCGCGCCGCGCCGGAGCCGTGTTGCCGGAAGGACTGAGCCAGGATCGCACTGATTTTTTGCTTTCACCGCGTAAACCCATGAAATTGTTCTACTTTCTGCTTCTACTCGCCTTCGCTGGCGCCATAGGCCCCGTCCAGGGTCAGACTAAGAGCACCGCTCAAACCGCACCCTACGCACGCACCGAGGATGTCGTCTACGGCCGTAAATACGGGATCGCCCTTACGCTCGATGTCTTCCAACCCACGGCCACCAAGCCCAACGGCTTTGGCATCATTCAAGTCATCAGCGGTGGCTGGGTTTCCAGTCACGCCAACATCTCAGCGGCTAGCATTCAAACCTATCTGGATCGCGGCTACACGGTTTTCACGGTCGTCCACGGCTCACAGCCTAAATTCACTTTGGCAGAAATCGTACCCGACCTTCACCGCGCCGTTCGCTTCATTCGCCACAACGCCGCCCGTTGGGCCATCGATCCCGCCCACCTCGGCATCACCGGCTCCAGCGCCGGCGCTCACCTATCGCTTACCCTCGGTACCCAAGGCGGGCCCGGCCCCGCGGACGCCAAAGACCCAATCGACCGCGCAAGCAGCGCCGTCCAAGCCGTAGCCTGCTTTTATCCGCCGACCGATTTTCTCAACTACGGCCGCGAAGGCGAAATCGCCGTCGGCAGCGGTATCTTGAAGGACTACATCCCTGCCTTCGGTCCTGAGGCCCTCACGCCCGAAGGTCGCCAAAAACTAGGCCAAACCTTTTCCCCGGCCCGCTACCTCAGTGCCGCCTCCGCCCCTACGCTCATCATCCACGGCGACGCCGACCCGCTTGTTCCGATTCAACAATCCCAACTCTACCTCGCCCGCGCCACCGCCGCCGGCGCCACCGCACGACTCATCGTGAAACCCGGCGCCGAGCACGGTGGGAAAACTTGGCCCGACATCGCCGGGGATCGCCGCCGCTTAGCCGACTGGTTTGACCACTACCTGCGGGGCCTTCCAGTCACCACATCCGAAAAATAAAAAACCCCACGGCCCCGCTCGCTTTCGATTACCCCATGAACTCTTCCGCCGTTTCCCGCCGCACCTTTCTCGCCCATACCGCCGTCGCCACCGCCGCCCTCACGCTCCGGGCGCGCGCCGCTGAACCCACTGCGAAGCCGCGTTGGCCGATCATCGCGTTTTCCAAGCCATTCCAAAACCTAGACGCCGAACAAACTGCCGCTTATGTCGCCGACATCGGTTGGGACGGCATCGAGTGCCCCGTCCGCGCCAAAGGTCAGATCGAGCCCGCCCGGGTCGCCGACGATCTCCCGCGCTTCACCACCGCCCTGCGCCGTCGCGGCCTTGAGCTGTATCTGGCCACCACCGACATCACTAGCCTGTCCCAAAAAAACGCCGAAACGACCCTCCGCGCGCTCGCGCATAACGGCGTGAAACGCTTCCGTTTGGGCTACTGGAAATACGACCTCACGCGTTCCCCCGCCGACCAACTCAAAGAAATCGCCCCCGCCCTGCGCGACCTCGCCGCCGCCTGCAAAGAGCTCGGCCTCCAAGCCGGTTTTCAAAATCACTCCGGCCACAACTACGTCGGAGCACCCATCTGGGATGTGTTCAGTCTCATCGGCGAGCTCGACCCCGCGCACTGCGGTATGTGCTTTGATATCGGCCACGCCACCATCGAGGGCGGACTTTCCTGGCCTACTCAAGCCAAGCTGATCGCGCCGTTTTATACCGCCGTATACGTTAAAGATTTTAGCTGGCAAAAAACCGTCAAAGGCTGGACTGCGGCTTGGTGCCCACTAGGCGAAGGCATGATCCACCGCAGCTTCATCACGACGTTAAAAAATTCCACTTACACCGGTCCGATTTCTCAGCACCACGAATACGAACTGGGCGATGCTCCAACGATGAGCGCGTACTTTAAAAAAGACCTCGCGGTGCTCAAAACCTGGTTGGCCTAAATTCCAAGCCTACTGCATGGACCGTGAGCTTCTGTTGTACGCTCAAACGTGCTCGTGACCCTCACTAGGCGCACAGCGCCAGTCTAGCGCTTATCCGTCAGGTTAACCCCGTTTGCTGTATTTCCAAATTAGTAGTCTAATTTATTTTTGTCTTACTTTTTTTATTTGTCTTACATTTTAGTATTATGATCTAATTTAAAAATGCCGACTGTTTCCGAATCAGCTTACGTCACCGCCAAAGGACAAGTGGTCGTGCCCGCCCTTCTCCGGCGCAAATTTGGAATTAAAGCCGGCACCCGGATTAACTTTAGCGAAGTCGACGGAAACATCGTGATCCAGCCGGTTACCCGTGAATTCATCGATTCGTTCTGCGGCCTATTTAAGGCGAAAGCCGGAGCAGAGTCTGCTGTGCAAGCGCTTCTAAATGACAGGGCCAAAGAGCGGGCGCAGGAAGATCGTAAGGTTGTAGGTGATCGAAGCGCATCATGAAACCTATCGTGCTCGATGCCTCCGCCCTGCTTGCCATGTTTTACGGTGAAGCCGGCGTCGAAGAGGTGCGCAGACTCTTTCATCGCGCCAACGCGGCCGATCAACCTCTGCTCATGACCGCCGTAAATTGGGCTGAGACACTTTATCGCATCGAGAAAAGCCAAGGGCCCGCCGGATTGAGCGCGGCGCGCCAGCTTGCTGCGAGCGGGCCACTGTCGGTTGTACCGGCCGACAAAGAGCAAGCTGAGTTGGCAGCAAGCTACAAAGCTGCTGGTCTATTAGCGCTGGCCGACGGCTTTGCCGCGGCCCTCGCCAAATTACGCAAAGCCGAACTCGTGACAGCCGATTATGATTTCAAGACGGTGGAAAAAGAGATCAAAATTATATGGCTTAAAAAAGCATGACGCACGCCTGACTCAACCCACAGAGAAATGAAAAACTGTTTGGTCGATGCGGCCATACTTTACCCGACAAGTGCGTAAAATTTATTCCAAATTAGCCCTTTATTTCGTAGGGGCGATGTTCGTGTTGTAAGACAAGCGAAGGCTTAAGGAGCTCAAGATTGGGTTCTCAAGCCAAGACCACAACGGGTTTATTTTGTGGCTTATAAACACCGAATTAATCGGCCAGCTCATCGCCGTTTTCAGATCAAACTCCGATAGCTTACCCGAAATTTTCGCGCAAGCTCGGCGGAACCGGCTGACGGCACAGGACTGAATCGCTTACGTCGAAACCCCCAGCAGTCCGCGCGAAAGCTGGAAATCGACGAAGCCCCCACTATTCGCAACCGGCGTGTAAGTACGCTCAAGGGTGGTCGTGACGAGACGTTGTAATGCGAGGCGGTTGGCCGTGCGGTCATCCGTGAAAACATGATCAACATCCACTAACGCCGCGGCCGGCAGCGCACCCGTCTCTGCGATCTGCAACACAGGCAACATCGGGTGACCCTGCTGTACGCTATCACCGACGAAGCCGACAAACACCTGAACACCACAGCCACCAAGGCCTGTGAGATTTTCCACCCAATGATCTGAATCGGTCTGCACCACGTGGAAACCAGGCGCCGTCAACGGCTGGCCATAAGCGAGTGTCGCGTGCGGCGGCGTGCGGCCCAACACCGCGTCGACAAAACGTGCATCCGCCAAGAGCGGGTCGCTCTCCGGCACGAGCACCGAGCCGCCAGCGTGCAATACGTCTTCAACCAACGCGACCAGCGGCGATAGACTCGCGCCGTTTAATGGTCCGACTGTAAGTACGCCCAGGTTTAGCCCCGCCAAAATTACCGCCGCATTTTTATTTTCCTCTTCGGCCGAAGCCGCTGGACCGGTCGCAAGCGCAGGCACGGAGGGCTGGCGCACGGCTTTTTCGGCAAACCACGTCTCGACCTTGGCGAGCGTCTTGTCGATACCACCATCAAGTTGCACGCTAGCCCAACCAAAACGCTCCAGCGGCAAGCCGGCATTTTCAAATTGGCGACGCATCGAATCGTTCGGGATTTTTTCGCAGCCATGTTCGAGCAACAGCGTCGCGGCGACATTCGGGTGCGTGGCATACCCGCGATACGTGCGCAGCAAAAGTTGGTACATCGACTCGCCACCAAAGCCGCAGCCCTCGCTGTGCGTGAGCGCTAGAAACCGCGTGAAACCAAGTGCGGGCGCGAGGCCTTTAGCGTTCATGCGCTCGGCGGCGAGGCGCGCGATCTGCGCCGAACACATACTGGTGGGCAACACGAGACCGATGCGCTCCCGATTTATCCATAGGTTAGGCACAGCCCCCGCAGCAGTCGGCAGCGAAGCACGCACGGGCTGGCCATCAGGCGCGGGGCGCGCGCGGATTGCGGCGACAAGAGTCGAATCTGTCTGACGCCAGTTGCGCCAAAGCGAGGCCTGCGAATGACCCGCGTGTTCGCCGCGAGTTTTTTGACCCGAGGCGGTCGCGATGAGTAGATCAAAGGATTCGGCGGTGAGCGCCTCCATCGACTCCCCGTCAAGATAACGGCCAGCGTTGATATCCATCTCGTGGATGAGTAACTGGTGGCGCCGTGTGGTCGTGGTGAGTTTCAGCGTGGGGACAAACGGGAAGTTG
>Ga0214919_10003106_pt1 | contig 25463 bp, 20 predicted proteins | sample LL1503_MetaG_FD_177994 | JGI IMG/M metagenome (GOLD analysis project Ga0214919, IMG submission 177994) | Freshwater microbial communities from Lake Lanier, Atlanta, Georgia, United States - LL-1503 | ecosystem: Environmental > Aquatic > Freshwater > Lake | place: USA: Georgia | collected... | reverse complement strand
CGACCGAACTCCTCCCTCGATTTTAGCGAAACCCGCGAGGTTTTTCGGATTCGCGCTACAGCCAGCAGCACGCGGAGGATATCTTCCGTCCGTGCTGCTTTCTTCTTCGCTCAAGTTCCGCATCGCTCTCCTGCGCTCGCTGGAGCGCGTCGCACCCTCGGTGGCAGGCCGCCTGGTCGCCGACCTGTTCACCACACCGCGCCGTCGCGAGGCTCCGCAATGGGAGCGTGAGCTGGCCCTGCAGGGGCGCCCACGCCGTATCGCGGGGCTCCATCTTACCGAGTTCGGGGCCAAGGTCGGCCCGCCGATTGTGCTCCTGCATGGGTGGGAAGGGCGTGGCCTGCAACTTGGCCAGTTTATTGCTCCCCTTCGAGGACTCGGCGCCCGCGTGATCGCGATGGATGGTCCTGCGCACGGCGACTCGCTCGGCGTCACGTCGGGCCCGTTTGAATTCGCAAAAGCGCTCCTGGATCTGCAGGCAACGCTCGGTCCCTTTCGCGGTATCGTCGCCCACTCGATGGGTGGCCCGTCTACGGCCATCGCGCTGAGTCGGGGGCTTCAGGTTGAGCGGGTGGCGCTGCTGGGGTCGCCCGCGGACCTGTCAGAAGTGCTCGATCGCTTTTGCGCGTTCCTCCATGTAGGCCCACGGATTCGCGTGGCGTTCCGCGCTGAGATGTCCCGCCGAACCGGTGTCTCAGTGGATGCGTCACGCTTTGAGGCCTTCGTGCGCGAGGTCGAGATTCCGGTGCTCGTTGTGCACGATCGCGCCGACGCCGAGGTGCCGCTGTCGGAGGGGCACGCCTGCGCGGCCGCCTTCCGAAACTCACAGATGGTGGAAGTCGATGCGGACGGCCATCGACGAATGCTCAAGTCGCCGGTGGTCATTGCGATGGTCGCGGCGTTCTTTGGCAGTCGCGCGGCGCGCGAGTACGGGCGTACGCGCATGGAGAGCGACAGTCTCGCCGCCTCGGCGAAGAGCACTCGCGACGCGTCGTCCGACTGAAGCACGTGATGCCGCGATGATATGGTTCGGGGCGCGACGGAATGATGACGTCGCGCCCCGCATGGCGTTGTACCGTACGTCCATGACAACAGCGACCAATGCCTTCGGAGAACTGGGGGAGCGCATCGCCGCCCGGTGGCTCGAACAGAGTGGATGGCGGATTGTGGCGCGTCGGTTCAAGTCGGGCCGCCGCGATATCGATGTCGTGGCCGAGCGCGAAGGGGTGATTGCGTTCGTGGAAGTGAAGGCCCGTCACGGCGAGGCGTTCGGCGATCCCGTTGAAGCGGTGAACCGTCGCAAGCAGCGAGAACTCGTGAAATCGGCGCAGAGTTGGATCGACCGACATGGGCGGAGCGGGGAGTCGTATCGGTTCGATGTGGTGGGCGTTTTGGTCCGAGACCGGCGGGTCTTTGTGCGGCACGTGCCGTCGGCGTTCAGTTTGAGCTAGGAAGTTTACTATGTGGAAAATAGTTATCCACATCGCAAGCCGTTGCAGTGTATGGGTATGGGAAGGATGTGGAAAACGATTTTCAAGCCGGAGTTCTACTTCTCGGCGGGATTACGCGATCCCCTATTGCACTTTTCGGGTACTTTCGTAGTTTGTTCGGTATTGCTGTTCTGTTGGTTTTCTTCGCTCTTCGTTCGGGAGTAGCCTTGCGGGCTCCGGACGGTAGATTTCTTCTCACGGGCGCACTGTCGCCCCGCACTCTTGATGAGGCCCCATGGCCGTGTCCAACGCGAACGACGAAAAAAAGAAGGCACTCAACCTCGCAATCGCACAGATCGAGAAATCGTACGGCAAGGGGTCCATCATGAAGTTGGGCCCCGATGCGCCGTCGGTGAAAGTTGATGTGATCCCAACGGGGGCCATCAATCTCGATGCTGCGATCGGTGTGGGTGGGATTCCGCGTGGGCGCGTGACCGAGATCTACGGACCGGAATCGAGCGGCAAGACGACGCTGTGCTTGCATGTCGTGGCCAATGCGCAGAAGGCGGGTGGGACGGCGGCGTTCATCGATGCCGAACATGCGTTGGACACGGAGTACGCGGCCAAGCTGGGCGTGGACGTCGAGAAGCTCCTTGTCTCTCAGCCGGACACCGGCGAGCAGGCCATGGAGATCTGCGAGATTCTTGTCCGCTCGGGCGCGGTGGACGTGATTGTCATCGACTCGGTCGCGGCGCTGGTGCCGAAGGCCGAAATCGAAGGGGAGATGGGCGAGTCGCACATGGGGTTGCAGGCGCGCTTGATGTCGCAGGCGCTGCGCAAGCTCACCGGCGCGATCGCCCGGAGCGGAACGAGCGTGATCTTCATCAATCAGTTGCGTGAGAAGATCGGCGTGATGTTCGGCAACCCCGAGACGACCACGGGCGGTAAGGCGCTCAAGTTCTATGCGTCGGTCCGTCTCGACATCCGTCGTGTGGGCCCCGTGAAGGAGAAGGAGGATGTGATCGGCTCGCACGTCCGCGTGAAGGTCGTCAAGAACAAGGTGGCCCCGCCGTTCAAGCAGGCGGAGTTCGACATCATGTACGCGGAAGGGATCTCGCACACCTCGCTCCTGGTCGACATTGGCGCGGAGTCGGGGATTATTGAGAAGTCCGGCGCGTGGTACAGCTACGGTCCGCAGCGGATTGGGCAGGGGCGTGAGAACGCCAAGCTCTTTCTCAAGGACAATCCGGCCATCATGGCGGAGATCGAGGAGAAGGTGAAGGTCGTACTCGGCATCACCAAAATCGCTGAAGCGCAGTCGGAGGCGTCGGAGGAATAACCGTTGTTTCCGAAGGGCGGAAGAAAAGCCGAGTGGGCGAAGCTGGATCGTGACGGAGGCCCGGAATCCTCCAAATCGTCCAGAGTCCCCACTCGGCCTCTTTCGTTAACTGACGGTCCCGTCAGCGGGCGGGTTGCCGGGCTTTCAGAGCACCCCAGGAAACCCGGACGGTATCGCGTCGCGATCACCCTGTCGGCGGAGGCGTTGCTCGGAGAGGGCCGTCGCGCGCAGGAGACGGTCCTCGTCGATGCCGCACTGATGCAGCGATTCAAGCTCAAGGTCGGCGCGGAACTTGATGTTGAGGCCGGCGAGCAACTCGTCGCCAGCGCGTCCGCGCTCGCCACCTACGATTCGGCGACCGCCGCTCTCGCACTCCGAGGGCGCAGCCGCCGTGAGCTTGAGCGCTGGCTCATGCAACGCAAGCACGCTGCACCCGACATTCGGAGTGCGCTGGATCGCCTGGACGAGCTCGGTTTCCTCGACGACGAGTCGTACGCGCGCAGCTACGCGCGGGCGAAAATGGCGGGTGGGAAGACCAGCCGCAGGCGGATCGCGATGGAGCTCTCGCGCAAGGGCATCGCGCGCGAACTGGTCGACCGCGTGCTTCGCGAGGCGGGGGACGAAGAGGGGTTCGACGAGCGCGGTGCACTCGAGGCGGCGGCTGAGCGCCGAGCACGGTCGTTGAGCAAGCTGGAGCCGGAGGTGGCGCGCCGGCGGTTGATGGGGTTTTTGCTGCGTCGGGGGTTCGGAGGGGAGGAGGTTCGCAGGGTCGTGCAGACGACTTTCCCGCGCTGAAACCCTGTGCCTAATCGTATGGCTCCGTTAGATTTGACCCCTATGCGAGCCACCGAGATCCGCCGCCGTTTCCTCGATTATTTCGCGCGCCAAGGGCACGCGATTCGAGAGAGTTCATCCCTCGTTCCAGGCACCGACCCGACGTTGCTCTTCACGAACGCCGGTATGGTCCAATTCAAGAAAGTCTTTCTGGGTATGGAAGAGCCGCCTGACGGGAAACGGCGCGCCACCACCAGTCAGAAATGCGTGCGCGCCGGCGGCAAGCACAACGACCTCGAGCAGGTCGGGCACACCGCCCGGCATCACACCTTCTTCGAGATGCTTGGCAACTTTTCGTTCGGCGATTACTTCAAGCGCGATGCGATCAAGTTCGCCTGGGAGTTTATCACCGAAGAACTGAAGATCCCCAAGGAACACCTGCGCGTCACCGTCTTCTTTGAAGACGACGAGGCGCGCGCGCTCTGGCGCGACATCACCGGCATCCCCGACTCACGCATCTACGGGCTCGGCCATGCCGACAACTTCTGGCAGATGGCCGACACCGGCCCCTGCGGTCCGTGCACCGAGATCTACGTGGACTTGGCGCACCTCGCCAAGGACTTCGCCTTCCCGGCAGGGGCGACCGGCGAGTGGACCGATACCAGCATCACCGATTACTCGAAGGACGCCTTTGTCGAGGGCGCCGAGGCGGGACGATTCCTAGAAATCTGGAATCTCGTGTTCATGCAGTACGACCGTCAGCCCGACGGCGTGCTTCAGCCGCTTCCCAAGCCAAGTGTCGATACCGGCGCGGGGCTCGAGCGTATCGCCGCCGTCATGCAGGGCGTGTCGAACAACTTCCATTGCGATCTCTTCGCCGGAATGCTCGACACGGTCAGCACCATCGTCGGAAAGCCATACGACTACGCCCGCGAGGATTCGGCGAGCTATCGCGTGCTCGCTGACCATGCGCGCGCCACAGCGTTCCTGCTTGCCGATGGCGTCTTCCCGTCGAACGACGGCCGGGGCTACGTGTTGCGCCGCATCCTGCGCCGCGCCGTCCGACACGCCTGGCTCCTGGGCCGCCGTGAGCCGACGCTCGTGTATGTCGTGCAGAAAGTCATCGACGAGATGCGCGACGTGTTCCCCGAGCTGCACGTCCGCCACAAGCACATCATCGATACCACGCGCGCCGAAGAAGAACGCTTCCTGGCCACGATCGATGGCGGCATGGCGCGGTTCGAAGAGCTCGCGCCGACCACATCCACGCAGGGTAGCACCGAAATCCGCGGCACAATCTCGGGCGACGATGTCTTCCGCTTGTACGATACCTTCGGCTTCCCAATCGATCTGACGGAGTTGATGGCGCGCGAGCGCGGCTACCTCGTCGACATCGCCGGCTTCGAAGCCGCACTCGGCGCGCAGCGCAAGCAGTCGCAGGACGAGCGCAAGTCGCGCAAGATCTCCGTCGTGGCCGATGACTTTGGTGACGACGACAAGTGGGTGCGCTCCGCGGACGCATCGCCTGCGCAGACCTTCATCGGCTATCACGCTGTTGAGTGCACCACGAATGTCGCCGCCATGCGTCACCTCGGCGAGGGCCGCACGGCGGTAATCCTTGAGGAGACTCCGTTCTACGCCGAGTCTGGCGGACAGGTCTCTGATCACGGGACGATCGAAGGCGACGGTTGGAAAATTGATGTTGACGACGTGAAGAAGTTCGACGGGCGCATCGCCGCGATTGGCGTCGTGCACGGTTCGGTGGACTTCGGCACGGTCACCGCGCGTGTGCCGGCGCTTCGTCGTCGCGACACCGAGCGCAATCACACCGGCACGCACCTCCTGCACGCCGCGCTCCGCAAAGTGCTCGGCGAGCATGTGCATCAGGCGGGCTCGGTGGTGGAGCCCGACCGTCTACGCTTCGACTTCACGCACCATGGGCCAATGACTCCCGAGCAGCTCGAGCAGGTTGAGCGCTGGGTGAATCAGGCCATCTGGCAGAACGTCGATGTCACGGTCACCGAGCGTGCGTACGCTGACGCGGTCTCCGCGGGAGCGATGGCCCTCTTCGGTGAGAAGTACGGCGACGTGGTGCGCGTGGTGGACATCCCCGCGCTCTCCACCGAGCTCTGCGGTGGCTGTCATGTCAGCAACACAGGGCTAATCGCGCTGTTCCGGATCGTCTCCGAGAATGGCGTGTCGGCCGGCGTGCGTCGCGTGGTCGCGGTCACGGGTCCGAAGGCCTTCGAGTTGATGCACGGTCGCGAGCAGGCGCTCGAGTCCGTAGCGGGGCGCCTAAAGGTCAACTTGCATGCGGTGACCCAAGACGTACTCGAAAAACGGCTCGATACCTTGCTCGCGGACAAAAAGGCATTAGAGAAGCAGGTCGCCGAGTTGCGGCGCTCTGGTGGCGGCGATGCGTCGGGCAGTGGGCTGCTCGCGCAGGCGGTCGACATTGGTGCGCATAAGCTGCTCGTTGCGACCGTACCCGCTCCAGATGTGAAGGAACTCCAAGCCATCGGCGACGGCGTGCGAGACGGCATCGGTAGCGGTGTCGGCGTGCTCGGCGCGTCGTTCGAGGACGGAAAGGCGGCGCTAGTCATAGTGGTAAGCGACGCACTCCGTGATTTGGGAGTGGCTGCTGGCGATCTTGTGAAGGCCGTGGGCTCCAAGACCGGGATCCGTGGTGGCGGTAAGCCGCACATGGCGCAGGCGGGCGTTGCGCCCGACGCCCTGGCTGCAACACTCGATGCGGCGCGCGAGATCGTCAGCGCCGTACTCGCTGGGCTCGCATGACGCACGCCGAGTGGGCCGCGGACCGCTCGGGAGAGGCACCGCCGGCGCTTGTTCAGCGGTTGCGTGAGATCTTTGCCGCGCATCCTGAATGGGACGCACTCCCTCATGTCGACGCATTTACACACGCCGCCGAGTGGCTGTCATTGCGCGTGCTCGAGAGCGAGGCGTCGCGTCCCGTGGCACTCGACCTTTTGGTGGCGGATGCCTGCATCACCTTCGCGTTTGAAGCGGCGGCCGACGATCCTGCGACACTCGGCGTTCGAGCCGCGTCTGCACAGGCTCGACTGTCCGCGCTGATTGCACGAACCTAATCTCCAAATGGAGAGGAGCTGGACAATGGCAATCGACCCAGCAACGCATCTCGATGATCTCGCAGCAACGGCGGCGCGCGCCGCAAGCGTGTTGCGTCCGCAGATCGCAGAGGCGGCGCGCCGCACCTTGGACACGTTGCGAAACGGCGGAACGATTTTCTTTTGTGGGAATGGTGGGAGTGCCGCCGACGCGCAACACATGGCCGCGGAGTATGTCGTGCGGTATCGCAAAAACCGGCAGGCACTGCGGTCCATTGCGCTCACGACCGACACGTCGGTTCTTACCGCGCACGCCAATGACTTTGGATACGAGGCGGTGTTCTCGCGTCAGCTCGAAGCACTCGGACGCGCGGGAGATCTGCTTATGATCCATACCACCAGCGGCACATCGCCAAACTGTATCCACGTGGTGCGCACCGCGAAGGCGATGGGGATCACGACCATCTGCCTCACGGCGCGCGACGGTGGCGACATGAAGGCGTTGGCTGACCTGTGCATTATCGTGCCGACAGACCGCACGGATCGCGCGCAGGAAATTCACCTGAACATTCAACACGCCATCTGTGATGTCGTGGACGAGGAGATCGGCGTATGAGTCAGGCCTTCTCGCTGAAGGGGCGTCACGCGGTGGTCACCGGCGGCTCACGCGGAATCGGCGGTGCGGTCAGTCGTTTGCTCGCCGAAGCTGGCGCGGACGTGTGTATTGGCTACCACTCACGCAAGGCTGATGCGGATGTCGCAGTCGCCGAGTGCGCGGCGTTCGGGGTGAAGGCGACGGCGCATGCGAGTGATCTCACCTCGCCGGCTGGGGCCGCCTCGCTCATCGCACATTCGGTGCAAACCCTCGGCGGCGTCGACATTCTCATCCACTCGGCGGGCATCTGGCCGGTTGAGGAAGTTCCGGTCGCTGAACTGGATGATGCGCGCTGGGCTCGCACGATGCGCGAGAACGTGGACGCCACGTTTTACGTGGCGCGCGCGACAGCCCGTGTGATGGGGAGTGGCGGCCGAATGGTGTTTGTGTCGAGCACTGCGGGGCAGCGCGGCGAGTCCATGCACGCGGATTACGGTACGAGCAAAGGCGCTATGATTGCGTTCGTGAAGTCGCTGGCCGTCGAGGTTGCGGGTCAGGGGATTACGGTGAACGCCGTGGCGCCGGGGTGGGTCGACACCGAGATGTGTGTCGTGCCCTTTGCCGATGGGGGTAAGGAGCGCATCGCGAAGGGGATTCCTGTCGGGCGCATCGCGTCCGCCTACGATATCGCTTTCCCAGCGGTGTGCCTGTGCTTCGCTGGGTCGCGTCATGTGACCGGCGAGATTGTCAATGTGAACGGCGGAAGCGTGCTCTGTGGGTGAACGCTGGCTCGTGACGGGCGCCACCGGCTTTGTCGGTGGGGCGCTGGCGCGAGCATTGGCGGCTGACGGGCACCAAGTACATGCCGTGGTCCGTCGTCCTGTGAGTGATCCCTCGGTGCAAGCGGTTGGCTCCGTGGCGACGACGCATCTCCACGATGGCACGACCGAAGGGATGATCGCGATCGTCGGGGCGGTGCAACCGACAGTCGTGGTGCACCTCGCCTCGAACTTTATCGCTGAGCACAAGTCGCACGAGGTGGAGCCGCTGGTGCGCGACAACGTGTTGTTCGGTGCGCAGTTGCTGGAAGGGATGCGCGCAGCTGGCGTCACGCGGTTCGTGAATGTTGGCTCCGCATGGCAGCATTACCACGATCACGACTTCTCCCCGACCTGTCTCTACGCGGCCACCAAGCAGGCGTTCGTGAGTCTGCTCACCTACTGGGTTGAGGCGCACGGCGTGCGTGCGGTGACGATTGAGTTCACCGACACCTATGGCCCGGGGGACACGCGTCGCAAGTTGATTCCATTTATGCTTGCCGCCGAGCGAAGCGGCACGTCGATGGCGATGGTGCCTGCGACGGTGCCCATGGATTTTGTGCACGTTGATGACGCGGTGGCGGCCATTCGAGTGGCGGTGTCGCGTACGGAGCATGCGGTGGCGGCAGGGCATGAGATCTTTGCCGTGCGCTCCGGTGCTACGCGCGATGTGCGCGCGCTCTTTGACACCTGGGCAACAGCGCGTGGCACGGTGATCCCCGCCGACTGGGGCGCACGTGCGGTGCGCGCGCGCGAGATGCTGGAGCCGTGGTCGCAGGGCGTGGTGCTCCCGGGTTGGACCCCTCGCGTGAGCCTCACGGAGGGGCTCCGAGCACTGTGAGCGATTCGCTGCGTCGAAGGCTCGATCCTCCGGCCCCTGTGCGCGAGATTGTCGCGCGCCTTGAGCGCGCCGGCTACGAAACGTGGTGCGTCGGTGGTGCGGTGCGCGATGCACTGCTGGGTCACGCGCATCTTGATTGGGATCTTGCGACCGCCGCAACGCCGCAGCAGGTGATGAAGGTGTTCAAACGCACCGTGCCCGTGGGGATTGCCTTTGGAACCGTCGGCGTCCTCGACGATGCTGGCACCATGCATGAAGTCACCACCTTTCGGCACGACGTGAAAACCGACGGGCGGCATGCCGAGGTCGCGTTTGGTGCGTCACTCGACGAGGATTTGGCGCGCCGTGATTTCACGATCAATGCGATCGCCTATCATCCGCAGCGCGAGGAACTGCATGATCCGTTTGAGGGCCAGCTCGACCTGAAGCGTGGGCTGGTGCGAGCGGTCGGCGAGCCTGATCAGCGGATGCGTGAGGATCGCCTGCGTGCGTTGCGCGGCATCCGCTTTGCGGGGCGTTTTGGTTTTCACATCGAGCCGTCGACCTGGCGCGCGATTGTCGGGAGTGCGCCGCATCTCGGCCGCCTGTCGGGCGAGCGCGTACTGCAGGAACTCACCAAGACCATGCAGCAGATCGAGAAGCCGAGCGTCTCGATGCTTTGGTGGCGGGAGTCCGGTGCGTTGCGGACGCTATTGCCGGTAATCGCTGAGGCGCCCGATGAGCGGTTCGAAGCGATCGATTTCCTCCCACGCGGCGAGGGGGCAGAGGAGGCAGGGCGGACGCTCGATCGCCTGGCCATGCTGTTCTTTGGATCCGATCCATCATCGATCCGGAATGCGCTTGGCGTGCTTAAGTGTTCGAACGCGCAGCAAGGGTGGATCACCGCCCTGGCCAAAGCCGATCGGGAGATTGGTGGGGCGGTGGACGCCGTGCTAGCGGACCGACTACCAACGGCAACCGAGGTTCGGCGCTGGGTCGCGGCGGTAGGACGCATGCGGTCGGGGGCGTTCTTTGGTTTGAAGCGTGCGATGTATGGGGCTCGAGCTTTACGTGCGGATGGAGCTGCGGTGGCAGAGCGCGCTGATGCGTGTTTGGCGATGGTATCGCACGCCGCGTTCCATGAACCAGTGGAACTCAGTGATCTCGCCGTGTCCGGTGACGATCTCGTCCGCGCAGGAGTGCCTGCTGGACCTGAACTTGGCGTGACGCTCCGTCGATTGCTGGAGTTCGTGCTCGAGGATCCGACGCGCAATCAGCGGGATCTGCTCCTCACCTGCGCGATGGCGAGTGACCCGTCGAGGAACGGATGATCGCCTCAACGCTGCTCGCGGCTATTGTTGCGGCCGCCGCCAACGTCCTCGGCGCACTCGTTGTGACCGTTCGACGCAGCTGGAGTGTGAGAGCGCTCGAGTTGATGATCGCACTGTCTGCCGGATTTATGCTCTCGGTGGCGATTGCCGACATTATTCCTGAGGCAATCGCGCAGGGAGGAAAGGCCGCTGGTGCCTACGTGCTGACTGGCTTCGTGCTCGTCCACGTGACGCAGCATGTCTTCGTGCGGCATTTCCATTTCGGGGAAGAGACGCACGTCGTCGCGCGCAGCGTCGCTGCCTCTGCGCTCGTTGGTCTGCTTTTGCACACCCTGATTGACGGCGTTGCAATCGCGAGTGCCTTCGTCGTCAGCACGTCGCTCGGTTGGTTGGTCTTCGGGGCGATTGCCCTACACAAACTTCCCGAAGGGCTCGCGATTGCTTCGCTCGTCCTTGCCGCCGGTTGGACACGCCGTGCTGCGGTGGGCGCTGCGGCGCTCCTCGGCGCGGCGACTGTTGCAGGAGTGCTCCTTACCGGAGCCTCGCCGCTGCTCTCAACACATGGATTGGCGCTCGCCGGTGGCGTAACGGTCTACGTGGGTGCGTCGAATCTGATTCCCGAGTTTCAGGGAAAGGCCGGCTGGCACCACAGTGCGATGTTCGTCGCGGGGTGCGCGCTGTACATCGCCGCACACGCGCTGCTCGGCCCTTCATGACGCGGAAGGCCAGCGGGGAACCCTCGCAGCCCAGTGTTTTCGAACCGCTTGCTGGCCGCCCTCCACTCGCCGCCCGCATGCGCCCCCGCGCCCTCGACGAGGTCGCCGGCCAGCAGCACCTATTGGCGCTGGGCAAAGGACTCCGAGTCAGCATCGAAGCCGGCGACACCGGGTCCATCCTATTTTGGGGACCACCAGGCACCGGCAAGACCACACTCGCGAGACTCATTGCGCGATACGCGAAGGGCGAGTTCGTCCCGTTCTCCGCCGTCACCGACGGCATCCCACGCCTCCGCGAAATCATGGGCGCCGCCGAACGGCGACTCGCGACCGGCGCGCGGACAATCCTGTTCATCGACGAGATCCACCGCTTCAACAAGGGGCAACAGGACGCGCTCCTCCCGCACGTCGAGGGCGGACTTGTTACCCTGATCGGCGCTACGACAGAGAACCCAAGCTTCGAGCTCAATGGCGCTCTGCTCAGCCGAATGAGGGTCTACGTCCTCCAGCCCATTGGCACCGACGATATCGCCGCGCTCATCCGCCGTGCCCTCACCGACAAAGAGCACGGACTAGGAGTGCAGGGGCTCACCATCGCCGACGATGCGCTCGCTCTCCTCGCGACCGCCGCCGACGGCGATGCCCGCCGCGCCCTCACCGTCCTCGAAGGCGCGGCAAAGCTGCTCATCAATACGGTCGAGCATGAGATCACCGTAAAAACGGTCACCGAGGCGCTGCAGTGGCGCTCCCCCCGCTACGACAAGTCCGGCGAGGAGCACTACAACCTCATCTCCGCCTATCACAAATCGATGCGGGGCTCGGACCCGCAGGCCACCCTCTACTGGCTGGCCCGGATGATTGCCGGGGGCGAGGACCCGCTCTACATCGCCCGCCGCACCATCCGCTTTGCCGCCGAAGACGTCGGTCTCGCCGACCCCCGCGCCCTCGAGGTAGCCCTCGCTGCCCGCCAGACCCTCGAACTGCTCGGCTCCCCCGAAGGGGAACTCGCCCTTGCCGAAGCAGCGGTGTATCTGGCCACGGCCCCCAAGTCCAATAGGGTCTACGCCGCCTGGAAAGCCGCTCAGGAGGCCGCCGAGGCGACGCCTGCGGCAGGAGTGCCCCTTCACATCCGGAACGCCCCCACGAGGCTTATGAAGGAACTCGGCTACGGGAGCGGGTACCACTACGCACACAACGATCCGTCGGCGTACGTCCCGCAGGAGTATCTTCCCGATGAGGTCAGGCGCCGCGAGTTCTACGTCCCCGGTCCCTTTGGGTTCGAAAAAGAGATCGCCAAGCGTCTCGCATGGTGGAACGATCTCAAACGCCGCGGCACCGGTGGAGCCAAGCCAGTCGCAGGCGATTCATCAGATCAGGAGCAGGGCCCGGAATGATCCGCAGCACACGCTTCACGCGCACAACAGCGCTCGTCGCCCTCCTCACTACGAGCACACTCGGCTGCGCCTCGCTCGCGCGCCACGCGTTCGCCACGCCGATTGTCACGCTCAAGGACGTCCAAGTCAAAACCATCGGCCTCACGGGCGGCGCGGTCGACCTCGTGCTCGAGGTGAACAACCCCAACGAATATCGCCTCGATGCGAATCGTGTGACCTACACACTGGTCGTTGACAGCACCACGATCGCCACTGGGCAAATCACGCAACTGGTGACCCTCCCACCGAAGCAGGTCTCCGAGGTGCGACTCCCGGTCAGCATCGGCATCAAGGAACTCATGGGCGCCGCTCGCGTCATGACCAAGAGCGGCACGGTAACGTATCACGTCGTCGGCGAGGTCACGGTCGCGACACCGTTCGGTACTATCACGCGGCCGTACGACAGCGTCGGCCAGTTCGACGCCATGCGCCGATAACGTGGCCAAAGAACTCATCTCCCTCGCCCCCGTCGTCGACAAGGCCATTCTTGTCGGCGCGCCGCTCAAGCGCAGCAACGCCCGCCACGCGGTCGACGAACATCTCGCCGAACTCGAGCGCTTGATCGACACCGCCGGCGGCATCGTCGTCGGCACCCTCACGCAGCAGCTCGATCGCCCGAACCCCTCGACGTACGTGGGGAAGGGAAAGCTCGAAGAACTCAAAATGATGGCCACCGAACGCGAGGCCACGCTTTTGGTGTTTGACGATGAGCTGACGCCGGCGCAGGGCAAGAACCTCGAACTCGAACTTGGCAAACGTGTCGTCGACCGCGCGGAGTTGATTCTTGACATCTTTGCGGTGCGCGCGCGCAGCGCCGAGGCGCGCATGCAGGTGGAACTCGCGCAGCTCGAGTATTCGCTGCCGCGCCTCACGCGCATGTGGACCCACCTCGAGAAGTTTCGCGGTGGAATCGGCGTGCGCGGCCCGGGCGAAACGCAGCTCGAGTCCGACCGCCGAATGGTTGGACACCGCATCAAGATCCTCAAGGAGCGGCTGGCGGACGTGCAGCGCTCGCGCGAAGTCCAGCGTGCCTCGCGTAAGAGCGAGTTCCGCGCCTCGCTCGTGGGCTACACGAATGCAGGGAAGAGCTCATTGCTCAAAGCCATGAGCGGCGCCCCGGACGTGTTCATCGAGGACCGCCTTTTTGCCACGCTCGACCCCCTCACCCGCGACGTCATGCTCGGCGAGCAGCAAAAGATGCTGCTCACCGATACCGTGGGGTTCATCCGCAAGCTGCCGCACCATCTTGTGGCGAGTTTCCGTGCGACGCTCGAGGAAGTGAAAGAGGCCGACGTGTTGTTGCATGTGATCGACGCGAGCCACCCGACCTGGGAGGAGCAGCGACTCGTCGTAGACGACGTGCTCGCCGACCTGGGGGTGCACGATACCCCGGTGATTCACGTATTCAACAAGATTGACGCGCTGGAGCCTGAATCGCTGGAGGCACTGAGGCAGCGCATGGCCGACCTGCTCCCGGGTTCCGTTTTTGTGAGCGCGCAGGCTCCCGGTGGAACCGCGGAGCTCCATGCCGCGATGGTCGCGCGCCTGTTGCTGCGTCGTCCGGAGGTCGGGGTGCGCATTCCCGCCGCCGACGGCCGGATGCTCGCCGAGTTGTATCGTAGCGCCGAGGTGGTGTCGGTGCGCCAGGACGAAGAGAGCGGGGACTCTATTCTGCGCGCGCGCGTTGATGACGCACTGCGGGGCCGCTTGTACCGGTTGGGGCTGCTCGAGGACTGATCGGGCGCGACGCTACTTCAAGCGCGAGGCGCGATCCAGCTTTGTGCTCGTTGCCACTGGCGCCGGTCGGTTCCGAGGATCCGTGCGCGCATCCTCGCGCGCGAACTCAGGCACCAGCTGCCGAAGACCGTCGCGCAACGTCGCGTCGTCGCTGGCACTCATGACGGCGTTGCGAATGAGCGTCGCCACGCCGTCCATGAACTGCTCGTCCTCGGGCGAATCGATCGTGCGCAGCACCTTGGGGTGGTTCGTGGCGCGGATGTCCTCTTCACCGAACAGCACTTCCTCGTACAGCTTTTCGCCGGGGCGCACACCAGTGAAGGCGATGTCCATGTCTACCCCTTCCTCAAGCCCGGACAGGCGCAGCAGGTCGCGCGCCAAGTCCACGATCTTCACCGGCTCTCCCATGTCGAGCACGAACAGCTCGCTACCGGAGCCCAGTGCGCCCGCCTGCAGCACGAGCTGCACAGCCTCGGGAATCGTCATGAAGTAGCGGCGCATCTCGGGGTGGGTCACCGTCACCGGCCCACCGGCCTGAATCTGCCGCATGAAAGTCGGAATCACCGATCCGCGCGAGCCCAGTACGTTGCCGAACCGTACCGACACAAAGTTCCTCTTGCTCGACAGCGCCGCGTGCAACACAATCCGCTCAGCGATACGCTTGGTGGTCCCCATAATGGACGTCGGGCGGACCGCCTTGTCGGTCGAAATGTTCACGAAGTGCTGTACGTTCGCGTCGAGTGCCGCATTCACCACATTCTGTGTGCCCATCACGTTGTTCGTGATGGCTTCCACGATATTGACCTCCATGAGCGGCACATGCTTGTGCGCCGCCGCGTGGAAAATCGCGTGGGGCTTCAGTTCAGCCATGACGGTGTCAATGCGAGCCGAGTTGCGGATGTCGGCAATCACCGCCGCGAGCTTCAGCTCCGGGAAGGCGCGGCGTAACTCGCCTTCGATCTCGAAGACCTGATTCTCGCTGTGGTCGACCAGGATCAGGAGCGACGGTTCGAGCGCTGCAATCTGGCGGCACAGCTCGCTTCCAATCGATCCGCCCGCGCCGGTAACCATGACGGGCTTTCCCGTGGTCAGCTTACGAACGGCTTGCAAATCCGTTACGATCGGCTCGCGGCGCAGCAAGTCTTGGATTTCGATGTTGCGCAATGCGCTGACGCGCACGCGCCCCGAGAGCAGGTCGTGAAGTCCCGGAATGGTCCGCGCCTGAATCCCCGCATTGGTCGCGGCCTGCACGACTTTGCGGATAATCTTTCCGTGCGCTGTGGGCATCGCGACAATAACTTCGGTCACTGCCAGTTGCTGGATCATGGTTGGGAGATCGTCCAAGGTCCCCACGACCGGCACATTCCCGAGTAACAGTCCTTGCTTTGACGGATTGTCGTCCACGAACCCAACAATCTGCACACGCAACTTCGGGTACAGCTGGGTCTCGCGCAAAATCGATTGGCCAGCCGAGCCCGCGCCTACAATAATCGCCCGACGTCCCGAATTGATCCGGCGGTGGTGTGCGGCGGCGAGCCTGACCCCCAATCGCGACACCGACAGCATTCCCAACGCGCCGATCGCGTCGAGCAAGATCACTGTGTACGGCAGCGACGGGAGTCCGAAGATCCGGAGGCCCAAAGTGCCCGCAATAAATGTTGCCAAGCCCGCGGCAATACCAGTCACAACAAGGCGTTCAAGCTCGGCGATGCTGGCGTGCTGCCACAGGCAACGATACAGCCCGAAAAAGTAGGCGAGCGTCAGCCGTACCAGCAGCGAGACGCCAGTGTACGCGAGCACCGACCCCACGAGCTCTGCAGGCAACGCCAGCCCTTCGACATGCAAAAGCACGACGAGAAGGGGCAGGCAGGCCAGAGCGATCAAATCAAATAAGAAGAAATCGCGATTGCGCATCTAGTCGTCGCCGCCTGGGCGAAGCACGGCACCGACGGTGGCCATGAGAATTCGCAGGTCAGTCAGTAACGTCCAGTTGCGCACGTAGCCCAGTTCCATACCGCAGCGTTCTGGATATCCAACACCGTGCCGGCCGCTGACGGCCCACGCACCGGTGATTCCGGGGCGTACCGACAGCAAGAGTTCGCGCTCGCCTTGTGCGTAAAGCTCCAATTCATCCGCAACGACGGGACGCGGGCCCACCAGCGCCATATCGCCAATGAGCACGTTCCACAACTGCGGCAGCTCGTCGATGCTCGTGCTACGCAGAAATGTTCCCAACGGCGTCACGCGCGGGTCGGCGCGATCCGGAATCTTAAAATGATTCTTGCGGTACAGCTGGTAGAGCGCGGCGTCTTCCGCCAACAGTTTCTCGGCGCCCGTGCGCATCGTGCGCAGCTTGAAGCAACGGAAGCGTCGGCCGCCGCGGCCGATGCGCTCGTGCTGGAAGAAGGGCAGTCCGCGCGACTCCAGCATAATCAACCCACTCAACACGGTGACCACTGGTGCAGCGACCAGCAGGCCAGCGAGCGACGCAACGATGTCGGCGCCACGCTTGAGCTGCAATGCAAGTCGTGACCGACGAGGACTCGCGAGCTGCACAAGCGGAAAGTCACCGCTCCATACGACGACAGGATCGTGACCGGCCAGCACTTCTGCCGGCATGACCGCGAGGAGGTCGCAGTGAAAGAGCAGGGCAAGGTCCGCCACAATCCGCATGGTGGGATTGCCGAGCGGCCCCGCGATTAAGATGGTCCGCGGGGCATGTTGCTGGAGCGTGGCGTAAATCAGTTGCCGTGCGCTTTCTTGGCCATCCGCCTCGATATCAATCGCGACAACCGACGCGACGTCGAGTCGCCGCGCGAGAACGGCAGGGTGCGCCAGCGCGCGCGGGACATCGGACGCCGACCCAACCACAACCGCACGCTGCCCGTCAGCGCCGGAAGGTGCTGGACCGAGCGGCGCCGGTCTCCGGACCGTAGTGGGTGCTGGCGTTGCGACGGGGGTCGTTCCTGCCGAGCTGTCCGTAAGATGCATCCAGTGTGCCGGCGAGTAGGTGGCTAGTTCTGTTGGTATGTAAGATATGGCGACAACGCCCGCTTCGGCAATAGCATATCCCAGAAAATCAGCGCGACGAGACTGTGCTAGGGTGGCTCAGTCTCGTTCCCTTGGTCCAAATATATGAGTAACCGGTCAGCGTTTGATGAGGGCGTACGCTGTCAGTAGTCCTGCAACTACGGAGCTGATCGTCGAAATGGTGCCCAGTAGTGCGGCCGCAGACGAGTTGGTGGTATCCCGCACTGGGATGACGACAGTTGCCCCTGGGCGAGGCGTTGGATCAATGGACAAGAAGAAGAGGCTCCGCCGAGCTTCGATTTTCCCGTTCGGTTGAATGACGTAGGAGCGGCTGACATCCCCAGAAACAGACACGCCGCCTGCGGCACGCAAATAGTAGCTGATGGAAGCCCCGCGCGACACAACGGTGGTGGTCGGTAAGTTGACGGCCCCACGAACCTCGACTGTGGCCTGTTCGACCGGGATATCCAGTGAGTCGCCAGCCTCAATCAGCAGGTTGTCCTGGCTCGCCGGCTGCGCGAACGCCGCGGCAATATCTGCACCAAGCCGCACCAAGCTATTGGCGGTTTTATCGGCCGCATTCTGGTATGACGTGGCCGCACGGTGACGACCCAAGTAGGCCGCGTCGAGATTGGCAGTGGGGAGTAGCCCGCCGGCCCGAACGATCAGATCTCGCACCCGTTCCGACTTGTCACGAATGGTGTACTTGCCAGGGAACCGGACCTCGCCGGTCACCCACACCGTTTCTAGAAGGCGCCAATCTGGCGCTTGCATAACGAGGATATTGTCGTAGGGAGTCAGCAGCACGTCGCTTCCGTCTCCCCGTTTCGCGTCAGCGCTCGCGGCGCTGAGGCCGCTGCCAGAGAACGTCGACGAGTCCAATGGTACGCGAGTAGTGACTGCCTTTTGTCCAGGGGCCCTGGTCGACGGCAGGCGGGCGATTTCCACTTCCTGAAGGTACGCCTTCTCCGTCGGGCCGCCGGTCAGCAGAATGGCGTCACGGACTGTCATCCCCAGCCGAAAGGGAATCTGCCCGGGCTTCCGCACAGCCCCTGACACAGCCACGTATTGCTTTGGCCGAAAATCAGTGAGCGAAAATACCGTAAGTTCGTCATCATCGGCCAGCGGAAGGTCTGCGCCGAGCACCGCTCCGCTCGTGTCGCGAAGCATCGCGTGCAACTGCGTGCGCGTGGAGTCGTTCTGGAGTCGCGACACGAGCACTTGGCCCAAATAGCTGTCCGGCTTTGCTCCGCCTGCTCGGCGGAGCGCCTCCGAAAGGGTCAGGCCGGGAGTGAAGGCCTGAGCTCCGGCACGCCACACGTTGCCCTTGACGACCAAGCGATTCCGAACACGTTCTGCGACGCTGAAGATCCGGACGTAGTCGCCCGCCTCAAGCTGTAGCGAAGGGGCTTTCGATCCGAGCGCGGCATCATTGGTGACTTCGATCAGCGTTCGCTGTTCGGCCGTTCCACGCGTCGATGACGGAACGACGCGCTCGATCTGGATGCGCTGCTTTGAGGCAGAGGCCGTGAGTCCGCCAGCCGTCATGACGAGGTCGGCGAGCGTCTCCCCCGCGTGCAGTTCGTAAATCGCGGAGCGGGTAATTTCCCCGACGATGCGCACGTGGGGGCCATGCGTGCCCACGAATACCACATCTCCCGACTCGAGACGCAGGTCTCGGGAGGCGTCGCCTCGTACGAGATAATCGTAGACGTCGAGTTTCCCGACTTCCTTTCCGCCGCGGCGCAGGCTGATCGTGCGGAAGGTGCCGTTGTCGCTGGGACCACCAGCTGCGTACAGCGCGGTCATCAGGGTGCCCGCGCTCGAGACGCGATAACTGCCCGGGCGGACCACATCGCCGACGACAAAGACTTGGTTACTCCGAAGCTTGGCGATCGAGACTTGGAAGTGTGTGGTCGCGGTGGATCCCTTCTTCACTCCCGAGTACACGCGCCCGAGGCGAGCGTAGAGCAGTTCCTCGAGCTGGGCGACGGTCAGGTTGGCCACCGCGATCTGCCCGACCTGCGGAATCAACACGAACCCTTCGCGGGTCACGTCAAGCGTCTGCGCCGTCTCAACCTCACCCGTCAGGATGAGTACCAGGCGGTCCCCAGGCCCAAGGCGGTAGGTCGCATCGACCGGGCCGTCGAGATTTGGCTGGAACTCTGTCTTCGTCGACCGGAACAGATTCGCACCGAAGATTGGCATATCCATGCGCGTTCGCCCGGAGGCGGCTTGGAGTCGACTCAGGGAGTCTTCTCGGTCGCGCTGGGCTTTCGTCAGGTACGGATTCGTGGTGTAGAGGTCGTTCGCGGCGTTGAGCGGGACCACGGGCTGCGCGGCTTTCTCGTTCGCTGGACCCACCATCGCACGGAGTGAGTCGACATCGGTCGAGTCGCTGATGCCAAGCGCACGGAGCGCGGTGAAGACATCGTCGGACGGTGTTGCGTCGCCGCCGGTGGTCGCCCCGGTCAGGTAGGCATCGAGCAAGTTCTCGGGGTAGCCTTCTGCGCGCAGTCTGGCGCGGACCTGGTCCGGCGTCATGCCACTGGTCATGATGCGCTGCCGCAGCTGGGCCAGGAGGTCAGGTCTGCCTTTCAGCAGCGCCTCCGCCTGTTGCGGCGTCGGTTTTGGAGCCTGCTGGGCTACGAGCGCGCACGGCATCGCGAATGCCAAGAGCGCGATCCAGTGACGGGTGCGAAGAGACACGGGCACGAAGTACTCCAAGGAATCGGTTGAGGCTCGAAGCGCAGCTCGGCCGGGCGCCGCTCTTTTTTTTATCACATACACCGTGATGTATGGACGCGCAGGGACTCGAACCCCGGACCTCTGCTGTGTGAAAGCAGCGCTCTAACCAGCTGAGCTACGCGTCCCAATACCCGCCACCTACTTTGCGCACGCCGTATACATCCTACGCGTACCCCCATTATCATAAACCAGCGGTAGTTGTTTTTGGAAGCGGGGGCAGGCAATCTGTCGCGCGCTGTCGCGCGCTGTTGCGCGCTGTCGCGTAGCACCTCCGGCTCGTCCACACGCCCGATTTAACAAGCCCCTGTGATCTTGCCTGAACGGCACGACCGAACGCCCTCGCCACGCATTGCGATCGTTCACGATTGGCTCGTCGTCAGCGCCGGGGGCGAATCGGTGCTGCGCGATCTGTTGGTTGCGTTTCCCGAGGCCCGGGTCTTCAGCCTCATTGAAAAACTCACGGAGACCGACCGCGCTGACCTGGGGCTTGGCGTCGTGCACACCTCCGTGCTGCAGCATGTGCCGGGCATTGCGCAGAGGTATCGCCAGTTCCTCCCCGTCATGCCACTCGCGATGCGTTCGCTCGACGTGTCGGATTTCGATATCGTGATTTCGGTCTCGCACGCCGTCGCCAAGGGCATTCGAACGCACGACCGGCAGCTGCACCTCTGTTACTGCCTGTCTCCTATGCGCTACGCGTGGGATCTTCGGGAGCAATATCTCCAGGAGTCTGGGCTCAACGGCACCGCCCGTGGCCGAGTCGCACGGCTGCTGCTCAACCGCCTCCAACGGTGGGACGCCAAGAACTCCAAGGACGTCGACGAGTTTCTCACTCTCTCGAACTACATTCGCGAGCGCATCCAGCGGGCATACCAGCGCGATGCGGCGGTGATCTACCCGCCGGTTGACACTGATTTCTTTACTCCTTCAGGGGAGGCGCGCGGGGAGTACTACATCACGGCGAGTCGCTTTGTCCCCTACAAACGCATCGACATGATCGCCGAGGCGTTCGCTGACCTTCCCGATCGACGTTTGGTGATTGTAGGAACTGGACCTGACGATGCGAAAATCCGAGCTCTGGCTGGCCCCAATGTCGAGTTGCTGGGGTACCAGTCGCGCACGGCACTGCGCCGCCTCCTGCAGGGCGCGCGCGCCTTCGTGTTCGCTGCCGACGAGGATTTTGGAATCGCGCCCGTCGAAGCGCAGGCGTGTGGCATACCGGTGATCGCTTTTGGCCGCGGAGGCGCCACGGAAACGGTCCGAGGGCTCGATGCCGCTGAGCCGACGGGTCTCTTGTATGGCGAACAGTCTGCGGAGGGACTCGCGGAGGCGATCCGCACGTTCGAGTCTGCGTCGGGGCAAGGGCGCTTCAGCGCGGACGCATGCAGGCGCAACGCCGAGCGATTCTCTCGCGAGCGGTTTCGCAGGGAGTTCCGCCGGGCCCTCGAGGCTGCGTGGGGACGGCATGTTGAGCTGATGGGCCCTGGTGGATTCGAACCACCGCACTTCGGATTATGAGTCCGCTGCTCTAACCGCTGAGCTAAGGGCCCGCACGTAGGTCGAAAGGTAAGCGTCGGTCGCCAACCGGCAACCAGACTGACGCGACTTGCGACAGTGACGTGATTGCAACGGAGGGCTCTTGACAATAATGGACGCAAGTCCGAGATTTAGCACGAGTTACTGGGCACGGAATGGGGCTGGGGACAGCTGCTGTCACAGGCGTGCCCGATCGCGAGTATGTATTACTATAGAGTTGTGTTGGCATCAGTTCTGGCTCGCGTATTCTTTTGGAGACCACATGACGGGTTCGTTTCGCACGCTGCTGGCTGCTTCCGTAATCGTCGCGACGACGGTTGCGCGGACGGCGAGCGCTCAGCAGTCCGTCGAGGACCTGCGTGCGAGGTTCCGTCTCCCGGTCCCGGAAGTTGGGCTCGCAACCGAAACTGGTCGCTTTCCGCGTGGCGCACCAGGGACGAGCTCCGGCTCACCGATCGCGTTCGGCGCGAACTGGAACGACGCCTTTATCGGCGCCGGTCTTCAGGCCCCGGTACGCTACAGCGCCACCGGCGACGCTGACGGCAGCCTCTCGATGGGCTTCGGGCTCGGTAATGGCTCTGACATCGCGGGACTCGAAGTCTCAATCAACGCGCTCTCGACGGTCCGTTCAGGGGTTGGCAATCGCATGGGTCTTGGTTTCAAGGCGCATAAGATCCTCGCCAACAACTGGGGGGTCGCGCTCGGTGTTCAGGGCGTTCAGCTCAATCGCAACGGCGACGACCGGAACAGCATCTACGGCGTGGTCACCAAGGCAATCAACTTGGACGGCACTTCGTTCAGCCAGTTTAGGGGCTTCACCTGGTCGGGTGGTATCGGAACGGAGTCGTTCCAGACGGCGGGGAATCTCAACACGGGCAAGCATGGGGTCGGCATCTTTACGTCCGCAGCGCTGCGGATGAACGATGCCAGCTCGGTCATCCTCGACTGGTCGGGGCAGGACCTAAACCTCGGCGTCTCCTTTGTGCCGTTCAAGAGTCTTCCGCTTGTGCTCTCTCCGGCAATCGCTGACCTCACGGGCGCATCGAACTCGAACCTCGCGACAAGCAACAGCGCGAAGAAGACCGGTCCGCGCTTCACGCTCGGCGTCGGTTTCGCCTTCAAGGTCAACCCCGCGACGCCTGGCTCCGCTGGCGGCCCGGCTGCTGCGCCTTCGATGTTGGTCATCAGGGCGACGGCCACGCAGGCCGAAGCAGAGCGCATCGCGATGGCGGCGGCTCGTGCGGAAGACGAGCGTCGGCGTCAGGTCGCGGACGTTGCGCGCACCCGGACTGAAGAAGACCGGAAGCGCGTTGCTGATGCTGCGATTACCGCGACGGCGAAGAGCAATGCGTTGGCCGCTGACGCGGAGGCGGAGCGCAACAAGAGTAACGCGTTGATCGAGGCGGCGCGCGCTGCCGTTGCCAAGATTGTGTCCTATGATTTTGACCAGGACGAGATTCGCGACGACCAGAAGGCATCGCTTGATGCCAAGATCCCGGTCCTTCAGGCGAACCCGTTGCTGAAAATCCGCATCGCCGGCCACACCGACGAGCGCGGTTCGGACGAGTACAACCTCGCGCTGTCGCAGCGTCGTGCGGCATCGGCCAAGCGCTACCTCGTGTCCCGTGGCATCACGGCGGATCGTATCGAGACCGTTGGCTTCGGTGAGGAGCGTCCGGTTGACTCGGGTAACACGGAAGACGCGTGGACAAAGAACCGACGTGCAGAGTTCGAGATTACCGCGGGCGGCGAGAGCCTGAAGGTCCCGCTGCCTTGATTTAGAAAGTTTGACAGTTTCCCGCGATTTTTAGATTCGTCACTTCGCCACTAGCTTCGGAGCATACCTACCCATGAAGAAGACCTTCCTTACGTTCGGCCTTGCCATTGTGACCGCTGCGCCGTTGGCGGCTCAGAACATCAACAACAGCGATTTCAGCAGCCCGGGCATCACCACCTCCACGGTCGGCGGCATGTTCTCGCCTGGCAACGTTGGTGGGGTGAACACGGCGTCGTCTGGCATGATTGTCATCGGTGCCACAGCGTCGGCGTCGATCTCCTCCGGCAGTGCTCGGTCGGGCGTGACCGGTGCGGTGATCCCGGCAGCAGCTGGTGCAGCGGTTGCCGCACTGCTGAGCGGCGCGGCTGGTTCGGTCGCGACTGTTCAGGGGCAGATGAACGCCGCTGGTGCGCCGACTGCAGAGACGGCCGCATTGATGTCCGCCCTGGCAGGGCTCGGGGCCAACCCGTCGCCGGCAGCTGTCAGGAGTGCGGTTGAGAAGTTCAACGCAATGATCGCGGCCTCGAGCCCGGCATTCTTGAGCAATGCACCGCCGGTCATGCTGGCGATCCACAACGCCCTCGTGGCGTTCTCGGCGCCGTTGATGGCGAAGTAGTCTACGCCAAGCGAACACGCAGAACGGCCTTGGGCAATCGCCCAAGGCCGTTCTGCTTTTAACTCAAGAACCGTGTACCGCGCGGCCCACGACAACGGGTTCGAGTTGGGACTACTCCCCGTGCGCGTCGAACGCGGCCAGCACTTCCTCCACTGATACTGTCGCGGCTCCCATCTTCCCGACCTCGATGCCGGCGGCGTAGTTCGCGATAACAGCGGCTTCGAGCCGTGTGGCACCCGCTGCCAGCATTGCGGCCAGATAGGCCGTCACCGTGTCACCTGCGCCCACTACGTCATAGACCTCACGCGCTGTGGTGGCGATCCGCTGCACACCGCCGGCGGCACCGCCAGTGGCACCGCCAGTGGCACCGCCAGTGGCACCGCCAGTGGCACCGCTCTCAATCAGTGCCATCCCATGCTCACTGAGGGTGAGGAGTACCGACTCGACGCCGAGGCGTGCGACGAGCGATGGGAGTGCGGCCGCGTGGGAGAGATCGACGGCTGCGCCGAGGGCCGCTTCGAGTTCGCGCCGGTTTGGTTTGAAGACCGTTGCGCCCTGATAGCTGAAGAAGTTCCGGTACTTCGGGTCAACGATGATCGGAATGCCGCGCGCCCGGGCTTGTGCGATGCTTGTCTCGATGACGGCGGGGACGAGGACTCCCTTGTTGTAGTCCTCGAGAATTAAAGCATCGGCACTGGCGATCGCGGTAGCGACGTGGTCGAGGATGCGCGCGACGTCTGCGGGGGCGCAGTCTTCGTCGTGCTCTTCGTCGATGCGCAGCAGCTGCTGTGACCTGGCGACGATTCGCGTTTTGGTGGTGGTCGGGCGGTCGACCGAGACGAGCCCGCGGGTCTCGCAGTCTCGTGTTGCGAGCAGCTCCTCGAGCTGACGCGCGGACGGATCGTTCCCGACCACAGCGACGAGCTCAGAGCGGCAGCCGATTGCGGCGACGTTTTGGGCGACGTTTGCCGCGCCACCCAGCGCGAGCACGCGGTCGCGCACTCGATGCACGGGGACTGGCGCTTCGGGGGAGATTCGATCGACGTCGCCGCGGAGATAGACGTCGAGCATGGCGTCACCCACGACCGCGATGCGGCGTGAGCGTGCACCAGCGAGCAGGTGCTCAAGGCGGGCGCGTTCGATGAGACGTGTCATACCGTGAAAAATAGCGCAGCCATTGACCGCGAGCGAGTCTGGCGCTTGGATACGGCGATGCCAGAACACGCCCCGTTGTCGCCCGACGGCACGATTCCGCGCGCTGTCCCGCGCGCTGTCCCGCGCGCTGTCCCGCGCACCGTCCCGCTCGTCCTGCTTGTTGCCGTGCTCGGAATTTCGGGGTCGGGGCCGCTGGTGCGCCTGTCGCACGCGGAGCCATTGGCGATTGCGCTCTGGCGACTCACCCTCTCGATGAGCGTGATCGCGGTGATTCTGCTGGCGGGCGGCAGCTGGCGTCAGTGGAAGGGCCTCAATCGTGGCGATCTGATTGCGGCCGGCGTGGCGGGGGTTCTGCTTGCGCTGCACTTCTGGAGCTGGATTACCTCGATCGGGTTCACGTCGGTGGCGGCGTCGGTGGTGCTCGTGAATGTGCACCCGGTGATTGTCGCGGCGGGCTCGGCGCTCTTTTTGGGGGAACGCCCGTCGCGCGTACAGGCGGCGGGGATCGCGGTGTCGCTGGTC
>Ga0214919_10003105_pt1 | contig 25465 bp, 22 predicted proteins | sample LL1503_MetaG_FD_177994 | JGI IMG/M metagenome (GOLD analysis project Ga0214919, IMG submission 177994) | Freshwater microbial communities from Lake Lanier, Atlanta, Georgia, United States - LL-1503 | ecosystem: Environmental > Aquatic > Freshwater > Lake | place: USA: Georgia | collected... | reverse complement strand
GTCGGTAAGAGTTGAGTGAAATCTCCTCTAGACTCTGCCTTTGCGCCTCGGGGCGTAGCGTAGTGGCTAGCGCGCCTGCTTTGGGAGCAGGAGATCGGGAGTTCGAATCTCCCCGCCCCGACCAGTTCCTTCTACCTTGTTAGCTCACTGAGGAGTATTTGTGAAAAGCACTATCGAGACACTTTCGCCAACACGCGTTCGCCTCGATATTGAAGTTGCTTATAGTGAAATGACTTCACATGTTGCCGATGCATATAAAAAAGTAGCAACACAAGTAAATATTCCAGGTTTTCGCAAAGGCAAAGTACCTGCATCAATGATTGATCAGCGCGTGGGCCGCGGGACTGTTTTAGATGAGGCAATCAACTCAGCTCTTCCAGATTTTTATGGCCAAGCTGCCCGCGAACACACAGTTGCAGTTATTGGGCGTCCAGTTGTTGATGTTAAAGAGTTCGTCGATAATGAAAAGCTTGTTTTCACGGTTGAGGTGGATATTCGTCCAGAAGTAACATTGCCTGATTTCTCAAAGATTACGGTTGAAGTAGATGACGTTGTAGTAACTGATGCAGATATTGATGAGCAGGTTGAATCTCTGCGCACACGCTTTGGAACACTGACAACAGTGGAGCGCGCAGTTGCTAACGGTGACTTTGCAACTCTAGATATGAACGCCTTTATTAATGGTGAAAGCGTTGAAGGTGGACAAGCAAATGATCTTTCATACGAAGTTGGTTCAGACAAGATGATTCCTGGTCTTGATGAGATTTTGATTGGCATGAATGTTGGTGACACCATGCGCTTTGAAACCGAGCTTGTTGGACAGCAAGAGGGTGAAAAGGGTGAAGTAGAGGCAACAGTTAAGGCTGTCAAAGAGCGTGAGCTTCCACCCGTTGATGATGCTTTTGCAAAGCTGGCCTCAGAGTTTGATACGTTGGCCCAGCTTCGTGAAGATTTCCGCGAGCGCTTAGGCCGCGTGAAGAAGATGGAACAAGGCACACAGGCACGCGATCGCCTCGTTGAAAAACTCTTGACTGATCTTGATATTCCAGTTCCAGATGCCCTCGTTGAACTAGAAGTAAATAATCACCTTGAAGGTGAAGGTCGCTTAGAAGATGCTACTCACCGCGCTGAAGTAGATAGTGAAGTCCGCGCATCCCTTAAATCAGATTTTCTACTCGATGCAATCGTTCAAAGTGAAGATGTTCAGGTCACTGAGATTGAGTTAACTGAGTACTTAGTTCGCACATCGCAGCGCTATGGAATGGCCCCCGAGCAATTTGCGCAAGAGCTGCAAAAAGCCGGCCAGATTTCACAGTTAGTTGCGGAAGTGACTCGCGCAAAGGCGTTGGCATCAGTGCTTGGTCGCATCACGGTTAAAGATGCATCAGGTGCGCTCATTGATCTTGAAGCCTTGCGCCCACAGCCAACACCTGCTGATGTTGCCAAAGAGGCGTAAAACTCTTTAGCCCTGAGCGAACATCGCCTAGTTCACGCTCCTGTGTGGCGATATTGGGAAGCATTTAGTCGGCAACATTGTTAAGGTCACTACAGGTAATACATTGCACTGAGGAGGAATACCCACGTGGATTTAGACAGCAAAATGAAGGACCAGATTTACAACCGCTTACTTGAAGAGCGCATTGTTTTCTTGTCAGGTGAAGTCCGCGATGAGATGGCTAACATGGTCTGTGCCCAACTCCTTCTTCTCTCTTCATTAGATCCCAAGAAAGATATTTTCTTATACATCAACTCACCTGGCGGATCTGTGACTGCGGGTATGGCTGTTTATGACACCATGCAGTTAATTCCAAATGATGTTGCCACAGTCACCTTTGGAATGGCGGCATCCATGGGTCAGTTCCTACTAACCTCTGGAGCTAAAGGAAAGCGCTATGCGACTAAGAGCTCTCGTATCTTGATGCACCAGCCACTAGGTGGAATCGGTGGAACAGCAATTGATATTCGTATTCAGGCAGAGCAGATGGCGATTACAAAGCAAACTCTCTCTGAACTCAATGCTTTGCACACCGGCCAAACTCTAGAAAAGATTCTTGCAGATTCAGATCGCGATAACTGGTTCAATGCCAAGGATGCCAAGGATTATGGCTTTGTAGATCACGTAGTGAGTTCATTGGGACAAATCACAGGAGGGAAAGCGTAATGACCATTCAAGAGATTAACTCCCGCTACGTGCTTCCTACTGTTGAAGAAAAAACCGCTTATGGATTCAAGCGTCAAGATCCATACACAAAATTATTTGAAGAGCGCATTATTTTTATGGGTCAACCCATTGATGACACCGTTGCAAACGATGTTATGGCTCAGCTTTTAACTCTGGAATCCATGGATCCAGATCGCGACATCATGATCTACATCAACTCACCAGGTGGATCTTTCACAGCCCTGACAGCTATTTATGACACCATGCAATTTGTGCGCCCTGATATCAGCACCATCTGCCTGGGCCAAGCTGCATCTGCAGCAGCAGTTATTCTTGCGGGAGGTGCTAAGGGGAAGCGTTATGCCCTTGAGCACTCACGTATCTTGATTCACCAACCTTCATCAGAAGGTGGCGGTCAGGCATCTGATATTGAAATTCAAGCTCGCGAAATCGATCGAATCTCCCGTTTGCAGGAAGATCTTTTATCTCGCCACGTTGTGAAATCATCTGAAGAGATTCGAAAAGATATCGAACGCGACAAGATCCTTACAGCCACAGAGGCTGTTGAATATGGAATCATCGATCAGGTATTGGCTTCACGTAAGGCCAAGCCAACTAAGTAAATTTCATTTATGAAACTATTCGAGGCGGACTCCCTTTGGTCATACAAGGGGTTCCGTCTCTTTTGGTTTTCATCAACAATTTTCGTACTCGGCGCAACGGCATTTCCTATAGCACTTGCCGTAACAATCCTTGATGCTGGTGCAAGTGCAACAACTCTAGGTTTGATTCTTGGGGCACGTATTGTATCGGGCGTTGTGTTTGCGCCATTTGCTGGGGTGTGGGCAGATCGTTTACCGCGCAAGCAGGTAATGATTGTCGCTGATCTTTTTAGAGCAGCAGTTGTATTCTCCTTAGTCTTTTTCTCTGCCCCTTCCATGCCACATTTCTTGGTGGGTCTGATGGTTTTCTTGATGGGAATCGGTGATGCCTTTGGCGCAGCTTCGGCTGGTGCATTCCTGCCATCGCTTCTGCCCGTTGAAAAACTTCCAGCAGGAAATGTTGCCCGCGGTGTTGTTGTTCGTATGGCATCCATTGTGGGTCCAGGTATTGGTGGGCTTTCAGTCTTTCTTATCGGCGGACGAATGACTTTTCTTTTTACTGCCATTTCTTTTGCTCTAGGCACTTATTTCTTGGCGCAGATAAAGGAAGATGTGAACTCAGATAAAAAGGCTCAAGAGCCGTTCATTACAGAACTGCGCGAAGGTTTGCGCACGGTCTGGGAGATAAAGTGGGTAGGAGCCATGATTGCCATGGCTTCTGTGCAGTTAATGGTTGTGCTTGCCGCAGAAAATGTTTTGCTACCAATCATTACTCGCCGAGAATTTGATACCAATTCCGTTTTTGCACTATCGGCTGCAGCATTTTCTGCTGGGGGAATTATTTCAGCGATTATGTGCGTGCGAATAAAAGTTAAACATGAGGGGCAATTCTCAGTCCTTGTGTGGATGCTTTTAGTAATTGCGCCTCTGTCTCTGGCCTTTCCAGTCAATGAGTATGTAGTTGTCATTGCTTATTTATTAGCAGGGTTTTCTGTGGGGCCATGGGAGGCTTTTTGGAACTCGGCAATTCAACGTGAGATTCCACAAGAAGTGCAGGGACGAGTATTTAGTATCGATCACATGGGATCTTCTGGGTTAATGCCCCTAGGCATGGCATTGGTGGGACCAGCAGTTGCACTCTTTGGCGAAAAGGAATTGCTCATTGGTGCATCGATATTTCATATCTTTATCTGTGCAGTTGTTTTATTGGTTCCTGGAGTCAAAGATATGAAAACACCAGCCAATTATTCTCAGGGCGAACAAAGATAAGCGTAAAAACCTGCACATAAAACCGTTCTAGAATCTAAAATTTAGCCATGACCAGAATCGGTGAAACAAGCGACTTGCTCAAGTGTTCCTTTTGCGGGAAAACTCAGAAGCAAGTAAAAAAACTCATTGCCGGACCTGGCGTCTATATCTGTGATGAATGTATTGAACTCTGTAATGAGATCATTGTTGAAGAGCTCTCTGAGGCATCTTCCCTTGGACTTGCTGAACTTCCTAAACCACAAGAAATCTATGAATTCCTCGATCAATATGTCATCGGACAAAACCGTGCAAAAAAATCTCTCTCAGTTGCCGTCTATAACCACTACAAGCGAGTGCAAAGTGGCAACCGCGAAGATCAAATTGAATTAGCTAAATCAAATATCTTGCTTCTTGGCCCAACAGGGTGCGGTAAGACTCTGATGGCACAAACTCTTGCACGTATGCTCAACGTTCCATTTGCTATCGCAGATGCAACTGCGCTCACAGAGGCTGGTTATGTTGGTGAAGATGTTGAAAACATTTTGCTCAAGCTTCTTCAAGCTGCAGATTACGATGTTAAAAAAGCTGAAACTGGAATTATCTACATCGATGAAATCGATAAAGTAGCTCGCAAATCTGAAAACCCATCCATCACTCGAGATGTCTCTGGTGAAGGTGTCCAGCAAGCTCTGCTCAAGATTCTTGAAGGCACCGTTGCATCGGTTCCACCACAAGGTGGCCGCAAGCACCCACACCAAGAGTTCATTCAAATCGACACTACCAACGTCTTGTTCATTGTCGGCGGCGCGTTCGCTGGTTTAGAGAAGATTATTGAAAGCCGTATTGGTAGATCAGGTGTTGGGTTTAACGCAACTCTTCAAGATGCCACAGAGAAAAACCGCAGAGATATCTTTGCCGATGTCATGCCTGAGGATCTTTTGAAGTTTGGAATGATTCCTGAGTTCATAGGTCGCTTGCCAGTTCTTACAAGTGTTGAAAACTTGGACAAAGTAGCTCTTATGCAGATTTTGACTGAGCCAAAGAACGCACTTGTGAAGCAGTACCAACGACTCTTTGACTTAGATAATGTTGAACTTGAATTTGAAATAGATGCCTTAAATGCCATCGCAAATCAAGCTCTCAGTCGTGGAACTGGTGCTCGTGGCCTTCGCGCAATCATGGAATCAACACTTTTGAGTGTGATGTATGACGTTCCTAGCCGTGGCGATGTAGCAAAAGTCATTGTGAACAAAGATTGCATCGAAAATGGGGCGCAACCGCAATTTATTAAACGAACTGGTGATATTCCAAAGCGCTCACGCGCAGCAAAAGGTCCAGAGGAGAAGAGCGCATAATCTAGACTGCTCCTTATGTCCGGCGACCTAGCTTCTAGTTTTTCACCAGCTGATATCGAAGCGACCCTGTATCAAAAGTGGGTCAGCGCTGGCTACTTCACCGCAGATTCAACTTCTAGTAAACCTGCCTTTTCCATCGTATTGCCACCGCCCAATGTGACAGGTGTTTTACATATTGGCCACGCACTCGATCATACGCTTCAAGATTGTTTATCCCGCATGAAGCGCATGAAAGGCTTTGAAGTTTTGTGGCTACCTGGCATGGACCATGCAGGAATTGCAACACAGAACGTTGTTGAAAAACAGTTAGCCGAAGATGGCATATCTCGTCATGATTTAGGACGCGAAGCCTTTGTTAAGAAAGTTTGGCAATGGAAGAGCGAATCTGGCGGTGCAATTCTTGGACAGATGAAGCGCCTGGGTTCATCTGTTGATTGGTCACGAGAGCGCTTCACCATGGATGAAGCGATGTCTAACTCTGTAATTACTTTGTTTAAGAAGATGCATGATGCAGGTTTAATTTATCGGGCAGAACGAATCATTAACTGGTGCACCCGCTGCTTAACTGCGCTCTCTGATATTGAAGTTGAACACCACGATGATTCAGGTGAGTTTGTCTCTGTTCGATATGGTGAAGGAGAACACAGTATTACCGTTGCAACGACAAGACCAGAAACAATGATGGGTGATGGCGCCGTTGCGGTCCACCCTGATGACCCACGCTATAAACACATGATTGGCACATCAGTATTGTTGCCACTTGTTAATCGCATGATTCCAATTATTGCCGATGAATTAGTAGATCCAGATTTTGGAACCGGTGCAGTGAAAGTTACGGCGGCCCATGACCCCAATGACTTTGAAATGGCTGTGCGCCACAATGTTCCATTCGTTGTGATAATGAATGAGCACGGTGTCATGGATGGCACTGGAACTGAGTTTGATGGCATGGATCGCTTTGAAGCACGTGTGGCAGTTGTTGAAAAACTACGCTCTATGGGTCGCATCGTTGCTGAAAAGCGTCCATATATTCACGCAGTGGGTCACTGTTCTCGTTGTGAGACAACCGTTGAACCGCGTTTGTCTAAGCAGTGGTTTGTCAAGGTTGCACCTCTTGCAAAGGCGTCAGCTGATGCCGTGCGAAATGGCTCAGTAACTATTGAACCTAAAGAGTTAGAACCTCGTTATTTTGATTGGGTAGATAACATGCATGACTGGTGTATTTCTCGCCAGTTATGGTGGGGTCACCGCATTCCAGTGTGGTATGGCCCAAATGATGAAGTTGTTGTTGTTGGTCCAGGTGAATCAGCACCCCTCGATTACACACAAGACCCAGATGTTCTAGATACATGGTTCTCATCTGGACAATGGGCTTTTTCAACATTTGGTTGGCCAGAAAAAACCGCTGATTTAGCTAAGTTCTATCCGACTTCAGTTCTAGTCACTGGCTATGACATCTTATTCTTTTGGGTTGTGCGCATGATGATGATGAGTACTTTTGCTATGGATGGTGTGCCACCATTTAAGACAATCATGTTGCATGGTTTGGTTCGTGATCAATTCGGTAAAAAGATGTCGAAGAGTCGCGGAAATGTTGTAGATCCTATTGAGTTTATGGACAAATACGGCGCAGATGCACTGCGCTTTACATTGGCCCGCGGTGCTAACCCAGGCACAGACCAAGCACTTGCTGAAGATTGGATTGGCGGCTCACGTAACTTTGCCACCAAACTCTGGAATGCAACCCGCTTTGCAATGATGAATGGTGCAACTGTTGAAGGCGAACTACCAGCAGTTGATTCACTTAACGCCATTGATAAGTGGATTCTTAGCCGTTTGTCAGAGACTGTCTCTGAGGTTGATGTACTGCTTGAAAAATATGAATTTGCTCGTGCCTGTGAGATTTTGTATCACTTTGCTTGGGATGACCTATGTGACTGGTACCTAGAGCTCTCTAAAGAAACTTTTGCTGGAACTGATTCATCAAAGACCAAGCGCGTTCTGGGCCATGTCCTTGATCAACTTTTGCGCCTTTTGCACCCAGTAATGCCATTTATCACTGAGCAGCTCTGGACAACGTTAACTGGTGAAGAATCCCTAGTTATTGCTGCATGGCCGAAGGCAGATGCTTCTCACATTAATAAGACGTCAGAGAAGTTAGTTGCTCAGATGCAAGAGATCATCACTGATGTTCGCAGGTTTAGAAATGATCAAGGTATTAAGACTTCACTCAAGATCCCTGCACGCTTTGTGGCAAAGGGAGCAATTGCCGATTATTCATCTGCCATGGCCTTTGTTTTGCGCCTTGAGCTGGGAGAGATTACTCCAAGTGCACAGGTTGAAATCGGTTCAGTAAAGGTGGAGTTCGACTTAACAGGCTCAATCGATGTTGGTGCAGAGCGCGCTCGATTGGAGAAAGACTTAACTGCAGCGATTAAGGATAAGCAGACTGCAGAAGTGAAGTTGAACAATGATGGCTTCATGGCAAAAGCTCCTGAGAGCGTTGTTGTTGAAATCCGTGAACGTCTAGTTAAAACTAGTTCTGATATTGAGCGCCTGACTGCACAACTTGGCGCACTACCATCAGCATGATTATTTCTCCTGATGATCAAGAGCGCGTGGATGCGATTGAGCAGGCGCTACTTGCGCGCTGGCCAGAGGTTCGAATAGATCCCACAACTGAGCGCATTGCAGCCCTTGTTGATATTTTGGGTTCACCGCAACTGTCATATCCAACAATTCACGTGGGTGGCACAAATGGAAAAACGACCACAACGAGAATGATTGATTCACTTCTATTTGCCCATGGCTTGCGCACGGGCCGCTTTACTAGCCCACATCTTGAAACCTATCGAGAGCGTATTGCCATCAATGGCGAACCTATTGATCCTAAAGAATTAATCTTTGCTTATAACGATATCGCTGCATATTTAGATCTCATGGATGAGAAGTTTGAACATCCCATCTCATTCTTTGAAGCCATTACAGCACTGGGCTTTGTGGCCTTTGCTGAACATCCAATAGATGTTGGAGTAATTGAAGTTGGTATGGGTGGGCAGTGGGATGCAACTAATGTCGTTGCTGCTGATGTCTCAGTCATAATGCCAATCGGCTTTGATCACATGGAATATCTAGGCAATACGCTCCATGAAATCGCTGCAACTAAGGCTGGAATCATTAAAGAGGGTGGCTTTGTTGTGCTGGCTCAGCAAGAGCCAGAGGCTGCTAAAGAGCTAATTAGAAAAGCTGCAGAAGTTGGCGCCGATGTTGTGCGCGAGGGTGTCGAGTATGCAGTTACCTCCAGAGCTATTGCAGTCGGTGGGCAATTACTGACTATTCAAGGTTTGCACGATACATACGATGAAATCTTCCTTCCCTTACACGGTAAGCACCAAGGCTCAAATGCTGCCAGCGCACTAGTTGCAGTTGAAGCTTTCTTTGGTGATCAACCTCTCGATAGTGAGGCAGTACGTGCTGGTTTTGCGGCAGTGACTTCACCTGGACGCTGTGAGGTCATACACCGTGACCCAACAGTGATACTCGATGCAGCTCATAATCCGCATGGCGCTAAAGCGCTAGCGCAGACTCTTAAGAATGAGTTTACCTTTGATGAGATCATGGCTGTTGTGGGTGTATTTGGCGATAAAGATGCCCTTGGAATCTTGCAAGAGTTAGAGCCAATTGTTGATCATGTCATCGTGACTCAAAGTTCATCCTCACGTGCCATGTCATCTTCGGATTTAGAAAAGCTGGCCACATCTGTCTTTGGTAACGATCGAGTATTTGAAGTAAAGGATTTACACTCAGCCCTGGATCGCGCGGTGGCGGATGCAACTAGACCGCTCAGTGAGGACACTGTGGGAATTATTGTGACCGGTTCAGTTGTTACAGTTGGGCAAGCACGAACCTATATGAGAAAGAAGTTTGCTAAATGAAAGTCTTAGGAGCAACTGTTCTTGTTATGGAGAGTCTGACTTTAGGTTTTGCGATTTTGCTTGCAACTAAGGACCAACCAACCTCTGCCTTAATCTATGGATCTGTTATTTCACTTCTTCTCTTTCTCAATGCCGGCATTCTCAAGCGACGTTCAGGTTTGTATATCGGCTCCATTCTGCAGATTTTCATGATCTGTTTCGGCTTTTTCGTCCCATCCTTTTTTCTCATTGGGGTGATTTTCATAGGACTATGGGCCGCAGCCATCATTGTGGGCCGCAAGGGAGAAGCTGCGCGTGCGGCTCTCATGGCGCAAGCAGGGGAAAAGGCCTAATAGACTAGGCAGGTGAGCATTGAGAAAACCCTCATCCTGGTTAAGCCAGACGGAGTCCGTCGTGGTTTAGTGGGCGAAGTTATTTCTCGTGTGGAAACAAAGGGTTATTCCATCGAAGCCTTACGTTTACTTAACGCTGATCGCACATTACTTGAACGTCACTATGCAGAACATATTGGTAAGTCATTTTATGAACCACTAGTTGAATTCATGATGTCAGGACCAATTGTTGCAATGGTTGCTTCGGGTAATCGTGTTATCGAAGGATTTCGCTCTTTAGCTGGAGTTACTGATCCAACAGTTGCAGCACCCGGAACTATCCGTGGTGACTTAGCTCGTGATCAAGGCACCACAGTTGTTCAGAATATTGTGCATGGCTCAGATTCACCTGAATCAGCTGCGCGTGAGATTCAAATTTTCTTCCCTAAATAATCAAGGAGTACAAAAGTATGAGCACACAGAGCAGAATGTCGTTCATCGGTCGTGACATGGCCGTTGACCTAGGAACTGCAAACACGCTGGTTTACGTTCGTGGACGTGGCATTGTTTTGAATGAGCCATCTGTTGTTGCTGTTAATCAAGATTCAGGCGGAATTCTAGCTGTTGGACTTGAGGCCAAGAAGATGATTGGCCGTACTCCAGGAAATATCGTAGCTATTCGTCCACTCAAAGATGGTGTGATCGCAGACTTTGAGACAACCGAGCGCATGCTGCGTTACTTTATTCAAAAGGTGCACCGCCGCCGTTACTTGGCTAAGCCAAGAATTGTTGTGTGTGTTCCATCAGGTATCACTGGTGTTGAACAGCGCGCAGTCAAAGATGCAGCCTATGCAGCCGGTGCCCGTAAGGTTTACATTATTGAAGAGCCAATGGCAGCAGCTATTGGTGCAGGCCTTCCAATCCACGAACCAACAGGAAACATGGTTGTAGATATCGGCGGTGGTACAACTGAGGTTGCAGTTATTTCTCTTGGTGGAATCGTTTGCTCTCTATCCATACGCGTAGGTGGAGATGAGCTCGATCAATCGATTATTAACTGGGTTAAGCGTGAATTCTCACTGCTTTTGGGAGAGCGCACCGCTGAAGAAATCAAGATGGCTATCGGTTCTGCTTATCCATTAGCTGGTGAGAATGACGCTGAAATCCGCGGTCGCGACTTAGCAACAGGATTGCCAAAGACAATCGTGGTCTCTGCTGCTGAAATCCGCAAAGCTCTAGAAGAGCCAGTCAATGCAATTATTAACGCAGTTAAGAGCACACTCGATAAGACTCCTCCAGAGCTGGCATCAGATTTGATGGATCGCGGAATTGTTCTTACCGGCGGCGGTGCTTTGCTCAAGGGTCTTGATGAGCGTCTTCGTAAAGAAACCGGAATGCCAATTCACGTTGCTGAACGTCCACTGGACGCAGTTGTTGAGGGCTCTGGAAAATGTATCGAAGAGTTTGAGGCTTTAGAGAAGGTCTTAATCTCCGAACCTCGTCGATAGGTTTATCAGAAGATGCGTTACGGCACAGAGGGTCGTACCCGTCTTCTTTTCATCACATTGATTGTTACTGCGCTTTTTCTCATCACCTTAGATTTACGTGGAGTTGCAGTTCTAGGCGGTGCGCGACAAGGCGTTCAGACAATTCTTTCTCCTTTCCAAAAAGCTGGAAACTTCATTTTGACTCCAGTGAAGAACTTCCTTACCGATGTGACGCACTTAGGCCGCACTCGCAATCAAATTGAAAAGCTTCGTGCCGATAACGCTAAGTTAAAGATCGATTTGCTCAATCGTAAAAGCGCTGATGCCCAACTAAAACAACTTGAATCGATTTTAGATTTAGCAGGAACTGCTGGATATAGAGTCATTAATGCAAAAGTTATTAGCCAAGGCTCTACGCAGTCATTTTCTCAAACCGTGACTATTGATATCGGAACAAATGCAGGCATTAAGAATAATATGACGGTACTTTCACAAAATGGAATTGCAGGTGTGGTCAAAGATGTTTATCCAACAACGGCATTAGTCATGCTGGCAACTGATCCAACATTTAAAATTGGTGTTCGCATTGCAGGAAGCCAGCAGATAGGCATATTAACTGGCCGCGGCTCTCGCTCAGCTTCACTGCAACTACTCGATAATCTAACAACGGTAAAAGTGGGGGATGTCTTACTAGCCCGAGGAAGTGTGGCAAATCGCCCCTTTGTTCCTGGAGTTCCAGTTGGTTATGTGACTGCCGTTGATAACTCTGCCGGGGAAATTGCTCAAAGTGGCACGGTTCGTTACTACACAAACTTTGGTGGGTTGGGTGTTGTGGCAGTTGTACTTGCGCCTTCATCTACTAACCCAGGTGATGCCCTAGTTCCGCCTAAGCCTGTCCCAACTCCAATTCCAACGGTGACGGTTTATGTAACACCATCACCGTCTCCAACGAAGTAGCTGCATATGCTGACCCGAAAGATTTCACTTTCTGCACCGATATTTCTTTTCATCTTTATCTTCCAAGAAGCTGTAGTCAATCAATTCAAACTACCAGGTGGGGGGTTCTCACTCTTTACGATCTTTGCTCTCGTTTGGGCAGTCATTAGCACTCCAGAGATTGCAGCGTTAACAGGTTTTGGCGCAGGCATATTAATGGATATGTCTCAGAGTGCAGGCGGACCTGTTGGGCAATGGACACTGATTATGATCATTATTTGTTATGGGGTTTCATATCTTGGCTACGGTGATGGAAATTTCAGTGGGAATCCACTTGGCGTAGTTTTCTTTGTTGTAGTTGCCAACCTAGTCACCGAGCTTCTTTTTCTTGCTAGTAGTGCCCTATTAGGAGTTACAACAGGTGGTTTTGGGCAAGTCCTTCTCACACTTCTTGGCAATTCACTTTGGACCTTAGTTATTACCCCAATTGTCTTGCCACTGTTTTCCTTCATGCACAACATTGTCTTTGAAACGCGATCAGCGCTATGAATCAACGCTCACGTTTGAGCCTGCTAGTTGCTCAGATTCTCATTCTCTCCTTATTAAGCGCCCTCTTTGGACGTTTGTTTTATCTACAGATCGCTGCAGGTCCACAATATCGTGATGCGGCGTTGAGTATTCAAAGCCGTGACGTTGTGGCACCGGCCAATCGTGGATTAATTGTTGATGCATTTGGCGTGCCATTGGCGCTCAATAAGGTTGGATTAGCAATCACCATTGATCGCATTGAAATTGATAAGCAGCCAGATAAAGGCGTGGCGGTCATGCAGCGACTTGCAACGCTGCTCAAACTCAATTACAACGATGTGTACACAAATACTCGCCTGTGTGGAGAACTGCCTAGTGGCCAACGTGCAGGTTGCTGGACTGGTTCACGGTATCAACCTATTCCCATTACAAAAGAAGCAGATCCCGATATTGCTCTACAGATAGTTGAACGCCCCGATCAATTTCCAGGCGTGGATGCACAACCAATATCAATCCGTAGTTACCCATCTTTAGCAGGAGTCAACGCTGCACATGTTCTGGGATATGTGGGACCACTAACTGAAGATGATTTAACAAAAGATGCAGGCAAGCAATATTTTAGAAGTGAGTCAATTGGCAAAGCTGGACTTGAAATTGAATATGATCCCTATCTACGTGGAGTTCCAGGCATTAGAACTCTTATTGTTGATCGCAAAGAGGCGATTACTCGCGAGAGTCAGAACACAAAGCCAATACCAGGAGATCATTTAGTAACGAGTTTGGATGTGAGATTACAAGCCGCGGCAGAGCAAGCTTTAGCAGATGCGGTCAAACGTGGACGAGCAAATGGTTACACCTCTGATTCAGGGGCAGCCGTTGTTATGGATATCAGAACTGGGCGCATTTTAGCCCTAGCCTCATATCCCACTTATGACCCCAACGCTTTTGAAAAAGGTTTAACTGTTGAGCAGGCATCGGATTTATTTAGTGAGAAGACGGCTGTACCTGCACTCAACCGTGCACTTCAAGGATTATTTGCACCAGCTTCAACTTTTAAATCAGTCTCTGTTGTAGCAGCTGCTGCGGCAGGATACGACCTCAATGCCACTTATAACTGCCCTTCAGAGGTGCAAGTGGGTACACGTGCATTCCAAAACTTTGATAGCAGAGATCAGGGGCGTATGAGTTTAAAGAAAGCCATTGCAGTCTCATGTGACACTCTTTGGTACAAAATAGCCTTTGATGAGTGGCTGCGCGATGGCGGTTTGCGACCAAAAGAGAACCCTAATGACTACTTCTTCAAAGCGGCGCAAACTTTTCATATCGCTCAAAAAGTAGGTATCGACTTGCCCTCTGAATCAACTTCACGTTTAGCAGATCGAAACTATAAAAAGAGTTGGTTTGCTCAGAACAAAGATTTCTATTGCAACTATAAAACCCGTGCTACTAAAGCTCAGCAGACTCCATTTCTCATTCAGCTAGCTGCTGAAAACTGCGTCGATGGTGATAAGGTCCGTGCCGGTGATGCAGTAAACTTTGCTATTGGTCAAGGTGAGACAGTGCTGACTCCACTGAAATTAACACAGATGTATGCAGCTATCGGTAACGGCGGAACAATCTGGCAAGCGACTGTGGGTAAGGCGATTGTCAAGACAGACGGAACACTCATTAAGGCAATTGAGCCAAAGAAGTTAGGAACTCTTAACACCGCGCCTTCAACGATTAAATTCTTACAAGGTGCTCTGCGTGAGGTAGTTGTGAGTGGAACTGGTGCTGGAGTTTTCTCAGGTTTCCCAATTGAAGTCAGTGGAAAAACAGGAACGGGCCAAGTATTTGGTCGAAACCCAAATGGCACGCAAAAAGATGACACATCTTGGTTTGCATCCTTTGCACCAAGCAAGAATCCACGCTTTGCAGTTGTCATGATGGTAGGTCAAGGCGGATTTGGTGCATCAACGTCTGGTGTGGGAGTGCGGCATATCTATGAAGCAATTTTTGGTGTTAAAGGTAATAAAGTTATTCCGGGAGCAGCCCTGTTTTTCAATGGAAAGCCTCCAACAACATTGCCAAAGATCTCACCTGCTACTAAACCTAAGGAGGGACCATGAGCCACATATCTGCACGTCAACGCCTCTATCGCCGGCCACGAAAATCGATATTTCATGGTTTTGATCCTGTATTAACTGCAGCAGTTGCTGCGCTCTTAGTTATTGGCACATTGCTGGTCTATGCCGCAACTCGTGATTGGTATGCACGTAATGGTTTAGATCCGCAGTATTACTTAAAGCGCCATATTATTAATATCGCTATTGGTGCGTTTCTAGCCTATGGCACAACGGTTATTGACTATCGATTACTGCGCGCCTACACGCCCATTGTGTGGGGCTTAGGTGTCATTGGATTAATAATTGTATTAATTCCAGGTTTAGGCAGTGAAGTTAACGGCGCTAAAGCGTGGATTGCTTTGCCTGGTGGTTTTCAAATTCAGCCAGCAGAGTTAGCAAAAATATCCATCATCATTGGTATGTCCATGATTTTATCTGAGCGCACTCACGATAGTGATGAACCAACTTCCAGGGATGTTCTCCAAGCCCTGGCTGTTGCAGCAATTCCAGTCATTTTTATTTTGATACAACCGGATATGGGAACGGTCTTTATTATCTCTGCATCTGTTGTAACAATCATCGCTGTGTCGGGCTCTCCTACTAAATGGGTTGTGGCGCTATTACTGATTGCAGTTTTAGGGGCGGTAGTTGCCACTAAAACTGGAGTAATTAGTGATTACCAGATTAAGCGTTTGCAAACTTTTGTTGATCCAACAGTTGATACACAGGGAACTGGCTATCAACTGCGCCAAGCTCGCATCACCGTTGGCTCTGGGGGATTAATTGGAACTGGATTATTTAATGGTCCACAAACTAATGGCCGCTTTGTGCCAGAACAGCAGACAGATTTTATTTTCACTGTTGCAGGTGAGGAGTTAGGTTTTCTGGGTAGTGGTTTAATTGTGCTGCTGTATTTGATTATGCTCATGCGTGCATTTGCTATCGCTCGAAGAACCAGTGATCCCTTTGGGCGCCTAGTCACAACGGGGGTAATTGCATGGTTTGCATTTCAAATCTTTGAAAACATTGGAATGACGATAGGGCTCATGCCGATGACGGGTGTGCCACTACCCTTTATCTCCTATGGTGGCTCATCGATGTTTGCCACCTTAATCGGCTTTGGCCTATTGCAGAATGTTCACGCTCGCTCCAGGGGTTGAAATAGGCAATTAGGCCCCCATCTGCCATACTTATCAGACGTAGTTCAGCGCGGCTCGCGAATCCATCGCGGTAAAAGCCCAGCGCGAACAGGTGAGAAAAACCTCAAACAGGGATTTTTTAACAAGATGAGCGTTCTAAAAGACGCATAGAGGATTTGGTGCCATGGCTATTGAGCCTAAAAGACCGCGCAAGCGTGCGGTGAAGAAAACTTCAGCTAAAGCTGAAGGAAGCGTTACTGATGTAACTACAGATGAGCCGAAGAAAGCTACCCGCAAAAAAGCAGCTATCCCGGTTCCAGTATTTCAAGCAGCCCCAGATAAGCCAGTAGCAAAGGCTGTGCGCAAGAAAGCAGAAGCGAAAGAGGCTGATGTAGCAGATGCACCAGTTGCAGAGAGCGCCGATCGATTAGATCGCAACCGCCGCCGTCGTCGTGGTGGCCGTGGTCGTCGCAAGCCTGGCGCAGAGAGTGCAATGAATGAAGATTCGACAGTAGAGGCTGGCCCAGCAAGCACCGAGAGCGATGGAACAACACATCGCCGTCGCCGTCGCCGTCGGGCAGCGGCAGATGCGCAAGGTGTCATACCAGGTGAAGTAATTGATGAAGATGGTGTTGTCACAGTTGTAAAGGTCCGTGAAGTTCGTGAACGCCCAGTTCGTCCTGCTCGCACTGAACGTCCAGATCGCCATGATCGCCGTGGTGGTCGTCGTGATCGCAATGAGCGTGGCGCTCGCTCTGAATACCGCGAGCCATATCGCAAACGTTCAACAGTTATTACTGAGGCAGAATTCCTAGCACGTCGCGAAAATGTTGATCGCGAGATGCTTGTTCGCCAGATTGCAGATCGAACACAGATCGCTGTTATTGAAGATGGCATCATGGTTGAGCACTATGTGAACCGCAATAGCAATGTTTCATACGTTGGAAACGTGTATTTGGGCCGGGTTCAAAATGTTCTTCCTTCTATGGAAGCAGCCTTCGTTGATATTGGAAAGGGCCGTAACGCTGTGTTGTATGCCGGTGAAGTTAACTGGGATGCAGCAGGAATTTCTGAATCTGAACCTCGCAAAATTGAAACTGTATTAAAGACTGGTCAGCCAGTTTTAGTTCAGGTTACAAAAGATCCCATCGGTCAAAAGGGTGCTCGCTTAACTAGCCAAATTTCATTGCCAGGACGCTATGTTGTCTATGTCCCAGGTGGTGCAATGTCTGGTATTTCAAAGCGCCTGCCTGAAACTGAGCGCATACGTCTGAAGGCTATTTTGAAGAACTTAATCCCAGAAGAAGCAGGCGTGATTGTGCGCACAGCTGCTGAGGGCGTAAGTGAAGAGGATTTAACCAGTGATGTCGCACGTCTTAAGGCGCAATGGGATGACATCTATGCCAAAACTCAGAACTCAAACTTCAGTCCACCTGTTGCTCTCTATCAAGAACCTGATCTTGCTGTCCGTGTTATTCGCGATATCTTCAATGAAGATTTCCGCAAACTCACTGTTCAAGGAGCAACCGCATGGGATGAAGTTACAAGTTATCTTGGCTTTATCGCCCCAGAGTTAACAACAAAGATTGAAAAATACACAGGCACCGGCGATCTCTTTGCAGACTTTAGAGTTGAAGAGCAGCTTGCCAAGGCATTTGATCGCAAGGTTTATCTTCCTTCAGGTGGCTCACTTGTTATCGATCGCACTGAAGCAATGATTGTTATCGATGTTAATACAGGTAAATTCATTGGTAAGGGCGGAAACCTTGAAGAGACTGTTACTAAAAATAACTTAGAAGCAGCTGAAGAAATCGCCCGGCAACTTCGTCTTCGAGACTTAGGTGGAATTGTTGTAATCGACTTCATCGATATGATTTTAGAATCAAACCGCGAGATGGTGTTGCGACGACTTGTTGAATGTTTGGGCCGAGATCGCACCAAGCACCAGGTTGCAGAAGTTACTTCTTTAGGTCTTGTTCAAATGACACGCAAGCGCGTTGGACAGGGACTTATTGAAGCTTTCTCAACAACATGTGATTCATGTGGCGGCCGCGGAATTCATATTCATATGGAGCCTGTGAAGATGAAGGCACCCATGCCACAACTTGATGTTCCATCATCTCAACATGAAGATGCAGAGGAAAAAGATGCCACCGAGCATGAGTTCCATGAATCGTTAAATGATGAGCAACCTTCAGTTCAGACTAAGCCAGCTGGTGGGCGAAAGCGCCGCCGAGCAGCCTCATCGGGCATCATTACCGCTTGATTTGAGCCTTCGGGCCCTAACAGGTAACCTTTAGCCTTCACTACACACCTAGAAGTTCGGAGTACTACGCACGTGGCAAATATCAAGTCTCAGATTAAGCGTATTAAGACCAACGAGAAGGCACGCCTTCGTAATAAGTCTGTGGGCTCATCTATCAAGACCGCTGTCCGTAAATTCCGTGAAGCAGTTAGCGCAGGAGATTCAGCTGCAATCACCACTGAACTTCGCACAGCGTCACAGGCTCTCGACGTTGCTGTTCAAAAGGGTGTTCTTCACAAGAACACTGCAGCAAATAAGAAGTCATCAATGGCTAAGGCAGCTGCTAAAGCCGGCGCACGTTAATTCTTCTTCGATCTTAAAGCGAGGCTAGGTTCATGCCTGCAATTTCACTTGCTAAGGCGCCACAACCAGCAGCAACTAATCCGGCGCAGATACGTAACTTCTGCATCATCGCCCACATTGATCACGGTAAGTCAACTCTTGCCGATCGCATGTTGGGAATCACCGAAGTGGTAGAGGCGCGCAACATGCGTGCGCAGTATCTCGATCGTATGGATATCGAACGCGAACGCGGAATCACAATCAAATCTCAAGCAGTTCGTCTGCCATGGCGCAGTGGAATCGATGGTCAGGAATACATCCTGAACATGATTGACACACCTGGTCACGTTGACTTCACCTATGAAGTCTCCCGCTCACTTGCTGCATGTGAAGGTGCAGTTCTTCTTGTGGATTGTGCGCAGGGAATTGAAGCGCAGACTTTGGCAAATCTTTATTTAGCGATGGAAAACAATCTGACGATTATTCCTGTGCTCAACAAAATCGATCTTCCTAACGCACAACCTGAAAAGTTTGCTGCCGAGTTAGCAAAGCTCATTGGTTGTCAGCCAGAGGATTGCTTGCGCGTTTCAGGTAAGACTGGAGATGGTGTTGCAGAGCTACTCGATCAAATCATTGCTCAAATCCCAGCACCTGTTGGAGATGCAAGCGCACCTGCCCGCGCACTTATCTTTGACTCTGTTTATGATGCTTATCGCGGTGTTGTTACATATGTTCGTGTGATTGATGGTCACTTATCACCACGCGAACAGATTCAAATGTTTTCAACCGGTGTTCGACATGAAGCCCTAGAAGTTGGCGTCATTTCACCCGAGCCACTTGCCTCCAAAGGCCTTGGTGTTGGCGAAGTAGGCTATTTAATTACTGGCGTTAAGGATGTGCGCCAATCACGAGTGGGTGACACGATTACCACTTATTCCAACCCAACGAAGACAGCACTTGCTGGATATAAAGATCCCAAGCCCATGGTTTTCTCCGGGCTCTTTCCCCTTGATGGTGCAGATTTTCCTGTGCTGCGTGAAGCACTCGATAAATTACAGCTCAATGATGCAGCACTTGTTTATGAACCCGAGAGTTCTGCTGCTCTAGGTTTTGGTTTCCGCTGTGGTTTCCTTGGGCTACTCCATATGGAAATTGTGCGTGAGCGACTAGAGCGTGAACACAAACTCAATTTGATTTCAACTGCGCCAAATGTTGTTTATAACGTTGTGATGGATGATGGTAAAGAGATTCGAGTTACAAACCCATCTGAGTTTCCTGAAGGCAAAGTCGCAACTGTGTTTGAACCTATTGTCAAATCAACGATTCTGGCACCATCTGAATTTATTGGAACAATTATGGAGCTATGCCAAGAGCGCCGCGGAATTTTGCTTGGCATGGATTACATCTCAGAAGAACGAGTTGAAATCCGTTATGACTTACCACTTGCTGAAATTGTCTTTGACTTCTTTGATCAACTTAAATCTCGCACTAAGGGTTATGCCTCCCTTGATTATGAGGAAAAGGGGGAAGCTGAAGGTAATTTGGTGAAAGTTGATATTTTGCTACAAGGTGAAGCAGTCGATGCGTTCAGTGCGATCGTTCACCGCGATAAGGCTTATGCCTATGGTGTGATGATGACTGGCAAACTGCGCGAATTAATCCCACGCCAGCAGTTTGAAGTTCCTATTCAGGCGGCAATTGGTTCTCGCATTATCGCCCGCGAAAGTATCCGTGCTATCCGTAAAGATGTTTTGGCTAAGTGTTATGGCGGAGATATCTCGCGTAAACGTAAGCTATTGGAGAAGCAAAAAGAAGGTAAGAAGCGCATGAAGATGGTGGGACGCGTTGAAGTCCCACAAGAGGCTTTCGTAGCAGCACTTGCGACTGATGCAGATATTGAAAAGGTCAAGGCTGCTCGAAAGAGTTAACTCAAAAGCTCATCTGGCTCTTCCAATTGAAATTGAGCAGTCTTATCCTTTGCCCATGAGAGTTATCGTGAGATTGTTGCTCATAGTCTCAGTGATTCTTGCTTCTTTTACGCCTTTGACCACAACATATGCCGCTGGCCCTCAGGGTCTTCGTTGTGGCACATACGAAGTGACTAAAAATGCAGTAATTGTCGGCACAAGTTTTCCCAAGGGAAGATATGAGATACATGCCATCGCAGTCTTATGCAGCAAAGTGCTGGGCAGTAAAGGATTCTTTGCTCAATTTCTCAAGCTCAAAGCTAATGCTGCACTGCCAAAACCATGGACTGTTCGTGTTAAAGCCGATGGTGCACCACTGTTTTCATCAGCACCAGGCGTTGGATTCCGAGTTCAATTGATTTCATCCACACCAACACCAACACCTACGCCCACACCTACGCCCACACCAACACCAACACCTACGCCCACACCAAAACCAACAGTTGATAATGCCGTTGCAGAGAAATTAGCAGCTGAGCGTGCTGCAGCTATGAAGTTAGCAGCAGAAAAAGCCGCCGCTTATCGAGCAACTCTTTTGCAATGTCCAACTAATGGAAAGTGTGTTGTTGGAAATATAGGCCCCGGAGGAGGAATCGTTTTCTATGTTGCATCAACCCCACAACCATGGGGACAGTATCTGGAGGTAGCACCTGCTAATTGGGCAGGAGATTATGTGGATCCTTACCAACCATGGTGCACCACCAGTAACTCTCTGCTTGCAGCATTTTTTAATGAGCCAGAGGCAGTTAAGAAGAACTCTTCCAAAATTGGTTCCGGAAAAACCAATACCGAACTTATGCTTTCAACTTGCGTGACTGGAATAGCAAACTCTGTGCGCAGTTATCGCGGTGGTGGAAAAACTGATTGGTACTTGCCATCTCAAGATGAATTGTCAGAGATGCTGAAGAATTCTGCTGTAATCGCTGACTTTTCTATTAGTTCTTATTGGAGCTCAACACTTGCCCCAATTTACGGAGATTGGGATCAAATTATTTTTGGTGGAACTAACTACACCAGTGATGAGACTTCAGCCGGCTCGGTTCGGCCAATAAGGGCCTTTGGCTAAAGAACTCACATGTAATTGCATCAAAAGTAAGTAAGATGTGGGTATTGTCTACGGAGAAAAGTTGAATCAATATCCATGCAGCATTTAAGTTTCTATGTTCATATCCCGTACTGCATAAAGCGCTGCGGCTACTGTGATTTCAATACTTACACCCCATCAGAACTCCAAGATGGTGCAACGCTAGAAATCGTTAGCAATGACTACATTGATGCCGTTTTAAAAGAGTTAGAAGGGGCGCCAAGAGATCTCGTTCCCACAATCTTCTTTGGTGGAGGAACACCTTCACTTTTGCCAGCAGATGATCTAGGGCGAGTGATTACTGCGATTAAAGCGCGCAATGGTTTGAGTCCAGATTGTGAAATAACTCTTGAAGCCAATCCAGATTCAGTGACGAAAGAGAAGTTACAGCGCTACCTAGAAGTGGGATTTAATCGCATCTCATTTGGAATGCAATCGGCAAAAGCTCATGTATTGGCAGTCCTTGATCGTACACACAACCCCGAGAACGTAAAGCGCGCAGTTGATATGGCACGCGCTGTGGGATTTAAAAGTATTAGCGTTGATTTGATTTATGGAACGCCAGGAGAGTCATTAGATGATTGGCAAGAGAGCGTTCAAGCAGCCCTTGATCTAGATATCGATCACATCAGTGCATATGCACTCATTGTTGAAACTGGCACAAAGTTAGCAACTCAAATTAAACGTGGTGATCTATCAATGCCCGATGATGACTTGATGGCTGATATGTATCTACTAGTGGATCAGATGTGTGAGGCACGTGGGCTTAGTTGGTATGAACTCTCTAACTGGTCAAAGCCTTCTCATGAATGTCGCCACAACATCGCTTATTGGGAAAATAGAAACTGGTGGGGACTCGGGCCAGGAGCACATTCTCACGTGAATGGAAAGCGTTTTTGGAATGTGAAGCACCCAAATGCCTATAAAGAAAAGCTCTTTTCTTCACTATCACCCATTCATGAAAGTGAAGATTTAACCTCAGAACAAAAAGCTCGTGAATCAATCATGCTGGGAATTCGCATGCGAGATGGTTTACAGATTTCAGTGCTGGGGCCGCATCAGCTTGAGATTCTGGGCACTTATCGTGAAAATGGATATATCGAACTGCTTGATGATCGCGTCTTGTTGACTCCGGTGGGGCGCTTGATTGCAGATCGAATCGTGCGAGAAATAACTTTCTAGTAACCTAGGCCCACTATGTCATCACGTCGCCTTGAAATCCTACGAGCAATCGTCGATGAGTATGTTTCGACCCAGGAACCAGTTGGCTCTAAATCAATTGCCGATCACCATGGACTCGGAATTTCACCTGCCACAATCCGAAATGAAATGGCTGTGCTAGAAGATGAAGGCTTAATCACGCAACCACACACAAGTGCTGGCCGAATTCCAACTGATCTTGGTTATCGAGTCTTCGTTGATAAGTTAGCAACAGTTAAGCCATTATCTGCAGCTGAGCGCCGAGCGATTGAAACATTTCTTCAGGGCTCTCATGATCTAGAAGAGTTATTGAAAAGATCGGCCAAGTTGTTGGCCGATATTACAAAACAAGTTGCTGTTGTTACATTCCCGATTATTGGAGAAAGCCGGGAGAAGATGGCAATCTCAGGAACAGCAAACTTGGCTCGATCTGGTGATGATTTAGGTCTTACTCTTTCACCCATTCTTGAAGCACTTGAAGAACAAGTTGTGATTTTGCGCTTGCTTGATGAGGCGCGTTCAACGGTGCACGTTCGAATAGGGAGTGAGCAGAACGAGACAAACTTGCAATCAACATCATTGGTCACAGTTGGCTATGGCGTGGAATCGGCCCAACATGGCGCAGTGGGTGTCTTAGGTCCAACTCGTATGGATTACGCAGGTTCGATTGCTGCAGTTTCTGCAGTTGCTCGCTATGTCGGCCGCTTCATTGATGAAGGTGCTTAAGTTGAGCGATCATTACCAAACGCTGGGTGTCACGCGCGATGCTTCAGCTGATGAGATCAAAAAGGCTTATCGCAAGTTAGCCCGTGAACTACATCCAGATGTGAATCCAGATCCTGCCGTGCAGGATAAATTTAAGGAAATTACCGCTGCCTATGAAGTATTAAGTGATTCACAAAAGCGCCAGTCATATGACATGGGCGGCAGTGCATTTGGTGGCGGTGGTTTTGGTGGTGGCTTTAGCGACATCATGGATGCATTCTTTGGTGGCGGTGGATCACGTGGGCCACGTCCACGTATGCGCGCAGGGCAAGATTCACTCATTCGTGTGCAAGTAGATTTACATGAAGCTTGTTTTGGAACAGAGCGCGAGATAACTGTTGATAGTGCAGTTGTATGCCCTAAGTGCACAGGTAGCGGTTCGATTGATGGTGGACAACCAAGCACTTGCGCTGTGTGTAAGGGACGTGGAGAAACTCAGCAAGTAGTTCGCTCAGTTATTGGTCAAGTAATGACATCACGCCCATGTAATGCCTGCGGTGGTTATGGAAGTGTTATTCAAAACCCATGCCGTGAGTGTGCGGGTGAAGGTCGTGTTCGATCTCGACAAAATATCCAAGTAAAGATCCCAGCTGGAGTTGAAACAGGAAATCGCATTCAACTATCTGGCCGCGGCGAAGTAGGACACGGCGGAGGACCAGCAGGAGATTTATATGTTGAAATAGTTGAGACAGATCATGATTATTTAATTCGCGAAGGCGACACTTTGCATATGTCACTCTCTGTCTCCATGAGCGCTGCAGCGATAGGTACCACTGTCACAGTTGAATCACTAGATGGCCCAGTTGACGTTCATGTGAAAGCTGGAACGCAAAGTGGAACACCAATTTCCATTAAGGGCCAAGGCATGACCCGTTTACGCCATGGCGGGCGTGGAGACTTAGTGGTCCACGTCGAAGTTCAAACCCCCACAAAACTTAGCCGTGAAGAGGAAGAGCTACTGAAGAAGTTTGCTGATTTGCGAGGGGAAAAATCAGGTGATGCCCACGTGAAAAATCCTGATGGTGGAATATTTTCCAAGATCAAAGGTGCGTTTACCAAATAATGTTGACTCTATTTTTTGTCGATGATCTGCCAACAACAGTAGGGCAGATTTATGAATTTGATAATGAAGATGCTCACCATGCTGTGCGGGTATTGCGCATGAAAGCAGGGGATCTGTTCATGCTCAGTGATGGGCAAGGCAGCTGGAGTCAGGTCAAAGCCTTTGCAGTGAAGAAGAAGTCCCTTGAAGTTGAGGTAATCGCATCTGGTTTTCAAGAGGCCCTGCCAACGACAATTACAGTCGTTCAGGCGTTGCCAAAGAGCGATAGAGCTAAAGAGGCTATTGAGCTATTAACTGAAGCTGGTGTTGATCGCATTGTTCCATGGCATGCATCTCGCAGTATCGGTAAAGTCTCTGAAAAGTTCTCAGTCACCGCCCGCGAAGCAAGCAAACAATCGCGCAGACTGCGAATCCCAGAAGTTACTGATATTGCAACTACGCAGCAGATTTGTGAAGCAATTAAGTTAAGTGACTTAGCGGTAGTTTTTCATGAAAGCACAACGACAAAGCTCAGTGATGCAATCTCATCACATAACGTTGCACATCTTCTTATCATTATTGGTCCTGAGGGCGGAATAACACCAACAGAGCTTGATCAATTTGTTGAAGCTGGGGCTAAGGTTGCATTGATGGGTCGACCAATCTTGCGCTCGGCACATGCAGGTATTGCGGCAGTGGCGGCTATTTCAGCCCTGCTCAAGGTATGGTAATGACGTGGCGCTAGATCCCAACTGTTTGTTTTGTAAAATCATTAACGGGGATATTCCTGCACAGATTATTTATCGCAATGACAATGTTGTGGCATTTAATGACATTGACCCACAAGCCCCCACACATGTCTTAATTGTTCCCACGCTGCATGTTGAAAACGCTGCGGGTTTAGCCAAGCTCTCTCCCACTCTGACTGCCGACCTTTTCGTTGCAGCGGGGGAGATTGCTGCAACTAACGGCTTAACTGGTTACAGAACCGTCTTTAATACTGGCGCAGAGGC
>Ga0214919_10003103_pt1 | contig 25475 bp, 16 predicted proteins | sample LL1503_MetaG_FD_177994 | JGI IMG/M metagenome (GOLD analysis project Ga0214919, IMG submission 177994) | Freshwater microbial communities from Lake Lanier, Atlanta, Georgia, United States - LL-1503 | ecosystem: Environmental > Aquatic > Freshwater > Lake | place: USA: Georgia | collected... | reverse complement strand
CTTGTAGAGTTTGTTGATGACAACCTTCGGATTCTCGTTCCGCTTCAGTTCGATCACCACGCGGGTATTTTCGTCGGACTCGTCGCGCAGGTCGGAGACCTCATCGAGCACCTTCTCGGTGCAAAGGTCGGCGATGTGCTTAACCAAGGAAGAGCGGTTTACGTTGTAGGGGAGTTCGGTCAGGACGATCTGCTCCTTGCCATTCTTCATCTCTTCGGTGTGGGCTACGCCGCGCACGCGAATGATACCGCGCCCCGTGCGCAGGTACTGCTTGATGCCGTCCTTACCGTTGATGACCCCACCCGTCGGGAAGTCCGGACCGATGATGATCTTCTCTAGGTCTTCGACCGTTGTATTCGGCTTATCGATAATCAGGCAGGTGGCGTCGACGAGTTCCTGCAGGTTATGCGGCGGGATGTTGGTCGTCATGCCGACCGCGATACCGGTCGAGCCGTTCATTAGCAGGTGCGGCAAAGCGCAAGGCAACACGGTCGGCTCCGTGGTCGACTCTTTGTAGTTTGGAATGAAATCGACCGTGTCTTCATCAATGTCGGCCAGGAGCTCGGCGGACACCTCGGAAAGACGGCACTCGGTGTAACGGTAGGCGGCGGGTGGATCGCCGTCGACCGAACCGAAGTTGCCCTGAGGTTCGATCAGCTGATAACGCATCACCCAATTCTGGGCCAAGCGCACCAAGGTGTCGTACACGGAGCTATCCCCGTGCGGGTGGTAGTTCTTCAGCACTTCACCGACGACGCCGGCGCACTTGTCGAAAGGACGGTTATGGACGAGGCCTTCGCGCATCATCGCATACAGGATGCGGCGTTGGACGGGCTTCAGGCCATCGCGGGCATCTGGGAGCGCGCGAGAGACGATGACGGACATCGAATAATCGATGTACGCCGTCTGCATGATATCCGTGATATTAGCGGAAGTGAGTTTCTCTTTGTCAGAATACATTGGATGAAATATTTAGAGGGAGAAGAACGGGCTCAAACGTCGAGGTTGGAGGTGTTGAGCGCATTGTCCTCGATGAAGGCGCGACGGGACGGGACGTCTTCTCCCATGAGCATGGCAAAGACCCGGTTGGCTTCAGCGGCATCCTGGATGTCGACCTTAAGGAAGCGCCGCTTGGCGGGATCCATTGTGGTTTCGAAGAGCTGCTTAGGATTCATTTCACCCAAGCCTTTGTAGCGCTGGATCTGCAATCCCTTGCGGCCGAATTGGCGAATCTGTCCGATCAGCTCAAGGATGGTGCCCAATGGGATAGGGTCGGCTTTTTTGACCAGCTTCTTGGCCGGCTTCTCTTCGCCCTTGGCCTTAGGCTCGTCTTCCGCCGCTTCGGCGGCGGCCGGAGCTTCTTCTGGCGCCGAACCATCGATCAGATGGTAGCGGGCTTCTTCGTCGGCGCTGAACTGCTTGACGTCCATCCCTTGGGTCTCGAGATCCTTCAAGACTTTGGAGATCGAATCGTTCTCGAAGATTTCGATCACGTTCACACGCTCCTGAACGATGGTGCCGTCTTTAAGTTTCTTTTCGCGGTCAATCTTGTCGGAAAGGAAGTCTTCGACCCCGGCCTTGCGAAGATAAGCCTGCTTAGCGTCGGAGTCCTTAAGGAACTCGTAAGTCTCCTCATTGCCCGTGCGGGTGCGCACGATGAAACGTGGGAGCGCATGGCTTTTGTGATCCTGCTCGTCAAGGTAGGCACCAAGCTGGCAACCCGTCCGGCCGATGCTGGCACCGAGCGACTCCAGTCGAGCCAGGGATTCCACGATCTTATCCAGTTTCTGGCCTGGGAAAATATGCTTATCGCGCAAGCGTAGCAAATTTACGTCTTCTGAACCCAGTTCGAGAAGGATGCGGTTCAGTTCTGGATCGTTGTCAACGTACTGCTCACGCTTCTTGCGCTTGATGCGATAAAGCGGCGGCTGGGCGATATAGACATAGCCCGCTTCAATGAGCCCAGGCATCTGGCGATAGAGGAACGTGAGGAGCAGAGTACGGATGTGCGAACCGTCCACGTCTGCGTCCGTCATGATGACCAGCTTATGGTAGCGACATTTCGTGACGTCAAAAGCGCCGTCGCCTTCGTGCTTACCGATTCCCGTCCCGCAAGCCGTGATGATGGTACGGATTTCTTCATTCGAAAGTATCTTATCAATTCGAGCCTTCTCGACGTTTAGGATCTTCCCTTTGATCGGGAGGATCGCCTGGTAACGACGATCGCGACCTTGTTTGGCGGAACCACCGGCGGAGTCACCTTCGACGATGTAAAGCTCACAGACCGACGGGTCGCTCTCGGAACAGTCCGCCAATTTGCCTGGCAGGCCTCCGGAGGACATCGCGGACTTGCGAACGGTTTCGCGCGCCTTACGGGCAGCCTCACGCGCGCGGGCGGCGTTGAGGCACTTGTCGACGATGCGACGGCCGGTCTTCGGGTCGCGCTCGAGGTAATATTTCAGCTGTTCACCAACCACCGAGGTCACGATGCCTTCGACTTCCGGATTGGTGAGACGGGTCTTGTTCTGCGATTGGAACTTAGGGTCAGGGTGCTTGACGGAAATGACGGCCACCAGGCCTTCCCGCATGTCGTCGCCGTTAAGTTTGGCGTCCTTGTCCTTGATGAGATTATTGGACTTGGCGTAATGATTAACCACGCGGGTCAGGGCCGAACGAAAGCCGGAAAGGTGCGTGCCGCCTTCGGGCTGATTGATGAGATTAGCGTAACTGAACACCATTTCGTCGTAGCGGTCATTGTACTGCAAGGCCACATCCAGCGTCATGCGGCGCTGATCGGGCTTCGGCTTTTCGCCCTCCGCCATGACCCGAGGATTGGATAAATCCGTGAAGTCAACTTCGGCGGAAATCAGGATTGGCTTATCGAAAAGCGTCTCCTCGTTGGCGTTCAGGAAAGAAACATACTCCGCGATACCGTCCTTGAATTCAAAACGGTCAGCCCGGTTGGAGCGCTGATCCTTGAGTTCGACGACGATCCCGGGGACAAGAAAAGCCAGCTCGCGAAGACGGCGAAGGATGATGTCGTACTTGAACTCTTGCGTCGCGACAAAGATTTCCGGGTCGGGGTGAAAAGTGATTTTAGTCCCCGTGCGCTTCGTCTTGCCGACAACCTTAATGGCCTGGACGACTTCGCCACGGCTGAATTTCATCTGGTGCACCTCGCCCTCTCGACTGACCTCAGCGATAAAACTATCGGAGAGTGCGTTGACGCATTTTGCGCCGACGCCGTTCAATCCGCCCGAGACCTGATAAGCACCTTTGTCGAACTTACCTCCAGCGTGCAGGTTGGTAAGCACGAGCTCCAGGGTCGGAATCTTTTCTTCCGGGTGCATCGCGACTGGAATGCCGCGGCCATCGTCCTCGACGGACAAAGATCCATCCGCATGGATTTCCAACTTGATGCTTCGGCAATAACCGGCGAGCGCTTCGTCGATCGAGTTGTCGACGATTTCGTAAACGCAATGATGCAGACCGGTCTCGTTCGTATCACCGATATACATACCGGGACGTTCACGCACAGCTTTCAGGCCCTTCAATCGCTTGATGTCGGCGGCTCCATAAGATTCGTTGCCGGCGTGCTTTCCGCGTGCACTTGATTTGTCAGAATTTTCGCTCATATTTTAGATAGAAATTGGGTTGGGTTTCCCCATGAAAGAGGGGTACTAAAATGCTGTTTTTAACACCCAACGGTGCAACAGGAAAAGCCCCCTGTTCACATGTTTTTTAAGGCATCGAAATATCTGTTAATCAACTCCTTACAAAAACTTATAGGGTACTTAAGCCAACCTTACTAACAGCCTATCCACAGCTCATTTACAGGCCAGCCAACAGCTTTCAAACAGGGCCAGGGAAGCTCAGTCGAAAAAGGCCGTAATCGGCCGAATGGCTTCTGCTCCAACATCCTCGAGGACATAATGCCCCGCCGAAGGGAAGAGCAGCGTCTGGGCCTCAGGAAAACGGGCAATAAAGCCCTCTAAAAAGGCCTGATTGAAGCAAAAGTCCTTCATACCCCAGCAAAGCAGCATGGGTTTCCCCCGCAAGCCAGGCAAAGCCGCCTCAACGGCCGCCAGAACGGGGCGAGAGGGGTGATGGGGCTCCATGGGTATGTCGGCCACAAAGTCGGCCACAGCCCGACGTCCTGAAGCCGATAAGTAGGGAAAAAGGAACCCGGCCTTAACCAGCGGGGTCAGCGGGCGCTCCACCGCCATCCAGGTGGCAGGTCGGGCAAAGCCATTCAGGCCCTGGACGATAAACCTACCGATTAAAGGCAAACGGCAAACGGCGATACGGAAAGGGATCTGCTGAGAGATGAAAGCCCCGGTGTTAGTGACCAGAATTTTCCCGACGCGCTGGGGCTTACGGCCCGCTACGCCGAAGCCGATGGCGCCACCCCAATCGTGAACGCCTAAGTCAAACTCTCCGATGTTAAGATGCGCGAGCAAGGCTTCGACATCAGCAATGCGGTCGGCCAGCCGAAGGAAGCGATCGGGTCGAGCGGAAAGCCCCATGCCCACGTGGTCGGGCACGATCACGCGCCGCCCACGCGCCGCCAGCGCCACGATCAAATCTCGCCAGAGGAACGACCACGATGGATTGCCGTGGAGAAGCAAAACCGGACGACCATCGCGAGGGCCGTGATCCACGAAATTCATCCGCCCAGACGGTGCGGAAAAATCATGGGCGGCGAAAGGGTATAAAGCCCTGAGCTCGGCAGGAAGATTCATGGGCGATCTCATTGACATTCGACGGCAAGCATCATGCTCGCGAGCCCGCTGCCGATACCCAGAAGCGCCACGCGGTCACCTGATTTAATCCGCCCATCAGCCAAAGCCAAAGCCAGCGTCGCAGGGACGGACACCGAGCCCACGTTGCCCAGATGATGAAAACTTTGGCAATCTTTGGTCACATCGATGCCGAGCTTTTCAAAAAGCAATGCCGAGTGCCTGCGGCCTACCTGGTGGGTGACGACCCGTTGGGGCGTTAACTCATCCCAGCCCGTGACGCCTTTAAACCTACCCCAACAACGCTGTGCCAAAGCAACCCCGGCGATCAATAGACCCTCCGAGTCGGTACGCATGTCCAGTTCATCTGACGAAGTATCGCCCTCGCATAACGCATTAGCCGATGAATCCGTTTCGGCGGAGCCGCCGAGAAGACGAATCGCACCAGGAGCAGCAAGGTCATCCCGACTGACGACAACCGCGGCGGCACCAGCACCGATTGTAAGATTAGCGAAGTAAGGTTTAATTCCCTCGCGCGTCAAAGTGAGGTCCTCGTTGAGCAAACGTACCGTACGCTCGACCAAAGGCCGTCCATCTTCACCGGCACAAACGAGCGCTCTCCGAATTTGGCCCGACTCAACGAGTCCAGCCGCCAAGACGATGGCATTCAGCCAACCCAGACAAGCGTTCGAAACATCGAGGATTTGGGCCTGCGATCCCAAGCCGAGCAGCCCATGGACATAAGCGGCTGTCGAAGGCTCGAGCCGATCGCGACAGACCGATGAATGGATTAATAAGTCGATATCATGGGGCCCTACGCCGGCGGCGACCATCGCCCGGCGACCCGCCGAAGCGGAAGCCTCCGATGGCCGAATGGCCTGAGGCCAGAAGCGTCGTTCATGGATTCCAGTCATCAGCTCCAAGCGCCCTTCCGGCAGTTTTAAACGCTGGTAGAGCGGAGCTAATTTTAATTCCAAAGCTTCCGAGGTCCAAACTTCGGGAGGAAGTTCAGCCACCAGTCCAGATAAAACTGTGCGCCTGAATTGCACGTCAGAGGATGCGGGATGACGCCTTGACCAATTCTTCGTCAAAGAAATTCAAACCCATACCCGCATCGACGACGACGCCTTGGCCGTTGATGCCGCTGGAGCGCGGAGAAAGAAGCCAGACCGCCGTATCGGCGACTTCCTGAGTTTTCAGAGCTCCCTTGCGAAACGTCATCTTTTCGGCGTGCAGGTAATTATGGAGATAGCCTGGAATGCCCGCACTCGCACTCGTCTTCAACGGGCCCGCATTTACGCTGTTAAAACGCACCCGTGTGTCTGCGGAAAAAGATTTCGCAAGGAAACGGGTTGCGGATTCTAAGGCCGCCTTGATCGGCGACATGTAACCGTAATTTGAGGCCGTGACCTGCGAAGAAATTCCGATGGAGACCACCGAAGCGTCCGACTTAAGGTGAGGCTTCAAAGCTCGTGCCAGCTCGACGAGAGAAAAACAGGAAATAGCCGTCGCTTGGAGGAAATCGGCCCGGACGGTCTCATGGAAAGGCTGCATCCCTTTCGAGAAATTCGCGAAGGCCACGCTATGCAAAACGCCGTCAATCGGGCCATGTTCCTTGCCCACCGCCGAGGCCAAGCGGATAGTTTCTTCCTCTCGCTCTAGGTCACAGAGATAAACCGATTTTCCCTCAAGCAGGCCCTTAAGCGAATCGAGCCGTGCCTGGGAACGGACGGAATAGATCACCTTCGCGCCTTCTTCCTCTAAAGTTTTCGCAACATGCCAGGCCACCGACTTCTTGTTGGCAACGCCCAAGACGAGAAACGTTTTTCCGGTGAGACCAAGAAACGACATCGCAGCTAATCAGTCGCTCTTATCGACAAGGGCGAGGGCAAAACGTATCGTCAGGACCGCCTTGCCCTCACGGCGAACGGTCCCCGTCATGAAGTGAAATTGCTGGAGGGTTTCGACATGCTTAACCTCGATTGAGACCGTGTCCCCTGGGCGTACCATGCCCTTGAACTTTGCTTCTTCGATGCGGCAAAGCACCGGAGTCTTGCCCGCGGCCACCCCGCCCTCCCCCTGTAGCTTTTTGGCCAGAAAGATGGCCCCGGCTTGGAAAACCGACTCGCATAGCAACACCCCAGGGGTGATGGGATTACCCGGATAATGACCGGCATAGAAAGGCTCATCCGCACGGAAAGTCCGGGAGCAAGTCGCCCCATCGGCCCGAATCTCATCAATCCGATCCAAGAACAGGAAAGGAGGACGATGAGGGATGGTGTCGAGGACAGCCTGCAACATAAGGTCATTTTTGGCCGCAGATGCACCGACAAGCGATAGGAAAACATCGCGGGACGCATTTGCCTTTTCCTGAACGCCGTCCAACCTTGGCAGGATGAAGACCCTCTTCGCCTCTATGCTCCTCTCCCTCTTCCCCTTCCTTGGCAGCGCCGCTGAAAAAATCGCCGTCGGCGATTCCATCCCGGCCGTCATCTGCAATGACCAAGACGGCAAGCCCGTCGACCTCGCCAAAGAAGGCGCCAAGGGCTACCTGCTCGTCTACTTCTACCCAAAAGCAAAGACCGGGGGTTGCACCAAGCAAGGCTGCTCACTTCGTGACAGCTGGGCCGAGCTCCAAAAAGCAGGCGTCCAAGTCCTGGGCGTCAGCACCGACGACGAGAAACTCCAGAAAGAATTCAAAGACGAACAAAAGTTCCCTTTCCGCCTCTTGGCGGATAAGGAGAAGAAGGCCGTCACCACCGCTTTTGGCGTAAAGAACTTAGTCGGCATGGCTAGCCGCAGCGCCTTTCTCTTCAAGGACGGCAAGTGCGTCATGGCTGACACCAAGGGCCACACCACCGACCAGGGACAGCAGATTCTCGACTTCTTGAAGTCAGAGAAAAAGTAAGTTCTCCTTCATCGCTTCCACAAAAAAGCCGCGTCCTTGGACGCGGCTTTTTTATGACCAAGACAAATCTCTCAGTGCCCCTTGATCGGGAAAAGGTCGGTCACGCTGCTATTACCGTGGATGCGGCGAATGGCATCCGAAAGCAGGGGCGCAATTGAAAGCACCGTAATCGGCAAGCCACGGGTATCGATGGGCACGGAGTTGGTCGTGATTACTTCGTCGATCGCACCGGTACGCAAACGCTCGTAGGCGATTTCCTGAATCATGCAGTGGGAGACCACGGCGCGCACCGAGCGGGCTCCGTTCTTCTTCAACAATTCAGCGGCCGCCGTCAACGTGCCGGCGGTTTCGGTCATATCGTCGACCAAGATGACGTCGCGGCCTTCGACTTCGCCGACGAGACTGGTGGCTTGGACGGTCGTCGCGCTAGTCCGACGCTTGGCCACGAAACCATAGGGTAGATTGAGCATGTCCGCCACCGCGGCCGCATATTTCAAGCCGCCGACATCAGGCGAAATCACCGTGGCATCCTTCAACCAGGGTTTATTTTTGATGTGAGCGTAGAAGACCGGCGAGGCGTAAAGATGGTCGACCGGGATATCAAAGAAGCCTTGAATCTGCTGCGCGTGCAAATCGACGGTTAGCACGCGGTTCGCGCCGGCAGCGGTGAGGAGATTGGCGACGAGCTTGGCCGTGATCGGGACGCGGGGCTTATCTTTGCGATCTTGCCGGGCGTAACCGAAAAACGGAATCACCGCGGTGATGCGGGCAGCCGAGGCGCGGCGCATCGCGTCGATCATGATAAGTAGTTCCATGATACGATCATTAGCTGGCGCGCAGGTCGGCTGGACGACGTAAACATCGCACCCGCGGATGTTTTCGTTGATTTGCACGAACGTTTCACCGTCCGGGAAACGATTGACCGTAGCCGAACCCAGCGGCACCCCGAGGTGCTCGCAGATTTCCTTGGCAAGGACCGGATTGGCGTTGCCGGTAAAAATCTTCATCTCTGGTGCGCTCATGTCGGTTAGCTCCTAGGAGAGTCCAAGGACGCGGCGAGCGAATCAACCTTTTTGAACAAATCCGGCAAACGACGGGACAAGACGACCAAGCGCCGCTCGAGGCCAAAGGGCATCGCCGGTGTTCCATTCACAAAGCCGTCGGCAGGCACATCTTCGAAGAGGCCGGCTTGGGCGCCAAGCTTGACGCGGTCGCCGAGAGTCAGGTGCCCGGCCACGCCTGCCTGCCCGCCGAGCACACAATGATCGCCGAGCGTCGTACTTCCGGCGATACCTACCTGCGCAGTGATGAGACATTGACGGCCGATTCTCACGTTATGGGCGATTTGGACCAAATTATCGATTTTAGTTCCCCGGCCAATCACCGTCCGACTAAAGCGTGCCCGGTCGATCGTCGTATTAGCCCCGACCTCGACATCGTCCTCCAGGACGACGGTTCCGATTTGCGGGATACGATGAATCGTTCCGTCAATCGGCTCATAGCCGAAGCCGTCCGAACCGATGATGGCTCCGGGTTGAATGCGGCAACGAGCACCCAAGGAACAATAATCGCCAATCAAAACGCCCGACTTAAGCCAAGAGTCTGGCCCGACCTCGGCATGAGTGCCCACCTGACAATGGGCTTCCAGCGTCACGCCGGCGGCGATGTTGGCATACTCTCCGATGACACAAAGCGGACCGATGTGGGCGGAAGGGTCAACCACGGCGGAACGAGCCACCACGGCGGAGGCGTGGACGCCGCCCGGGGGCTTAGGCCAGAGTTTGGATTCCAAGACCGAACAAATTAAAGCCAAGGCATAGGAAGGCTTAGCGACGCGCAAGAATACCTGATTTACCTTGGGAACCCCGACGAATTCAAGCGGCACAAGAATCACGCCGGCCTGGGACGACGCCACTTCCGCCGCGTATTTCAGGTTACCTAAAAAAGACAAGTCGTCTGCCGAGGCTTCGGCTAAGGCGGCTATACCCCGAATAGGTTCAGCTCGTACGCCCTCAACGGCCACAGCCTCGATCATCGAGGCAACTTGTTGTGGCGTGAAGGCGATGGACATGGACCTAAATGAAGCGCCCCTGCTTAACAGGGGCGCGTTTCGGGCTTACTTGGCAGCGGGCTTATCGCCAGCTGGGGCGGCAGGAGCGGCGGGAGTCACAGGTGCCGTGCTCTTGTAGCCAGCGTTGAGTTCCTTGATGATTTCTTCGGTGATATCAAGGGAAGCATCAGCGTGGAAGGCTATCGCCTTAGGCAGGATGAGTTGAAGACCCTTATCCTTAGCAACCTTTTCGGACTGGGATTTGATGTCAGCATTCACGGCATTCTGCAGTTCATTGAAGCGCTGCTGGATGGTAGCCTGAGCGTTCTGAGCGAATTGCTGATACTCTTGGAAGCGCTGTTGGAGAGCGTTGTTCTTAACTTGCGCCTCGGACTGAAGGGACTTCTTTCCGGCTTCGTTGAGAATTGGGTCGTTGGCACGCTTGACGGTGGCATCGAGGTCAGCCTTGAGGCCTTCGACTTCCTTGCCGCGTTCAGCGATGGCGGCCTTGCTGGATTCGACGGACTTGTCGATGCTGGCCTTGGTTTCGATGGCTTTGTTGTACTTGGCCATGACTTCGGCGATATCGACCACGCCCACGTTAGGGGCGGCGGCGAAAACCGAAGTGGCAGCGAAGATGAGAAGAGCGGATAGGGACTTCATGGTAGGTAGTGGAGAAAGTAGGAACGGCGGATGGTTGGCAATCAAAAGACCGTGCCGAAACTGAAGTTAAACTTCATTCCACCCGTATTGAGCGGAGCTCCGGAAGAAGGGTTTTTAGTGGTTTTCAAGGGGAAACCGAAGTCCAGACGCATCACGGCCCCGCCCAACAGAATACGCATGCCGAGACCCCAGTCGGAATTCGCCTGAGCCAGGCTGAAGTCAGCGCTTTCGGCATTCACCAAGCCATAATCATAAAAGGCGGCCAGACGCAGATTGTCGGCGGCCTTGATCAGGTATTCGGTGCTGAAATAGCCATAGGTCATACCGCCCATGGGCTGATTCCCAAAACTGGTATCATAGGTTTCGAACGAACCCACGTCGTTGTAAGAAAAGCCGCGCATATCGTAAGCGCCGCCGAGATAAAAGCGTTCGTAGAAAGGAAGCTCGGAGCGCTTACCTGAAAGCATGCCGACGCGTCCGATCAGGCTTAAAGTCTGTTCGGCGGTAGGTGAAAGCAACAACCATTTGCCAGCCCGTAGCTCCGATTTCAGGTAGGACAGACTTCCGCCCAGACCGTTGCCGGCGAATTCTTCTGACAGGGAAATCCGCGAACCGCGGGTCGGGAAGTTATATTCATCACGGGTGTCTTGTGATGCCGAAAGCGTGATCGCTGAAATCGTCTTAGGATTGCCGTTCTCCTTGGTGACATCACCGGGAGCAGAAAGGGTCACGTCACCGACCGTCACGCGACGAAGGTCGTAAGCGATGCGTCCTTCGACGGCGCCGAAGATCCGGCGGCGCGCATAGACGCCGACGCCTTCGGTCACGACGGAATAATTGGCGGACTGGAAGCCCGTGAAGCGGCGCTCAATCTTATAACCCACGGCCAAATCGCGCTCCCAGAGGGCGGGCTCTTCGAATGAATGTTCAAAGGAACTGGAGACGCTGCCTGCGGAAATACGTACTCGGAATTTCTGACCTCCACCGCGATACCATCCTTCGGGGTTAGAATAATCAAAGTTTCCTTCGGAATATTCGACAAAGCCGACCAACTGCTCGACCGTGCTATAGCCAGCGCCAAAACTCACCTGTCCGGTCGGACCTTCCTTCACCACGACACGCATGTCGCTTTGGCCCGGGACTGGGGAGGGAATCGAGGTTACGCGGACTTCTTCGAAGAATTGAGTGTTGCGCAAACGGCCTTCGGAAACGCGCATGCGGGCAAGGTCGAAAACCTCGCCAGGCCCCAGAGCCAACTCGCGGGCGATGACATGGGAGCGAGTCTTAGTGTTTCCTTGAATCTCCAAAGAACGGACGGAGAAGCGCTGCCCTTCCTCCAACGTAAATTTAATGTCAATGGCTCCGGTTTCCAAATCAGGCTTACGGCCTACGTTCACTTGCGTATTCAAGTAACCCATCTGGCCATAATACTCGCGCAGTTTGTCCGCGGCCGCTTCCACGGCACCCGTCGCATACCAGTCTCCTTTATTCAGATGATCTACTTCCACGGGGTGAGAACCGCGGCGAAGCGAAGGCTCACTCAGGACTTTCTGCAGCGCCTCGGTCTTGAACGCCTCTTGGGCCGCCCCCATGCCGTTACCCGAAATGGTCACGCTACCGACTGCATAGCGCCGGCCTTCTTTGAGGCGAATGACGACATCAAGCCAGCCGTTTTCGCCAGAGACATCCTTGATGGCACAGGCCTTTTCGGCGTCCATTTCTTCGATTTGAACATCAAGAAATCCCTTCGCCCGATAGAAGTCCCGGACGCGTTGGCAGTCTTTGCGATATTCATCCGGATCCAGACGACCGCCGCTCGTCAGCCAGGAAAACTTCCACCAGCGCCAAGTGGAGGACTTCAAGTCAGCCCCGTCGATGACTTCGCTTTCGCTCAGGGCCGTCGCACCTTCGATGCGGACATGATCCACCTTCAGTTCAACGCCTTCGCGGATGATGACCGAAACCTTGACGCCACCTTTGGACGGGAACGTCTGCGACGTCACGGTGGTGAAAGGTCTTTTTTTACGAAGTTCGGTCTGCAATTTGACTTCGGAGCGACGGAGCTGGGCGGGGTCGAGCGGCTCGCCTATTTTGATGTCTTCGATTGTCGTCCCGGTGCTAAGCCATTGCGAAGCGTCCTTATTAATCAGCCCGTCGCCTCCGATATAATCGATAGAAACCAAGAGAGGGCGCGGCTCGACGGTGACGACGACATCGACCTGACCGGTCTTAGGATCGAGCTCAGGAACGACGATGGCTTGGGTGAAGCGGCCCGTCGCATAAAGAGAACGCACCGTGCTTGAGACGGCATCCTTGGAGAAGACTTCGCCGGCACGCAGGGCGACGTGCCCAAGCACGAATTGCTCAGAAACCGCGCCCCCTTCGGCCTTCACGCGAATCGAACGAACGATGGGGTCCTTTTCGGCAACGGGCACGATCTGCGCTTCGGCGATGAACGGCGCGAAGGCTAAAGCGAAGCTGGCGGCCCGGAGCAGGCTGCGATTGACGGTGGGTTTATTCATTACGGTATTCTTTTGCCAAGGACTCGAAGCGTGTAAGCCCCGGGTTAAAGAGCAAGTTGATGTCAGCGGTTGGTCCGTTACGGTTTTTAGCTATAATCAGCTGGCGGGTATAGCATCCAGGCTGGGCGGCGTGCTCCTCCTCCTGGTCGGGTTGCTGCTTCTGGCTGGCCGTGGGCTTCGAGATCAGCATAACGATATCGGCATCCTGCTCGATCGAGCCAGATTCCCGCAAATCCGACATCCGCGGCTGGCGGGCCTCGTCTTCCGACTTACGATTGAGCTGAGCGAGGGCAATAATCGGGATATTAAACTCCTTGGCCATGGCCTTGATGCTACGCGAGACTTCCGCGATCTGCTGCTCTCGCGGGAGGCCGGAATCGAGGCCATTGATCAGCTGAATGTAGTCGATCACGACCATATCCAAGGGCTTACGGGCATGCACCCGGCGGCATTTCGCCCGGATTTCCAGAATATTCTGGCCGCCGTTATCATCAACCACCAGCGGTCGGCCTTTGAATTCATTAGCGGCCGCGACCAGATCCAGCTGCATGCGTTCATCCGGATGAGCTGAGCGCAGCTTCGTCATGCTGACGCGGGCGCGCGAACAAAGCATACGGAGAGCCAACTCTCGGGCAGGCATTTCCAAGGAAAAGAGCAGGACATGGGCCGGGCCCTTATTTGAGTTAGGCTTAGGGAAAAGCGCAGCCTCGATGAAATTCAAAGCGATAGAGGTCTTTCCCATACCAGGCCGGGCGGCCACGACCACCATCTGGCCGCCTTGGAAACCGAAGGTGAGCGCGTCCAGATCGGTGAAACCTGTCGGGACTCCTTGCACCGAGTTACGATCGCGCATGATGCGTTCAACCAATTCCATCGCTTCCTCGATCGGCTTATCGATTGAAACGGCTGATTCAGAAATACGATCTTCGCTGATGCGGAAAAAGGATTGTTCGACGTCCTCGAGCAATCGCTCAATCCCTTCGGCGTGAGAATGGGCTTTCTCCACCGTGGTCACGGCGGTGGAAATCAATTGCCGGAGAAAATGTTTCTCGCGGATGATCGCCAACCAATGGGGAGCGTGGGCGGTGGAAGTCACCAAACCGGTCAACTCATTGACGTAGGCGGCGCCACCGGCGGACTCGATACGCCCTTCCCGGCGCAGCCGTTCGGTGAGCGTAATCTCATCGATACCCATGCTATCCTGTGACAGGGCTAAAGCCGTGGCGTAGATGTCCTGGTGCTTAGGGTCGAAAAAATAATCCGCCGTGACGCGCTGCTCGAGGCAACGCTGCAACGTATCGCCGCCGTCGATGACGATGCTGGCAATCAATCCGCGTTCGGCATCGAGATTATGCGGGGGCACACGGTCGCCATAATTAGGAGAGTTCGCAGGGCGCTGACGGGAACGCCTTCCCGTGGAGGAATCGGTCATGGGGGCTTAGAGTGCGGGAGGTGACGTCGTGTGCATAGTCTCGATTGAACGCAAGTTACACCCAACCGTCTGTGAATAAAGACGCAAGCAATTGTAACATTCGACACTTAACCTCGGGACGGAGCCCGTTGGTGACATTCAGATGACGTTCGCTTTCCTAATAAGTTAAATAACAAAACGGCCCGCTAATTGCGTAGACGCAACCGCAGGGCCCGACTGAATCGAGGCCATGATCGCACATCTGCTGATACTCGGGGCCCTGTCGGCCGACCCGGACGCCGCACAAGTGAGCGTCAAACTGATGAGTTTCGATGATCCTCAGATGGAATTGGCCGTGCTAAACGCAGAGGGACGACCCGAGCCCGTCACCCTATATGCGCACGCGCTGAGCGAGCCGATCACCACACGCTGCAAAGAAGGCAAATTCACGCTCTTCCGTCGGCCGAAAACCGCCGACCCAAAGGAGGTGCTGGTCCCAGTCGCTACTTCTCCCCTGCCAGCGGGCGCCACCAAGCTCATCGCCATCGTATCGGGATCGGATGACAAAGCTCGTCTGAATCTGATATTGGACAATGGCGGAAGCGCCGCCGCCGGAACTATCCGTTTCTTTAATCTTTGCCCCAAGTCTGTGGGGTTAAGCATGCCAGGCGTGCGTCGCATCCTGCCCTCTGGCCAGGAAATCACCCTGCACCCACAAGTGAAGCCCGCCCAATATGGCCAAGCGCAATTCTTCCTTCCGGGTGAGGACGGCGACTGGCTGGTAGCCGGAGGCCTCCGTTGGCTACAATTAGAGGACATCCGTTCCATCTTATTCCTGCTGCCCGCCCCGGGTGAGGAAGGTCAGATCAAAATACGCGGCATCGAAGAGAGGATTGCGGCAGAAACCAAGCAGACGGCACCGGTCAACCCGCCCGGGGGTGGGAATAAAAAAACCGTAGTACGCAAGACTCTCTCCCAAAGGTGAGCCCACGGCGGTCAGGTCATAATCCGCGGAGACCCGGATTCTCATTAATTCTCTCACTGACGATCATGGCGATGATCGTCATGATTGTCTTGGTACTGGCGTCGTTTCTCAGCATCGAGTCAAAGGCGACGAAATGGTCGATGCTCGCCACCCGGGCTCGCCTCAACGCCACGATGTCCGCGCGACTGGCCCTCGGACACCTCCAGCAGGCGGCAGGGCCGGATATACGCAGCACCGCGACGGGCGAATTAGCCTGCACACCCTCCCCGATTAGCCCCTACGATCCAGCGCTGTCATGGGCGATAAAGTACGGCCAAGGCCAACGGTATTGGACCGGCACATGGCGAACAGACAAGCCCGACGAACCCCCTCAATGGCTCATCAGCGGAAAGGGCGGTAAAGATTTATCTAAGGCGACCACTGTATACCTCGCTCAATCGATTAGCCTTTCAGGTGCGACGGACTACGATGCAAGTTATTGGGCTCCTTGGCAGCGGGATTATCCGATCACCTACGCGGCGGGGAATAAAGAGAGTTATGCTACGCTGGTTGGCAATGGCAGTGCCGTACTTGACCCCGGCCCAGACGGTAATATCGGAACCGCTGATGATATCGACGGGCGCGTCGCGCTTCCTAAAATTCCGCTCCCTGGCCCATCGAATAACAGCACCACCGGAAATTTTGCTTACTGGATCGGCGACGAAGGAGTCAAAGCTGCCATCTGCCTCACAGAACCCCGTGATATGACGAAGAAGGCACCGGCGGCGCTGAGCATCGTTGATGCTCTCCGTGCTCCCGGCCGCACCGGCACCGAGTTGCTCCTTGGCCTCAAGAACGTCAATATCAAGGAGCCCAAGTTCACGGCGATGGCCTCGACGGCATCGCTGCCGATGCTCCCTGGCTACGACCTCAACGACCCGGACGCTGCCGGCCTATCTCCGCCCAAACTCAGTTTCCACCATCAATCACTTTGGACGGCGGGCGTGCTCGCCGACAGTTATCGCGGCGGGTTACGCAAAGATCTCTCACTGGCCTTTGAGATGGATGACGCGCAATTCGATATCTCGGACTTCGGTTCCGGCAACGGACATGAGACTGTGATTGAAGCCTACACCGCCGACCCGATTCTCGGCCAGCGGCGGTCTTGGTTTCCGAGTTATGGCACCGCCAAAACGAATCCTGGCACGGTCTCATCACCGGATCCGCGGCCGCGCGTCTGGGTGCCGATGTATGAAGACAATACCGACAACCCAAGCCGAAAACTCACGGGCGGCACCAAATACTTGCCTTGGAGTCCAGTATTTATCCGTGAAGACGAAATGGGGCAACCTCTCGTCGACACAAGCTCCTCTGCTCCGACGGTGACGACGAATACCGCTTGGGATAAGCAGCCTCGACGCTTAGTGGGTCCGCTCTGGCATCTCGTCCGAGATTATTACCGCCTCTACAAGGATGTCGATTGGTCGACGAACACGCCTTCCCTCGGAGCGCGATCCTTCTTCCCCAACACCAACCAATTCGTGAAGGGCGGATACCGATTGAATAATTATGCCCGCTACGACTTGGACGACGCCCTGTGGTCCGGCGGAGGCAAGGTCACCTCGCCGTACACTGATGGCTACGATTCTACCCCAGACCCACTCGGATGGATTAACCCGCTCAAAGGCGGCGACCTGACCGGACATGGCGTCGGTCGTTACATTCCCCGTCCCGTGCGCGGAGCCTACATGCCCAGCATCCATCGTCTCTCGATGATTTTTTCGTTACGCGCGGCACCCGACGGCGGCGACTTCACGCTTAAGCTGGTCTGCACGCCGGTACTCGTGATTCACAATCCCTATAATGTGCAGCTCAAACTTAAAGAGCCAACCACTTCGGAGCCAGATCCCCGCATCAAGGGAGGATTAAAAGTCTCGTTCTCGCAGTTCGACCAGATGCGATTACAAATCTTCACGCACACGAGCAACGACCCCGCTCAACCCATTAACACAACGGCGACACCGCGGCTTTTCGATTCGCTCTTCAATTTTACGGCGGCATCGGATGCTTCGACCGGCTCCAATCCTGAAAATCTCGTCGCGGTGGTCCCGGCGACGACCCTTGAACCAGGCGAGTTCGCCGTCTTCACTTCAAAAAATCTGGTGGATGCCACCACGCTCGGAGTATCCACGGATGCGGCCAAAATCCCAATCCTCAACATGGAGCGGGGGTTTTACTATACCGGCGGATTCTACACCGACATCCGCGCCTCAAGCGTCGCCGCACCTTACAAATTTAAAGCGGCCGATCAGGTGAAATGCTGCATCGATTTGACCAGCTCGATGTACTGGCACCACTGGGTATATCTCACCTCCGGCTGGAAAAAGAGCCTTAAAAACGACGCCGTTAGCGCGGACGGGCAGGACCTCGGGGCCAATGAAGTCCTAGGGACAAGCCGTAACAACTCCTTGGCGAGTTACGCCCACTACGTAAATGTTGGCGGAAGCGGCTTCAATGCCACCCACCTCGGTGATGCGGGCAGCCCGACTAATCCGGTAATGATTGGGCCGGTCTCCGCAATTCGCACAGTCGCCGAGCTTGCCCCAGGACCCGTCATTGCCGCCTTTGACACAAGAGCGCGCACAGCGGATACCGCACGCACCTCTACCTACGACCGAAATGCGCTATCCTATTTCGCCGCCCAATCGAATCCTGTCCCCGCCGCCCACCCCGCCTGGCTCTTCACCAATCCTCTTCCGCAGACTTCTTCCAACCCGGCGCTCAACGGACTCCCAGGCATCGGCATGGCGAGCCAACGGACGCAATTATTCGGAGGCGACGAACTAGCACTTAATGCCGCAACGACGTCGTGGAGTAATTTCTTACAAATCGATGCCACCAAAGCCAACGGAGCAAATGCGCTGGGCGGACCTTCGCACAGCGCCGCCGGCATCGCCACGACGACGGAGGTGGAGATTCCCTTGTCGGCGCCAGTCTCGCTTGGCCAGTTAATGCATGCCAACCTGAGTGCTTGGGATTGGATGCCATACCGTACCGTCGGAAATTCTTTCCCCTCGATGGTGGTGCCGCTCGACAAAAGCTGGACGCATGGCACCCCACACACCAATGCGAGCTACATCGGCGGACACACCTTCGGTGATATGAGTTACCTGATGAATAACGCGCTCTGGGATAGTTTCTTTTTTTCAGGCGCAGCGCCGACCCTGAACGAGACCTCGCGTAGTGGTAACTATAACGCTATCCGGACGAAATCTCTCAATGATATCATCGCGGCTTTCGCGAACGGCACGGGCAAACTCTCCAACCCACGCATGTCCCTCTATCAGGGCAGCAACGGCCTAGCCGCTCAAGCTATCACCGCCGACGGCTTCATCAACGACAGCACGGGGGCGGCGCCCGACGGCTACCGACGGTTCTCCAGTTATTTGCTCAACCTTGGCGCTTTTAATGTTAACTCCACCTCGGTGGAAGCCTGGACGGGGCTTTACGGATCGCTGAAAGGATTAGCCCTCGGATCACAGGCCGCCACTGCCCCCTCCTCCACCAATAACGCTCGCTTTCCCCGAATCATCGGCGGCGCCACCCAAAGTCCTGCCACGCGGAACATCGGTGACGCTGCTTATTGGAATGGTTTCGCCAATCTTTCAGATACGCAGATCCGCGCACTGGCCACAGCAACCGTCGCCGAGGTCAAAGCCCGGGCCCAATTCTTGCAACGTACGGAAAGAGATCAAGAGTATGCGCCCGCAACCCGCCGTTTCCGCGGCTTCCCCGCCGTCCAGAGTCCAGGCACACCCTTCTTGGGGCTCTGTGCGTTCGTGAATCGATATCTCGGACCAACCAAAAAACCCGGGGCCTTCGTCAGCTTACCTTCGGCAGGCACCACCACTTCGCTTTATCCGATCGAAAACCAAGCGACAGAAACCACCCTTCCCGTGACGGCAGAAAAAGTACGTTGGATGTTTCGGTCAGGAACCTTGGAGTCAGCCATCGCTCGGGCGGACAAGGCGCTTGGCACTGAGACCCTTGCGAAGATGCCAACCAACGGAAAATCCATCGACCCCTCCGTCTCCCATAACTGGATGAATGGAGGCATCGCTGGCGCACGAACCGGAATGCCTCCAGGGCTGTTCTTCCGTAATATAGAAATTCTCGACACCGATAATATCAATCGGACGCACAACGGCTTCGGAGCGAATGGCTGCCTCTTTCAAGGAGACCTCCTCCAGGCGCTCGGACCGGTGCTGGCCACACGCTCCGACACCTTCCGTATCAGGGCTTACGGCGAAGCCAACGAAGAGACCGGCACCGCACAGGGCGCGGTACTGGAGTTGGTCGTCCAACGCACGCCGGACTATATCGACCCATCCAACGCTCCGCACGATCGGCTGCGCGATTCCAAGAAATCGCCAATCAACGTCCTGCTTGGTCGACGTTTTATCATTCTCTCCTTCCGCTGGCTCGCCACGAACGAAATTTGACCCACCCCATGGAAACGCTCCACCTCTGTTCCGTCCACAAAACCTATCCCTCCGACGCCGGGACAGTAACCGTTCTTAATGACGTCAACCTGTCGATCAATCCGGGAGAGCTCTTTTTCCTGCTTGGACCTTCCGGATGCGGTAAGACAACTCTTTTACGCTGCCTAGCTGGTCTCGATTTTCCTACCTCCGGGGCCATCTTCTTCGGCGACCGCAACGTCACGGACCTGGCCCCGCACCTCCGTGAAACCGCGATGGTCTTCCAAAGCTACGCCCTGTGGCCACACCTGAGCGTCGCCGAGAATATTGCATTCGGCCTAGTCGAAAGAAAAATCCCGTCGGCCGAGCGCACCCGCCGCGTTCAGGATGCCTTGGCCTCCGTCCGTCTCGACGGCCTGGGTGAACGCTCCATCGATCAACTCTCCGGCGGTCAGCAACAACGGGTCGCCCTCGCCCGGGCCTTGGTCGTCCGGCCTCGTTGCCTGTTGTTGGACGAACCTCTTTCCAATCTCGACGCCCAGCTGCGCGTCGAGATGCGCCAAGAAATCCGTCGCATCGTAAAAGAGAATGGGCTCACCGCCGTCTACGTGACCCACGACCAAGAAGAAGCTCTCGCCATGGCGGACCGGATGGCGCTGATTAGCCGCGGGCGCGTCGCGCAGGTCGGTACTCCCGAAGAGGTCTATCGGAGACCCATCTCTACAGAAGTAGCCCGCTTTATCGGTGAGACCAACCTGATCGCCGCCGAAATCAGCGGGCGGGATGCGACAACAATCTCCGTGCTCACTTCAGCCGGCGCTTTCACGGGCATTCTGGGCGACCCTGCGAGTGCAACAGAAACCGGCCGCCCCGTAGAACTTTCGATTCGACCCGAAGCTTGGCACCCAGCCGCCGCTGGCGAGGCCAATTCGCTGACCGGTGTCGTCACCGAAAAAGTATATCTCGGCCAACGGGCCCAACTTACGCTCCGGACTGGACTTGGTTCGGTACGAATCATGATCAGCAACCCACCAGGAAATCTCACCACTGGCCATGAACTCACCATCGCCGTGGCTGCCTCTGACGTCGTAATACTTCCCCGCCTATGAAGACGACCCGAGCATGGTGGGTTACCTTAGGCACACTGGCACTGCTGATCGCGTTGCCATTACTACTCCGCAAGGACACGAATCAGCGTCCGGCCCCAGGCTCTCGTCGCTTAGTCATCTTCACGCCGCACAGCGAATCCATCCGGCGAGAGTTCTCCGAAGCCTTTTCCCGTCACTGGCGCGAAGGACACGGCGAAGACGTGTATGTGGATTGGCGCAGCCCCGGCGGCACCTCTGAGATCCGCTTGATGTTAGACGCCGGCTACAAGGCCGCGGAAGAAGAAAAACGAGCCGGAATCGGTGCCGACGTCTTCTTCGGCGGCGGAGAACCGGATTTTGCCAGCCAGTCTAAGAAAGGTCGTCTCGTTCCCCTCCACGCCTTTAATCAACACCCGGAATGGTTCGCGGCCGGCGGGCCGATTCCTGAATTCTTCACCGGGGAACGTCTTTGGGCCAAAGATAAGACCTGGTGTTCGTCTTGCCTTTCCCGCTTTGGGATCTGCTGGGCACCGACGCGTTGGCGCGCCAACGGCTTGCCTGACCCCGTGCGCTGGGCAGATCTCGCCGACCCTCGACTTCGCGGACAACTGGCATTGGCGGACCCTACTAAAAGCGGTTCCGTCGCACGTGCTTTCGAACTCATCATCCAAGCCGAGATTCAGCGAAGCCTGCAAGCGCCCGAAAGAGCCGCGCTGTCGGAAAAGGACCGGCTTGCACTGGGCTGGACCGACGGCTTCCGCTTGGTGCAACGGATGGCCGCAAACGCCCGCTATTTCTCCGATAGTTCGACGAAAATTCCTTTGGATGTCGCTGACGGTAACGCGGTAGCCGGCATGTGCGTGGATTATTACGGAGCCGCTTTCGCCCAGCAGGTCAATCGTGGCGATGACGTTCGTCTCATCTGGACGGCGCCAGCCGGCGGCACCACCGTGAGCGGCGACCCCATCGCCGTCTTACGGGGGGCCCCAGAACAGGAACTCGCGCAAGCCTTCGTTGATTTCGTACTGAGCCCCGCCGGACAGGCCCTCTGGAGTTCGCCCGTCGGCACGGTGCCAGGCCCGCGCGAACGCGAGCTCTTCCGCCCGCCGGTCCGCCGCGATGCTTACGCGGCATTACCGCCAGAACGCGCCGGCCGTTCGCCCTATGTCGGCACCGATCATCTGCAATACCGACCGGAGCTCACGGCCGCCTCCTTCGGGACAATTCGACGGGCCGTGCGCGTCATGTGTATCGATACGCATGAAGAATTAAAAGAGGCTTGGGCTGAAATCATCAAAGCAGGCATGCCCGCCGACGCTTTGGCCGTGATGAATGACGTCAGCGCACTTCCCTACCGCGCCGGTGGCGAAGGCGACCCAGGACTGGAAAGCCGAGACGCCCTCGTTTCGGCCCGCCGCATGACTGAACTGGGCGCCATCTTCCGCGAAAACTATCGCCGTGCGGCCGAGCTCGCCCGTCGTAACCAAGGAAAACACTGATATGAATCGTCGTACTGCCTGGCTCCTCTGCGCCGCCGTTGGACTTTTGCTTGCGGTTGGCTTCATCTATCCGGCCTTCAGCGTATTGCGCGAGGCTTTCGTCGACCCACGGGACGGAGGTTTCACCTTTAGCTACATTCTCGCCGTATTGCGCGATCCCCTCTATCAGGACGGCCTCATCAACGCCCTATTGCTCGGCCTAGCCAGCACGGCCGTCGCAGGACTACTGGCCCTACCTTTGGCGTTACTCAATCATCGCTATAGTTTTCCTGGGCGCGGCCTGTTGGCGCTGGCGTTGCTCGTCCCAATGATTCTGCCGCCCTTCGTGGGGGCCATCGGCATCAAATGCATCCTCGGCACCGAAGGATCATTCAATGCTTTGCTGGCTGGCTTGGGTTGGATGGATCCGCTCCACCCTCGCGACTGGATGGCCGAGAATCGACTCGTCGGCATCGTCGTGATGAATGCGCTGCACCTTTACCCAATCCTTTACCTCAATCTCGCCGCCGCATTGGCACAGATGGATCCAGCGATGGAACAGGCGGCGGCTAACCTCGGCTGCTCGCCTTGGCGCCGGCTCACGCGCGTGACCCTACCCATCATCACTCCAGGATTATTCGCGGGAGGAGCTTTGGTCTTTATCTGGGCCTTCACCGAACTCGGCGTTCCGCTGGTCTTTGATTTTCCGCGCGTTGCGCCGGTGCAGATTCTGGATGGGATCAAGAACCTTGATCGTAACCCATTGCCGTATGCCCTCACTACCCTCGTCTTGCTCATAGCTGGCGGTGTTTTCCTTTTGTCTAAACTCCTCTTCGAACGTCGGCGGATCGGCGCTGCGCCGCGCCCGAGCCTACGTTCGACCCCTCAGGCTCTCCGAGGGTGGCGCGGTTGGGCTTGCAGCTTTCTCTTCGCCGGCATCGCGGCCTTGGCCTGCCTTCCACACGTTGGAGTGATTCTGATGTCTATTTCGGGCCATTGGCATAACTCGGTACTGCCAGTCGAATTCACGCTCGCGCATTGGCAGGAAGCGCTGGGAAGCGCCTTGGTAGTCCCGTCCATCCAAAACAGCTTGGCCTACGCCGGACTGGCCACCTTCATCGCGTTGGTGATGGGCGCTGCTGCTGCCTGGGTGATATCGCGTTCGGACCTGCGCATCCGCCACCTTTTAGATACCCTGACGATGTTACCTCTCGCCGTACCAGGGCTCGTCCTGGCCTTCGGCTACCTGTCGCTTTCCCAGGAAGGTAAACCTTTCGCCATCCTGGTCAGCGCGGGGGGCAGCCCCTTCCTGCTACTCGGTTTAGCCTACGCCGTTCGTCGGTTGCCTTACGTGACACGTGCGGCGATAGCCGGCCTGCAATATTGCGACCCGACCCTCGAACAAGCCGCCCGATCAATGGGAGCATCCGCGTGGTCTACGTTACGTCGCATCTCGCTACCCCTACTCTCCGCGCACCTCGCCGCAGGGTGTGTGCTAGCCTTCGCTTTCTCGATGCTCGAGGTCAGCGACAGCCTGATCCTCGCCCAACGCGCGGAGCACTTCCCCATCACTAAGGCGACGTTCGCCCTGATGAGCGCTCTCGGTGATGGCCCTCAGCTGGCGGCGGCCTTGGGCGTGTGGTCCATGGCGTTCCTTTCGGCCGCACTCATCGGCGCTTCCTTGCTCAATGGCAAGCGAGGCGGATTGAGCGGCGAGTAAGCGTTAAGCTCCAGAGCGACGGCGACGGCGAATAGCAGCAACCGCCAAAAGGAGCGCTCCGAGACCTAAGCCATAGGTCGAAGGCTCGGGGACGGCCGTGAGCGTCATCGTCTGCGTAGTCTGATCGAAGGACATCTCCCATAAGTTCGCCTTGGAAGAGGATCCATCAGAATACTGAAATTGAGAAACGTCGTAGGTAAAAAGGTCGGCGATATTCGTCCCAAAACTCGGCGGGATCACGGAAGATGCCGTTGCAAAAACAAAAGGGTGCTCCCCCAAGCGTGGCAGCGACAAAGGCCGGCCGGCGGCGGCGTCACCTGGGCTGTTGAAGGAAATGATCCGCACGACGATTTTGTTCGAGGTCGAGGCGGTGCTCAGGTCGAGACCCGTCGAAAAATTAAAGGTATCGTAGCCGACGCCGGCCGAAGCGGAGGCGTCGTTTACTTTCCATTCGATAATCGCACCTGCCGCCATCGTCACGGTGTTATTCATCGTCAACGTGGCGGCATACATCTGTCCGATGGTGGTATTGGCGGCGATGATTCCGCCGGCGTTAACCGTAACGGCGTCAAGTTGACCCGTCCCGGAAAGACGACCGCCCGAGTTAACCGTAATAGCGTTGGCGATATTAGCGGCGACAAAAAGCTGACCGGTGCCACCGATGATGACCGCACCCGACCCAAGCGCACTACTGAGAGATGCACCCGAAGGAGGGATTACCTTAAGCGTCCCGGCGTTCACCGTTACGCCACCCGAATAGGCGCCATAACCCGAAAGCGTCTGCGTATTGGAGCCGGCCTTCACCAGTGAGATAACCCCGATGCCATCGGAAATATAACCAGAGAAAGAGTTCCCGGGACTGACAGATCCCGCCAATGTCAAGACGGAGGCCGTGGCGGAGTTGTTAACTATTTTTAGATATTTAGCAGCCGTGACGAAAGAACCGTCCGCAATATAAGCCACCTGCTGGTTCTTGCCGTTGAGGTCCAGTACCGGCACCCCGACGCCAGTCTTCGTCCCGACGATTAGACCCGTGGTGACCGGTAGCGCATTATTAACCCCCAGAATGATGCTCACCGCTGGCGAGGTCGGCGTATTCGCATTGATGGTGGTATTGCCAGTATAAGTGCTCGCACCTGTCAGAGTCAGCGCTCCGGTACCGCCGCCGGTCGTGGAATTATTGGAGAGATCGACATCGGAATCCCCATACATTAAGGAAATGATCAAGGTGCCCCCGGTCGTGCCCCCGACGGTTGTCGAAAAATCTGTCGAAGGTGTGTAAATCGACCCAGCCCAAGCCCCCTTAGCGAAGGCGAGCGCACTGCTATTCAACGCGATCTCCGACGAAATCGTGCCACCGATATTCCCCGAGGTATTGGAGATGAGCGCTCCTTTGGCCGCGACCTTAATTTTGCCGGATCCGGTGATTGTACTGCCATCATCGACATCGA